>Ga0213859_10000491_pt1 | contig 17998 bp, 23 predicted proteins | sample PICome_2_FD_160133 | JGI IMG/M metagenome (GOLD analysis project Ga0213859, IMG submission 160133) | Coastal seawater microbial communities near Pivers Island, North Carolina, United States - PICO304 | ecosystem: Environmental > Aquatic > Marine > Coastal | place: USA: North Carolina... | reverse complement strand
ACCCGACACACGGACAGACAGAACGCACCGAAAGAAAAACGACCAGACCGACCGACGGACCGACGCGACGCGAGCATAAAAAAAGCGGGCCGAGGCCCGCTTAACTAGGCGAAGGTCAGCTATTTAAACTGACCTATTTGAATGTTGCCTTGATTATGCTTCCACGCTTTAGTGCCCTCAATCTGTTGCTTATAGTGCGCGATAATTGTGGCCGCGTCCTGGCTATAGCCAGTGAAGTGTTCCTCACATACTTGGTTTAGCTCTTCTATTGTTACTAACTGGTGAGTGCCTCCACGCTCATCAATTAGGTCATAGTATGCATTGATAACAATAACCATTTGACGAGGCAATTTGATTGCCTTGGGCATGGTGTCAAACATGATGCTACCGGCCGCGCTCTTACCAGTTGCAACCATTGTTGCGCGTTCGACCTTATTGTTTGACTGTGCTACCTGCTTTTGTGCTGATGTTGCCATATTACTTTTCCTCGATTAGTTAGTTTAGTTAGTTAGCTTACCGCCTAACTAGGTACATTCTAACATCAACCAAATATAGAACACAACACATTTAACTAACTAATTAGTTAGCCTATAAGACTAGGGACTACCCTATAGTTGGCATAGTCATTGCCTATGCAATAGGTATGCCAAGACCCCCCATACCCCCTGCCGCTCTCCCCCACCCTTTAATCCGCGCACCCAACACGGTTCCAGCCTCAGAGTTGCATGTATTTTTGCTATGGGTCCCCACCCCAAAAAATTTTGCGAAAAAATTTTACGAAACGGGTTTTTTGAGGGTACTATTGCCCCCGATCCTCTACGAAAGTTACTTTGATGACTGTAGTTAAGACTCCTTCCGCTCCTAAGTTCAAGACGCAAGCGTTTACTAATATCGCACGTGATTTGGCTGGACAATACGGCAAGCAAGCCTCGGCCCCACCGCCCAAGAAGCGTTACCCTCGGGTCGCTGTTAATGATCCCGGACCGACTACATTTTCTAGGCCAAGCTCTGGTCCGTTGTCCTCGATCCGCCGACCACCGCCGAAGGAAGGTTCTCCAAGAAGAACGATCGATCTTGATTCGTACACACGTAGACGAACAGGGTTACAAACTAACCAACCGCCTGCCAGGACGCCCCCACAAAGAGGACAGGTTGTCAACGTCACACCTCCACCTGCTAATTTCTATGGGGGTATTAATCCTGGAGGCATGTACACACAGCAGTCCCCTTCGTTTGTTGCAGCAGTAAACGTAGAGCCACGGACCGCGAATGCGGGAAGTAGAGCAGAGGCAAAGATTATGAAAGATGCAATAGGTATGGGTCGTCGAAATGTTGCTCGATTTGCGAACGGTGGTCCTTTGCAGCGCGAGCGTGAGTTCGAGATAATGCAAGAAGAATACGATGCCGAAGTCGCAAAGGCCGGGGGCAGTGGTGCAGGACTCGCTGGCTTTTTAGCCAATCTCCGTGACCTCGCGTTAGGCGATGAAACGATGGGATTGATGGATATTATGCGGCGGGGCGGTGCGCAAAATGTTCCTGAAGGGTATTACTCTGAGCGTATTGAGATGTACGGGGATGATCCTCGTATGTTCGATATTCCTGAAGAGCTTTTAATTGCTGCAGGGATCATGGGACCTGGAAAGGGTAAGGGTATTACTAGTTTAATTGACGAAGCGAAAGGCGTTAGTCGGTTAGGGGATGATTTAGCTGAGTCGATGCGCATGAAGAAACCGGCGATAGAATCTCCGGAGCGCGGACGAGATTTCGATAGAGAGCCGATGACCGGGCCTGAGTTTTTAGGTTATGACAAGAAAGATCGTGAGATGATGAAAATGCGACGCGCATTAACAGACGAGATCGACGAGTCAGTAGGGGCTTCTGCTGAAGATATGATTGAAGGGATGCGTCGAGGACGGTCCAAGCCCCGTTCTTCTTCGGCACCAGACTATCGCGGACGTAAACCGGAAAGAAGAGCCGGGGGTGGAAAGCCCGGACTATATGCAAATATTCACGCGAAGCGTAAGCGGATTGCAGCAGGTTCTGGTGAGCGGATGCGAAGGAAGGGTGAGAAAGGCGCACCGACCGCTGAGAATTTTAGGCAAGCCGCGAAGACTGCGAAGAAGGCAGGCGGCGGTCATCTGATGAATATGGGTTATTACGGTAAGTCGTATCGATGAGTGAATTAGCGGTTCTTGGTGGAAAGACCAAGTCGATTTTCACGTTAGAGAAGTTACTTAAAACTTTACCGCAAACCCAGTGTAAGGTTGAGCATTATTTCGCGAACGATGTGTACGTTCGTTGTTTTTATTTACCGGCGGGTGTTGCGGCAAGTAGTTATATTCATCGCAAGCCTTGCGTTACCATAATGCCGTATGGAAAGGTGCGAACTGTTACAACGCTCCAGGACCATGAGGAAGTGCAGGAGATTGAAGGGTTTAATATCTTCGAGTCCCCTGCAGGAATGAAACGCGCAATATACGGGATCGAGGATTCAGTTTGGATCACGACCCATCCGAACCCAGAAAATATCCGAGAGCCTGAGAAGCTGATTGAATATTTTACAATCTCGCCTCAGGAGTTATTGGAGAAGAGCTAATGTCATTCGCTATCACTGCTTCAGTTGTCGTTGCTGTAGGAACGACTGCCTATAATTCGCGTCAGGCTAGAAAGGCGCAAGAGAAACAAGAGCGATCGAACTTAATCCGCAGAATGGCAATCGAGGGCCAAGCGCCTGAGCTTCTTGATATTGGTCAAGAGGTCGTTGGTCAACCGATTATGGGTAGTGATATTTCGCAGGCGTTACAAGAACTGCGGTACGATCCGAACGCAGGATTTATGCAGATGCTCGAAACGCAGCAGATGCCAGCGGAGCAAGAGATTCCTCCTGAAGTGCTTGAGCAGCTTATGATGGAGCAGCAGGCGCAATACGCGGACGGTGGTCCTGTAGGTCGCGGAGAGGATACGTATTTCTTCACGATCGAAGATATCGAAGGGATGATGGCTGAACCTGATCCGATGATGCAAAACGTTGGTGCAGGACTCATGGCTCAGATGGGTCCGGGTATGGGCGCAGTACCAGCGACACCGGGGCAGATTCAGATGATGGCCGAAGGTGGGTTAATCGGTAATCAGCATAAGATTGATAAAAATAATAATGGGCGTATCGATGCGCAGGATTTTGAGATCCTTCGCCGTAGGGACGGTGGTGATCTGGACCCTGACTACCTAGAAGAGATTCCAATAGATTTAGATGACATCATCGAAGAGATTCCTTTTAACGTAAATATGCTAACGACTGAAGCGAAGGACGTTGGTCCTGAGTACGATGAAGTTGTTATGTTAGGTAAGGGCGATGGGGAAGAACTCGTCGAAGGACGAGATTATTTCGTTGGCCCTAACGGTGAGTTTTTGTGGCCGTGGGAAGTTGAGGAATACATGCGAAAATCTCCGGGCCGCACTAGAAAAACTGCAAAAATGCGCGATGATTATTTAAATAGTCTAATGGATGAACGTGCGATGCTCGCTAAGAAAAGAGGACGACGGTATAAAAAACGTCCTACTAAGGAATTAATTAGAGGTGGAATAAAGGCAATTACTTCTGGTGCAACTGGAGGTGACTCAGGTAACACTTATTCTGATGAAGAGTTAAGACGGTTAATCGAAAGATAGTATGGCTAACATACTTGATGAACTCAAGGCTATTGATCTTTCGTACTTATCGAAAGAGGAAGCCAAAGAGTTCACTCTTCTTCTCGAAGAATTAGAAAAGCGGGAAACGCAAGAACGAACTTCGGAGAACTTCTACGAGTTCGTAAAAGCGATCTGGCCCGACTTTATTCACGGCGAGCACCATCGAAAGATGGCGGCGGCGTTTGATGATATTGCTTCTGGCAAATTAAAGCGTCTCATTATCAATATGCCACCTCGACATACAAAGTCTGAGTTTGCATCACACCTCTTTCCTGCGTATCTTCTAGGTAAAAACCCTAAGCTCAAGATTATCGAAGCAACACACACGGCTGACTTAGCAATTAACTTCGGTCGTAAGGTCCGTGACTTAATTGATACTGAAGAATATGCGGGGATCTTTCCGCGTACAGAGCTAAAAGCAGACTCACGGAGCGCGGGTAAGTGGCTCACGAGCCAAGGCGGAGAGTATTACGCATCAGGTATCGGCGGTGCGTTAGCAGGACGCGGTGCTGATCTGTTCATTATCGACGATCCACACTCTGAACAAGATGCATTTTCGGATCGAGCGTTAGAGGAAGCGTACGATTGGTTCATGACAGGTCCTCGACAGCGTCTTCAGCCGGGAGGCGCGATCGTTATCGTAATGACTCGCTGGTCGAAAAAGGATTTGACTGGTAAGTTAGTGCGAAAAATGACGCAAGAGAAGGCCGCAGACCAGTGGAAAGTGATTGAGTTCCCCGCAATCTTGCCTAGCGGCAATCCACTTTGGCCTGAGTTCTGGAAACTTGACGAATTAGAAACGATTCGTGCGTCAGTTCCTCCGTCGAAATGGGCAGCGCAATACATGCAGCGGCCAACAGGCGAAGGTATTTCGATTATTCCGAAGGAATGGTTCAATATTTGGCCTAACGATAACCCACCAAACTGCGAATATTTGATTCAAAGTTACGATACGGCGTTTTTGAAGAACGAACGTGCCGACTTTACGGCGATAACTACGTGGGGTGTCTTCTACCCAGAGGGAAAAATTAACGATGAGCTGTATAGCGGCGAAGAAGCGCATCTGATTTTGCTAGATTGCATAAAAGAACGCTTCGACTTTCCTGAATTAAAGCGCGAAGCGATGCGGTTGTACGAACATTGGGAGCCTGATACAGTAATTATTGAAACAAAAGCCTCGGGTATTCCGCTAACGCAGGAATTACGGCGGCTTGGTATCCCGATTAATACGTATTCACCGAATCGTGGGCAAGATAAGATTGCAAGATTAAACTCAGTCAGCCCGATTTTTCAAGATGGCAAGATTTGGGTTCCAGATAACCGCTGGGCTGAGGAGTTAATGGAAGAAGTTACTGATTTTCCTAACGGAGAGCACGATGATTTGGTTGATGCGACGACATTAGCCCTTATGCGCTTCCGAGCAGGAGGATTTTTGCAGTTAAAATCTGATTTTTCGGACGAAGAAGAGTATTATCCGAGGGTTAGAGTATATTATTAACGAAAATCTAGGTAAGGTTGCCGATTATGGCCGACATGCAAGATTATTTAGACGACGAGTTCGTAGAAATCGAAGTAAATGGGTCGCCTGACCTAGACGAAGGCATAGAAGTTTACTTCGACGAGGAAGGAACTGCGAATATCGGGTTTGATCCGAACGAAGAGTTCGAAGCTGACTTCGATGATAACCTCGCTGAGTTTTTAGACGGAGGAGAACTAGGTCGAATTTCCTCAAAATTGACTTCTTTGTACGAAGAAGACGTCGAGTCTCGCAAAGATTGGTACGAAACGTTTAAAGACGGTCTTGATCTTCTAGGTATTAAGTCTGATCCGCGAAGTGAGCCATTTGAAGGCTCAAGTGGCGTGTATCATCCGTTACTTGCCGAAGCTGTAACGCAATTTCAAGCACAAGCCTATAAAGAATTACTGCCAGCCGGTGGTCCTGTAGATACTCGCGTACTTGGTCGCGTTACTGACCCTAAGTTGATGCAGGCTAACCGCGTTAAAAACTTCATGAACTATCAGATCGTGTTCAAGATGGAAGAATACGATCCTGAGATGGATCAGCTGCTGTTTTATCTTCCGCTTTCTGGGTCTGCGTTTAAAAAGTCTTACTATGATCCGACCGTTGGTCGAGCAGTTTCGCGTTTCGTGAAATCAGAAGATTTAGTCGTGCCTTATTACACGACTGACTTGATTACAACACCACGAATCACTCACGTCATTCACATGACAGAGAACGACCTCAAAAAGCTCAAGCTTTCTGGGTTTTATCGCGATACGGCGATGTCTTCTCCGTCAATGATTAATGAAACGGCGATTAACGAAAAGATTGACGAACTTGAAGGGCTTTCTCCGTCAGGACAAGACCGAGAGTTCACGCTTTTAGAGATGCACGTCGAGTTAGACCTTGAAGGCTTTGAGCATACCGATGAAGATGGTGAACCTACAGGGGTTGCGATTCCTTATATTGTAACAATTTGCAAAGATACTAACGAAGTGCTTAGTATTCGCCGTAACTACTCGCCGATGGATCCGTTACGCAAGAAGATTGAGTATTTTACGCACTACAAGTTTTTACCGGGGTTAGGATTCTACGGATTCGGCCTAATCCACATGATTGGCGGTGTAACGAAGTCAGCGACTTCGATTCTTCGACAGTTGATCGACGCGGGTACGCTTTCTAACCTACCGGCAGGATTTAAGTCTCGAGGACTAAATATTCAACGCGCCGATGATCCGATTCAACCCGGAGAGTGGCGTGATGTTGATACTCCCGGAGGCACAATCCGTGATTCTTTCTTGCCGCTACCTTATAAAGAGCCAAGCGGTACTTTAGCGAATTTACTTGGAGTCTTAGTCGAGTCGGGCAAGCAATTTGCGTCTGTAATTGATTCAGGAGCTGGTGATCAGAATCAAAACGCTCCCGTAGGTACGACGATTGCTATGCTTGAACGTGGACAGCGTGTTGTTTCCGCAATTCACAAAAGACTGCATTATGCGCAGAAGAATGAGTTCAAGATTCTCAAGCGCATCTTCGGTGAGGTATTACCACCGGAGTATCCGTATCAGGTACAGGGAGCACAACAAACAGTATTCAAAGAAGACTTTGGCAATCAGGTTGATGTTGTTCCTGTATCTGACCCTAATATCTTTAGTACAACGCAAAGAATTATTCTTGCGCAAACGCAGTTGCAATTAGCGCAAAGTGCGCCACAGATTCATAATCTGAAAGCCGCTTTCCGTAAAATGTATCTCGCGCTAAACGTTCAGGATATCGACGAGCTTTTACTTCCCGAAGTTCAAGCAGCTCCGAAAGATCCTATACAAGAAAACCAAGACGCTTTAATGAACACACCGTTACAAGCGTTTATTCAGCAAAACCACGATGCGCATATTCAAGCGCATTTAGCTTTCTCACAAAATCCTGCAACAGCTCAAAACGCTGCAGCGGTACAGGCCCTGAATGCACATATTCAACAGCATCAGGCGTTGAAGTATCGACTACAAGTACAAGAGATTCTGGCACAGCAAGGTATTCAATTACCGCAACCAGATCAAGCAGGTAACTTACCACCAGTACCTCCTGAATACGAAAACATGATTGCGATGGCGGCAGCACAGGCTACGCAACAGATCACAGGTCAAGAACAAGCCTTGCAACAGGCTATGGAAGTTCCAGACCCACAACGTGAAATGTTCGAGCAACAGCTGCAACTTGAAGTTGAAAAACTCAGACTCCGCGAGAAAGAGCTTGATCAGAAGAGCCAGATCGAAGTCGAGAAGATCGATTCTCAAGAACGTCAGACAGATATTAGAGTCGCTGCAGACTTACGTCAAGCAGAGCTTCGCGATGAGCGAGCAGCTGACACTAATTTAACAAACTTAGCAAGGGTAGTTCGTGAGTCAAGAGAGCAGGAGTAAGTGCCGCATCTAATAAGTAATATCCCGCATTTTAATTGCTGGATTAGAAAAGAATTTACGTGTAATCATCTTGACTATCATGGTGAGTATTTACATGCAATCGCTATTGCGGTAAATACGATTCCTGATAGATGTCTCTCATTCCAAGTAGTTTTTACAGGATATGAGTGGGATCAGGATGAGGATACGGAAAACGTACATGGCGGTGCGATGTGGGCACGAATGCCTATCACCGCTTTAGTAGCAGATGCTATGCTGGAGGAAATGCCGGAACCGATGGCAACTCATTTTGCACAGCCTTGGGATTGTAGTTCTCGAGACCATGAAGTTATTGTGATTGATCGAGTCTCGTCTAGCCCTTGGCTTTGTAAAATTAATGATGAGTTTCACACGGGAAAATATTTGTTTACTGTAGATTACACCGGAAACGATATCGCTGATGATCCTGCGCAACATAAGCAAAGTCATGTGATTCAGCTAATAGACGCTGGAAAGTGGACAGGTAATATTGTAGCGTTACCTAACAACCGCGTTAGAGCAACTAATCCAGCATTATGGGAAACTGGTTCAGGAGCACCTGACTTTCATCCTAGTCAACATGTACATAGTGCAGAAATTGACGATAGCTACATGGATTCCAACGTAACGTTTAACAATCTCTATTCAGAAGGAGAAAAGTAATGGCTGGATACAAAAAGAACAAAAACATGCCCAAGAAAATGAGAATGGGCGGTGGTCTGAAAAGAAACAAAAATGCGCCTAAGATGATGAGAAAAGGCGGTAGGACTGGAGGTAAGCGTAAATGAGGTTCGTAAAAAAAGAGTATCCCGGTCCGGGAAACAAACGGCCTAAAAGTGCAAAGGTTGAGTCGATGACTGCTTCCGATAAGGGGTTCGCTCAAGCGAAGTCTGTAAAAATCGGCGAGTATTCAGAAGAGGGAGTTCAGAAGAAAGTTAAAGGAGCAGGTGCGGCGACTAAAGGTACGTCTTTCACCAGTTACATTAACTAACGCATGGACTTCATAAAGTATTCGGAGTATTTACTCCGGAAAGTACGAGAGCGTCAAGATACGCTCTCGCAAACGCTTTCCTCGGGAAGCGCCCAAGACTTTGCTCAGTACCAACGAATCGTTGGAGAAATTTCAGGTTTAAATTTCACTGAGCAAGAAATCGTAAACCTGCTCTCAAAGATGGATGATGAAATCGATGAATGATGTCCCTGACCGAGTTCTAAATTTCGGATCACAGGAGTCTTCTACAGAAGAATCTTCTCTGACCCCAGAAACTTTAGAATCGCATGCTGATAAGCTACCTGCCCCGACAGGTTACAGAATTTTAATTCTGCCATTCGAGCCAAAAGCTACCACACGTGGTGGTATCATGCTCGCAAAACAAACACTGGAAAAAGAAAAGGTCGCTGCAATAGTTGGTCTTGTTGTTTCTTTAGGTCCGAGTGCATATGCAGATCAAGACAAGTTTCCTGATGGTCCTTGGTGTAAAGAGGGCGATTGGGTAATTTTTGGACGATATGCAGGTGCTCGTTTTCGTATAGAGGGCGGTGATATGCGTCTTTTAAACGATGACGAGATTCTTGCTGTTATATCAGATCCTGAGTCTATTCTGCAGTAAGGAGAAAAAATGTCTGAGCAAGAAATTGAACTGGTTTTACCAGAAGGTGAGTATGATCCTAGAGCTGCAGATGTAGCTCAAGAAGGTTTACAGGATCAAGATTTAAGCGGAAGTCAAGAGTCAGAAGAACAAGCTCAACACTCAGAAGAGCTTGATGACTACAGTGATTCCGTTAAAAAGCGTATTGATAAATTAACTTATCGAATGCGAGAAGCTGAACGACAAAGAGACGAAGCTGTTACTTATGCTGAATCTTTGTATAAAGAAAAAACTTCACTTCAGACTCGATTGTCATCTGCAGATGCTAATTTAGTTTCTGAGTACGACGCTAGAGTTAAGTCTGAAGGAGAACGTGCTCGTAAAGCCCTTCGAGAAGCACAAGAGTTAGGAGATGCAGAAGCAATAGCTTTAGCAACAGAAGCTCTAACTAAAGTAACGCTAGAAGAGCAAAATGTTAAACGAGCGCAAAATCGTCAAAAACTAGAAAGCCGCAGACGGGTAGCTAGTAATAGACAACAAAATCAAGTACAGTCGCGACAACAGGCTGCTCCTCCGCCTCCTGATCCTAGAGCACAGGATTGGCATAAGAGCAACCAGTGGTTTGGACAAGATCGTGTGATGACTGAGGCTGCTATAGCGATCGACGATACTTTGAAGAAAGAGGGTGTAAATCCTGCTTCAGACGAGTATTACGATAGGCTTGATGCAGAACTTCGAGAATATTTTCCCGATAGGTTCAGTCAACCGAAAAACGTGCAATCTTCAGTGGTAGGTTCTAGCCGTGGTGCTGGCCAACCTCAGAAGGGATCACGCAAAGTGAGTCTCACGCCCTCACAAGTTGCTATTGCAAAAAGAATTGGTGTGCCGCTCGAAGAGTATGCAAAATACGTTTAAGGAGAGTAAAAAATGACAGATCGCGTCTCCAGATCTGCAGAATCACGAGAGAAGAAAACTCGCAGAAAACCTTGGCAACCGCCTTCAATGTTAGATGCCCCTGAAGCTCCCGCTGGTTATAAACACCGGTGGATTCGTGCAGAGGTCCGAGGTCACGATGATCGAGCGAATATGTCTAAGCGTATTCGTGAAGGGTTTGAACCTGTTCGCGCAGAAGATCACCCTGATTTCGATGCACCGACTTTAGATCAAGGACAGCACGCGGGTGTGATTGGAGTAGGTGGTCTTATTCTCGCTAAAATTCCTGAAGAAACCATTGAGGAACGGGATGCTTACTTTCAGAGGCAAACCGATGACCAAATCAGTGGTGTCGACAATGATTTGTTGCGAGATAGTGATCCTAGAATGCCTATCAGACCGACAGACATTCAAAGGAGCTCAAAAACACAGTTCGGAAGTGCACGTAAAGGTGCAGACTCCGAATAATTTCTCTTGACTCTTTGGAGGTTTTAACATGGCAAATGTAGATGCCCCTAACGGCTTTACACCTGCTTCCCACATGTACGGTGGGGTGATTAGAACCAAGAAATTGCGTATTGCAAGCGGGTATGGCACAGATATCTTCACCGGCGACGTGGTTACGCTTTCTTCTGGTTATGTTAATCAGGCAGGTGCTACAAGCACCCCAGTAGGAGTTTTTGCTGGTGTTCAATATACGGACACTAGTGGTGCTCCTCAATGGTCAAACTATTGGCCAGCCAGCACTGCTACTCTTGGTAGCGATGATGCAGTAGCTTATGTCTACTCTGATCCGGGTATCATTTTTGAAGCCCAGTTCACTGCAGGCACACCAGCTGTTAGCTTCATTGGTAATAAGTACACACTTAGCACCACCGCTGGTTCCACAAACAATGGACGTTCAAAAGAAGGTGTAACCGCTACGACCAGTAGTGGTGTTGCTCTTTGTGTAGGTTTCGTTGACTCTCCGAGCAATGAAATTGGTGCTAGTGCACGAGCCTTATTTACGTTCCCAACTAACACATTCGCAGTCTAGGGAGAGTAACTAATGGCGATTAATAGAGCACAACTCGTAAAAGAGCTTGTTCCCGGCCTACATGCTCTCTTTGGCCTGGAATACGAGCGTTACGCTGCTGAGTATGAAGAGATCTTCGACACCGAAAGTTCTGAAAGAGCCTTCGAGGAAGAAGTCATGCTCACTGGCTTTGGCGAAGCACCCGTTAAGAGTGAAGGTGCAGGTGTAAGTTACGACACCGCTCAGGAGTCGTTTACTGCACGGTACACTCACGAAACGATTGCACTTGCCTTTTCGTTGACTGAGGAAGCTATCGAAGATAATCTCTACGATACGCTATCGTCTCGATACACCCGTGCACTTGCACGTTCAATGATGCAGACTAAAAATATTAAGGGCGCGAACATTCTTAACAGAGCGTTCAACTCTTCATATGTTGGTGGCGATGGCGTTGAACTTTGTTCAGCAGCTCACCCGACTGTATCTAACCAAACGCAGCGAAACGAGCTTTCAACTGCTGCAGACCTTAACGAAACTTCATTAGAGCAGTCGTTAATCGACATTGCTGCTTTTGAAGATGAGCGAGGTCTGAAGATTAATGCTCAAGCTCGTAAGCTGATCATTCCGTCCGCTCTTCAGTTTGTAGCAGATCGTCTGTTGCAATCTCCAGGACGTGTCGGAACAGCAGATAATGATATCAACGCTATCCGCAACATGGGAATGATCCCTGAAGGTTACGTTGTTAATCATTTCTTGACCGATACAGATGCCTTCTTCTTGAAGACAGATGTACCCAATGGTCTGAAGCACTTTGTACGTACTCCAGTCTCAACCAACATGGAAGGTGATTTTGAAACCGGAAATGTTCGTTATAAGGCTAGAGAGCGATACTCTTTCGGCTTTAGCGATTGGCGAGGAATCTTCGGATCTCCCGGAGCCTAAAAAAGTTATGGGGGCACTTGTTGCCCCCTTTCTTTTTATGTAAGATGCAAATATCCCTGACAGTCACATAGGGTGACTGACATTAGCCAAGACAGGAGATAGCAATGGCTACAACTACCTTTTCTGGTCCTATCAAAGCCGGAACAATTAAAGATACCACTGGAACCACTGTTGGCACTGATAAAGCTAACGTTGGTTTTGTCCTTATGGCGCAAAGCGGAAATGTAGTTTTTGCAGCAGACGGCACTGAAACTGTTGTTGCAACTCTTCCCGCAAATAGTCAAATTTATCAAATTGCGGTTGACGCAACGACTGCATTTGATGCAGGAACCACCAATACTTTAGATCTTGGGGACGGAACTACTGCAGATAAATATGCGGATGCTTTAGCTTTAGGTTCGCAAGCTCGTGTTCTCGCAACGTCTGACGTTTCGCAAATAGGCAACCTGATTGATATTGGCACTTCTGATGTAGACATCACAGCAACTTATAATCAATCTGGGTCAGCTGCTACGGCAGGTGCTGCAACTGTAACGGTACTGTATCTGCAAAATCGCAACCTTTCATAAGGGGATAGCAAATGGCTGATGCAGTAAGCTCAACAACCATCTTAGATGGCACGCATAAAGCCGTAATCCAGCTGACGAATTTAAGTGATGGTACTGGAGAAAGTGCTGTTACTAAAGTCGATGTAAGCACCTTAGCTACGAGAGAAGACGGAACTGCGTGCAGCGGTGTTATTATTGAAAAAGTATATCATTCAATAATTGGCTTCACGCAAGTTCAGCTTCTTTGGGATGCAACAACTGATACGATTGCCCTTGGTCTTTCACAAGACAGTAATGGTCATATGGACTTTGCTAACTTTGGAGGATTAGTTAATACGTCAGGATCAGGTAAAACTGGCGATATTAATCTAACCACATTAGGAGCAGCTGCCAACGACAATTATGTGATCGTATTAGAATTGCTGAAGAAGTATGGTTAATGGCAACTTCTGGAACTCGAAGTTTTAGCCTAAATGCTGCTACGGCGATTGAAGAAGCCTACGAATTAGCAGGTTTAGAGTATAGAACGGGATACGATGGCGTAACCGCGCGAAGATCAATGAACATCATGTTCGCGGATTGGTCTAATCGTGGGGTTCAACTGTGGGAAGTAGAATCTGTCTCTCTAACTTTAACAGAGGGACAGACTTCCTATACATTAAATGAATACGACATCGATATCCTAGACGCAGTTATACGCCGAGATGTTAATTCTCAACAAACTGATTTTCAGATAGATCGTATTGATCGAAACGAATATTTAAATATTCCTAATAAAACAACGAAAGCTCGTTGCACGCAATACTATGTCGAACGAACAACAACTCCAACGTTGTACGTTTGGCCTGCCCCTGAAAACTCAACAGATGTTTTTGTTTCTTATCGTTGGAAAAGAATACAGGACATTACTGCATCAGTTAATGATACAGATATACCTAGTCGGTTTATGCCTTGTTTAGTTTCAGGTCTTGCGTTCTATATCGCAATGAAGAAAAATCCTCAGAAAGCTCAAATCTTAGAGGCGTTGTACGAAAAGAATTTAATTAACGCAATGCGATTTGATGAGGATAGGTCTTCTGTTCATTTAGTACCTCAGCGTAGTTATGTCTGATGTCGTACGCACTTGGAAAATTTTCATACGGGGTCTGCGATAGATGCGGATTTCGTACACGTTATTTAGAAATGAGGATGGAGTGGACTGGATTTAAGGTTTGCTCTGAATGTTACGAACCCAAACATCCTCAATTAGAACCTCCTCGTCATCCAACAGATGCTGAAGCCTTGAGACAACCTCGTCCAGAGGTTCCCCTCCCTCAATCTCAATTAGGTTTCGTTAAAACTACCGGACCTAGAGACACCACTCCTGATGGAGTAGAAATTGGAGGGCCTTCGCCAATAACGGCGGATCCGATAGGAACAGAGTTCACTTCTGAAGGTGCAACTGGAGAAGTCGGAACTGTAACAGTGGTGATTTCATGAGCTTTACCTACGCATCGTTAAAAACAGCTATTCAAGATTACTGTGAAGTTTCTGAAACAACTTTCGATAGTAATTTAGCAATTTTTATTCAAGAGGCAGAAGAAAGAATACTAAAAGCAGTAGAACTTCCTGTTTTTAGAAAAAACGTAACTGGAACTGCTACAGCCAGTAATGCATACTTATCAACCCCTACTGACTTTTTAGCTCCGTTAAGTTTGGCAGTAATCTCCTCTAGCGAATATTCCTATTTGTTATTTAAGCATGTCTCATTTATAAGAGACTATACGCCTAACTCTTCGACAACAGGGATTCCGCTGTATTTTTCTGTTTTCGATGACACTACGTTTTTATTAGCGCCAACCCCAGATAGCAACTATACTTTTGAGTTGCATTATAAGTATCGCCCTGCGTCTTTAACAGCAGGGGCTGATAGTGGAACTACGTGGCTTTCTACAAACGCACCGAATGCATTGTTCTACGGTTCTTTAATTGAAGCGGTAAATTTCTTAAAAGCACCAGAAGAACTAGCTAATTATGAGCAACGATTTCAAGAAGGTCTTCTAGGGTTGAAAAAACTTGGAGAAGGTTATGGTATTCGTGATGAATACCGTTACGATATCACTAGGAGTGGGTGATGTTTAGTGTACAAGTAACGCCGCAGTTAGGTGCTGTAGAAGTTCAAACAACGAGTAATCGGGGAATGACCCCTGAAGAAATAGCCACCAGTGCAGTTAGTAAAATTATAAGTATTAGTGATTCTACTGATCCTGCACTAAAACTACAAGCAGAGGCTTTTAGAGATAGAGTTTTTCACGTTATTGTAGCTTCTATTAATCAAGGTATTAAAAGCGACAGAACGAGTTTGTATAATTTACTTTCAAATCAAGGTCATAACGATATGGCTGAAATACTGAGGAACCTATAATGGCTATTACCCAAGCAATGTGTACGTCATTCAAAAAAGAATTGATGACAGCAACACACGATTTTACGGCAGCAAGCAATGTATTTAAGCTGGCCTTATATACGAGCAGTGCAACGCTGGATGCATCGACAACGGCGTACACCGCTACCAATGAAGTGAGCGGAACTGGTTATACCGCCAAAGGTTCTTTCTTGACTAGCGTTACACCGACTAGTTCAGGAACCACCGCGTTTACAGACTTCAACGATTTGACGTTCTCTACAGCAACAATTACGGCGAGGGGAGCCTTAATATATAACGAAGCTGCAACTGGAGATCCAAGCGTTTGTGTTTTAGATTTCGGCTCCGATAAAACATCTACAGCGGGGGACTTTACGATTAGTTTCCCAACGGCGGATGCGAGTAACGCGATCATACGAATCGCATAGGATTAATATGTGGCCGACGTCACTGTTGTATTTCAAGGATGGAATAGCTCAAACCAAGGCTGGGGTGAAGGCGGTTGGGGAGAGAGCGTTCCGCTCGCTGATGGTACAGGCCAAGTCGGTTCGGTATCAATTACCGCAGATGCCAATGTCTCGGTTACCGGCGTTTCAAGTACCGCAAGCGTTGGTGACGTTACCGTTACAGCAGACGCCAATGTATCACCTACTGGAGTCTCTGCGACAGGATCTGTCGGGTCGGTCACAGTTACAGCAGACGCCAATGTATCACCTACTGGAGTCTCTGGAACATCGGCTGTCGGTACTGTTTCTGTATCCGCTGACGCTAATGTGTCGGTTACAGGCGAAACTGCCACAGGGTCTGTTGGATCAGTTACCGTTTCGGCAGACGCAAACGTCAGTCCGACAGGATTGGCAGCAATTGCAAGCGTTGGCTCAGTCAGCGTATCGGGAGATGCCAACCTTAGTGTCACAGGTGTCTCAGGCACCTCGGCGCTTGGTAGTGTCACTGTTGCAGCAAATGCAGATGTTAGCGTCACAGGTGAGGAAGCAACTGGCGCGGTTGGATCTGTATCGGTTACAGGTATTGCGAACGTTAGCCCAACGGGTGTTGCTGGTACGAGTCAAGTTGGCACGGTCACAATTAAGTTTGGGCAGACGGTTTCGGTTACGGGAGTTTCCGCGACAAGTATTCTCGGGTCTGTTAGCGTTGTTGGTAACGCTGACGTTTCGGTTACTGGAGTTTCTGGGACAGGAGAGATTGGAAATGTCTTGGTTTGGGGCAAAATTATCCCCGGTCAAGATGCAAATTGGCAAAATATTGATGATAGTCAGACAGCATCTTGGGCTATCATTGACGACAGTCAAACACCAAGCTGGTCAACTATTGATGATAGCCAAACACCAAGCTGGTCAACTATTGATGATAGCCAAACACCGGATTGGCAAGAGGTAGCTTAAATGGCAACTTATGTTAATGATCTTCGATTAAAAGAGATTGCAACAGGGGATGAATCAGGTACTTGGGGAACGTCTACAAACACCAACCTTGAACTGATTGGCGAAGCTCTTGGTTACGGAACTCAAGATTGTTTTAGCTCGGACGCAGATGCAACGACCACAGTAGCAGACGGAGCCACTGACCCCGCTCGATCTATGTATTTCAAGGTCACGTCTTCTGCGACACTGACCGCTACTCGAACGTTGACGATTGGTCCAAATACTATTTCTCGCGTGATGTTCATCGAGAACGCGACCACCGGCTCTCAGTCAATCACGATCTCTCAAGGCTCTGGCGCAAATGTGACGATTGCGACAGGCAAGACCGCAGTCGTTTATCTTGATGGCGCAGGCTCAGGTGCTGCCGTTGTTGACGCGCTGGCGCTCGTCGATCCCGGCGTAACGGATACGTTGGCTGAGGTGTTGGTTGCGGGGAATGCTACCGGCGGTACGGACATTGCGGTTGGCACGGGCGACGACATCACCTTTGCGGACAACTCCAAGGCCATCTTCGGTGCTGGCTCTGACCTTGAAATTTTGAGTAACGGCACAGATGGATTAATTCGCAATGGTAATGCTACTGGCGAAATTCGCATGGAGTCCGATGACAGGATTATCTTTGCGGACAGAGGTTTTAACGAAGTTTTTGCGGTCTTTAATGATGACGATGATGTCAAGCTGTATCACGACGGCAATCAAAAACTAGCCACCACCGCCACAGGCATCGACGTAACGGGCACTGTGACTGCGGATGGTTTGACGTTAGGCTCAGAAGGTGACCAAATCAGCATACCAACGTCGGCTGGCTTCTCTGGAATCATCACGACCGGCGACAGTATCTCTGGCAACGCTTTTGAGTTTAAAAACGGCAACGGTATAGCAATCGTTTCAGACACAAATGATAGTGGAGTCACTGGCGGCGTAGATGCAACACTGATTGCACGAGGAAGCAGCGCAACAAAGACAGCTTTATTTGACGCTAACGGAGACATCAGCTTCTACGAAGACACTGGCACGACTGCGAAGCTCTTCTGGGATGCTTCGGCAGAGTCGCTGGGGATTGGGACTACACCGTCCTTCACACTTGATGTACTTGGCCCTTCAACAGTCTCTGGTCGCGTAAAAACCAGTGGTTCTCTTAACGCATTCTACATGGAAGACTCAGGAACAACGGCAGGTACACTCTATATCGGCTCCGTGGGTGACGATTGGCGGGTTGTCACTGGTTCCAATGAGCGCCTTCGTGTCGACTCAAGCGGCAACGTCGGCATCGGCACGACGAGTCCTTCTTCAAAATTAACAGTTTCTGGCAGTTTTAACGCAACCTCTGCGGGTTCTAAGCCATCAATCACAGGTGCTGGTAACTATGGTGGCGGTATAGGATTCATAGACACAAACGTCTCAGGAATGTACACAGACACTTCTGGTGCAAATCTAAAGTTCTTCACCAATCAGTCAGGGTCAGACGCTGCACAAAATAAGGTTGCAATGACCAT
>Ga0213859_10000490_pt1 | contig 18011 bp, 22 predicted proteins | sample PICome_2_FD_160133 | JGI IMG/M metagenome (GOLD analysis project Ga0213859, IMG submission 160133) | Coastal seawater microbial communities near Pivers Island, North Carolina, United States - PICO304 | ecosystem: Environmental > Aquatic > Marine > Coastal | place: USA: North Carolina... | reverse complement strand
TTCAGGTAAACAATATGTGTTAGTAATAGATTCACATGAATATTCTGCGTTTTGATAGTTACTATCTCCATCGATTAATTCACCGGTATCTAGATTTACCAACATCCATGAAAATCCATATGGTAATGCGTCAAAATTTATAGTAATGTCTATTTCGGTTCCAGCTTCATTATTAAAAGAAATTGACGCTTCATCGTTATTTGGGTAAATATCAGGTACAAGATTGGGATTATATGCCCATACTGTTAACTCATGTTCACCGTATGGTATGTTTATATTAGGAAGAGTAATTTCTACATTTCCACCAGGTTCTAATGTTCCATACCAAGTGTAAAGTTCAACCGGACCATCATCCAATTGATAAATCATATCAATAGAATTAACTGTTGTATACGGAGAATTATAAACCATTACTCCAACATCATCAAAATTTTCAGTACATCCGTCATTTGTTGAGGATATTGAAATACTTGATACACCTATATCTACACCGTCTAAAGACGCACAATTACCATTATCAAGTAACCCCGACCTATATTGTAGTAGTTGATTTCTCATTCTAGTTCTACCGTCAGGACTAAATCTATCCATACAATCGTCATTAGAATAATCCATAAAATTTTCTGTCATAGTTTCATAACATGTTAAAGGACCACACCCTACAGAACCTGTTGTTGGCGGAGTATCACATAGTGCGTCTCCTTGAGCAGCACAGTTTGTTTCAGGGTCACAATCGCTAGTATTATTAAATGTATGCCTTAATCCAAGATAGTGACCCATCTCATGAGTTAGGGTTTTATTTTCGTTAAAATTATTATAGAGTTGACCATCTTGATTTCCGTCATTATTAAATCCGAAGACTCCACGAAATACCACAATACCATCTCTAAGACTGCTAATCGGCGGTAAATAAGCAAATCCTAGTGGTGAACTTCCTCCGTTTAATTTATGAACAACGTAAATATTACAATACTCGGCAACTGGCCAATAACATAAAGATTTAAGGGCTGTCTCATAGTTTTCAACTAAAATCGAATTGGTTACCATACCATTTTGAGTATATCCCGCAAGTGAATCAGGATTTTGTCTTGTAATACCATTTGTTGGATTACCGTCAGGGTCTATAGTAGCTAAACAAAATTCAATGTCTATATCAACAGGAGCATTAAAGAAAGGAGCACCAGTATTATTAGCAGGAAAGAAAGACTCTCCGGCAAAATCTGCATTTAATGCCGCAATTGCGTCATAAATTACTTCATCTGAAACGTTACTACCTTCTCCTATAGGATCTCCATCGTGGAATACATGTACTACAACAGGTATAGTATAAACCTCATTTGAAAAGGATCTTGGTGAAGGAATTGGTTCAGCTTCACCTAATTTTTTTAGAATTTGATCGTAAGAACGCTTATATTCTTCGTCAATTTCCAAATTAAGCTTATGAATTTCGTCGGTTCCACATCTACCGGGAAATTCAATTGGTTGTGAATCATCGCTTACTATGGTAAACGACTGTAAACTAAGTAGGGCGAATGTCGCCAAAAGGGTGAATCCCAAATAAGGGATCCATTTTTTCATCATCATTAACTTTCTATTTTTATTGCTATGTCCAAGCTATCTTGGATTACTTTTCCTATTCTATAGGGATCTGCATTTGAAGCAGGTCTTCTATCTTCAACATAACCCTTCCAACCTTCACTAGTTGTTAAAGGAATACGTATAGATGCACCTCGATCAGAAACACCCCAGCTAAACTTTTCTATACTTTGAGTTTCGTGTAGTCCTGTTAATCTCATGTCATTGCTAGAACCATAGTTTTCAATGTGTTCGACATGTCTTGACTCTAACACGTCAAAGATAGTGTTGAAGAGATCTTCTCCTCCGCTTTCTCTCATCTCTTTACTCGAGAAGTTACAGTGAAGTCCAGAACCGTTCCAGTCACCTTGAACTGGTTTAGGGTGAAGTTCAATGGTATAACCATAACGCTCGCTCATCAAATATAGGATATAGCGTGAGATCCAAAGATCGTCTCCTGCATTTTGAACGCCTTCACTAAAGACTTGATACTCCCATTGGCCCATCATGACTTCGGCATTAATACCCGTAATAGTAATACCCGCATCTATGCAAACTGACATATGCTCTTCAACAAATTCTCTACCTTGTATAATATTATTACCAACTCCACAATAATATTTACCTTGTGGTTCTGGATAGCCATCTTTTGGGAAACCTAATGGCTTTCCATCCTTCATCAAAGTATATTCTTGCTCGTAGCCAAACCATAAATTATCATCCTCCTTCTTGATTTTAGACCTTGTATTAGTAGGGTGAGGAGTACCATCCGGGTTCATTACTTCGCACATAACAAAATATGCTCCAAAGTTTCCAAATTTATCATCCATTACATTAGGATAAACTTTAACCGGCTTTAAAACACAATCCGAAAAGTTACCTTCAGCTTGTTGAGTAGACGAACCGTCATATGACCATTGTGGTACATCATCAAATAGTGGATCAAAATCATCTGGACAAGTTAACATCTTGACCTTACTTCTTAAGTTTGGCTCAGGGTTATACCCGTCTAACCAAACGTATTCTAGTTTAATTGTTCTCATATATAAAAAATTAAGTTAACGAATTTGAGCTTCAAGAGGATTGTCAGTAAAATAAACCAATATGTCAGCAATGTCTCTGTTAGTGGTTACAAAAACCTTAAGAGTACTTTCACCCTCTTGCTCTACAAATTTCCAATGTGCGTTATTAGTGTTAAACTCTTTATTGGATTTGTAAATAACATTGTTAGCAATCCATTTATTTGGAGTTAAACATATAACTATGTTTGCCTCAGATATATCTTCAACAAACATATAAGTTATTGGATCCATAAAGTCAGATCTACTTCCACTGTATTTAAACTTAGTACGAGTAGAGTCTTCAATTATTCTATAAGTAAATGATGCAGCCTGTCGACTATCTAACTTCTTAAATACAAAAACAGCTGAATCGGCCGTTACCATTTGCCTCCAATTACCGGCTATCGTTGGATTTAGATTATTTGTCATATAGATTTCCCAACTAACCTTTGCATCTTGATCTGTCTCTTCAAAGATAGTCGCATTAAATCTAGATACATTTTCATCTATAAACACCCTTTGTGCAAATAGATTAGTGCTATACATGCACATTACTAGTAAAAATAACTTAAATAGATTATTCATCTGTTTTGGTTTTAGAAATAAAGTTTTGATATTTGAGCCACGCAATTTCATCACGCAGTTCGCCTATCAACTCAATCAAGTTTAGGTTTTGAGCATGTAGCTCATCGATCCTGTGTTCCAGTCTCTCGGTTCTGTCTAATAGCCTTAAGATTGTCTTCTTCTTGTTGAATATCATTTATTGTATTAGTATTTGCTTCTTCAGTTAAAAAATTACGTAGTTCTTTACATAGCACATCTAAAGACTCTTGCATATCATCATACTCCTCATATCTTTGATTCAACTTATCTTCTAGTTGAGCCACTTTGTCTTCAAGCTTAGATAAATTTTTCTTATTGTTAAAAAACCACATAGTATTTATTAGCTATTTTCTTCGTTTGTTTCAACATTTTCATGATTTTCTTCATAAGAATATGCTGCACAAGACTCTTGATACGTGTAACAGCCCGTAGAAGCTACAATAAATGCTACCAATGTTAATATTCTGACCTTCTTTGATTTCATGATTTATTTATCTCTTTTTCAAAAATAGAAGATTTAGACATATACATGGACATTTCTTTCTTATTTAGAGCTATACCTGTCTTAACTTTATTAGATATTCTAACTACTCTAAAGTGAGATATATGTCCTATCTCTATAAATCTTTTCCATTCATTATTCGATATATCGTTTAACATAACTTAGTTTTTTAATTAAAAGTCCACGCACATGGAACAGCTCTGATCTTATCTCGGCCTCTCTTTCTACATGGTAATTTGTACATCAATGAAACCTCATGAGCTCCACCTGAAGCAGGTGTTAGCTCAGAAATAGTTAAATCATAGCTATACATAAAATTAAAGTCTGTCATCTTAACGCCCAAAGAAAGTATAAATGAATCCGTATATCTGTTAGCAAAAGCTATGCCTCTATACCAAACTCCAACTACTAGAGGAGTTGTATTCACGTTTAAACCCATATTAATTTGTTGAAAGTCAAGTTGCTTTCTATAAATTATATTAGGAGACCACTCTATGGTATTATAAATAGACGCTTGTACAGGAATCACTGCTCCAACATGAACGGTATGTTTCATAGGTAATTGACTAGTGCCAAAAATAAGAGATTTGTCAGGTGTATTTAAATGATTGGCTGCATATCCTATGTAAAACTTATCACTAAACAAAACTGTACCGGCCCCAGTACTAAAATACGAAACTGGCCCACCATATGTCCAATCTTGTGTAGGTAAGATAAATCCATTTATGGGGTCAATTTGATCTCCAAATCTAAATTTTGATCCATCTAAATACTCTTGAAAGAGAGAAAACTGCAAAGCAGATCGAATAGAAAAGTTTCTACTTAGGTTGATATGATTACTATATGCCAAACTACCGCCCGTTGTAGAAAGTACAGTTGGGCCCGCTTTATCACTCATAAGCATTAGACCTACGCCTCCTTTTAAAAAAGGAACATAGTCATCATATGAGACTGATGTCGTAACATATTGTCCACTTAAACTAGGCCACTGATTTCTATATTGAGAAGTCATAACTGGACATGAATAAGATCCAACCATGGCCGGATTTAAATACATTGAATTGACATAAAATTGTGTAAATTCTGGATCTTGCGCTTTAACGGAAGTCGCAATAAAAATAAACAAAAGTAAAAGTAAGTTTCTCATTTTTCTCTAGGTCTCCCATTGGGTTTATTTGTAAAAGGTAGATACTCGTCCCATAATTCATTTGCAACTTTTTCAGCTCCTCTTTCCCATGGCCTTTCAGACCACGGTTTACTAAAATCATTTGGCATGCCCATCCACTTAATGGGTCCATTAATAGGCTCCTCTAGTTTACCTTCAACAAACTGAAAGACGTGAGCCCATTCATGAAGTAAAGTCCACCAACGCTCTTCGTCGGTCTCTTGATGAACAAGCTGGATTAAATATGTTGAGTTACCTAAATCATAAGTTACACCATTTACTCCAAATGGTAAATATGCCTTATTTTGGATAATGATTGTAACCTCCTTGTCTAATGTTTCGTAAAGCTTATGACAAATCAGTTTATCATAAACCGGCATATGCTTATCGAATATTAAGTCAGTATAAGGTTCGCCCGGTATAGTCGCAGGTCTAAACTGGCTCGTTGAGACAAAACCCAAAGACATAAACAACCATAAAATTAAAAACTTAGACCTCATCTATCTATTTATCCGAGAGATAAGGCCTAAACCCGCTATAACCGCAGGTAATATATTACTTATTTTATAGTAATCCTCTTGGAACTGTCTTACCTTTTCCGCTTCCGCCCCTCTTTCTTAAGTCCTCTAACTCTTCAACTGCAGCTTGATGATTTCTTAAATATGGCAAGAAAACACCTCCTAATCTTTCAGGATCTACCTTATTCAATATATTATCAGTACTGTAATACGCTAACTTATGGTTTTTCTCAGCCATCTTAGCATCCTTAAGCATCTGTTCTAAAAGCTTTACAATCTTTTCTCTATGTTGTTGAAGCGTTCTAACTCCACCTACGCCAGTATTATGCACCTCGATTGTATTAGGGTCAGCACCGTCAAAATCTTCAGCTTGAATATTTTGAATCACGTTCTCTTCGATAATCTCGGACTCAACGACATAGTTATACTTTAATAGAATAGGCTCAATGGCATCTGCGACTGCATCCTTAATTTCTTGACGCATCTTAGCATCGGTCTTATAGCCAAATGCAGCTGGAACCATTTTACTTAAAATATCTTTCATAAAGACTTTAAGTTTTTCGTTGGTTTGACCTTCGTTTACAAAATCTTCAAATCTTTTAGTTTCCATACTTTCGTAAGGTTTTTTTAGTTCTTGTCCCTTGCTAGAACGAGCTATAGCATCTGGTGCATATTTTTGTATAAACTTCCAACCAGCCGGAGTTGGATCTTCAAATACAACTGTATGATTAGGAAAGCTTTTCTTTAAGCGATTAATCATATTAGTATTGATACTATTCTTTTTATAACCGGGCCTAACACTCATCATTTGAATAAGTATTTCCTTATTTGCAACATAGGCTTCTATTAATCCTATGATTTCATCAGCGCCTCTAATGTTTTTATTATGGCTCTTTTTCCAAACGTCATTTATCGGTGCAGCGCCCCAGTTAAATCTTCCAGCATATGGAAACATCAACATATCATATTCTCCATCTACTACCTTTTGTCCCCAATTTTCAGTTTTAGTAAAATATAAAAATGTTTTACCTTTTGCAAACACGAAATTTCCTTTTTCTTCATGATACATTGAAAAATTAGGTTCTAATTTCTCAATATCCTTAACTAGCTTAAGAGGTATATCATCGGCCATAACCTTAGTGCCAATTTTATTGATTTGAGGCATTTCATTGATTAACCCCTCTTCATTCATAAAACTCTTAAACTTTTTAGTCATTATGCCTTCTTAAGATCTTTGTCATGCCCACCGTCTCTAACTTCTTTAGCAATATCAGAGTCAACATCTCCCCAAGTTCCAGGTTGTTTAGTTAAAAATGAATTAACGCGTGCATATCCCCATTGGTGTTCAGTAGCTCCTGGTCTATGTCCTGTTTTCCAAGCAGCCATACCCCTTCTCATTATCACTCGTAATAGTGGTACTGGCACCCCTGTCTCCTCTGACTTTGTTTTCAGTGCTTTTTCTACTTTTTCGTCATCTATAGGACCTCTATCTCCTTCTGCCTTTTCATTAACAACAGACTCCATTAGCCAAACCTTCTTGCCTTTATGCTTTTCGTCAGCAAGAGTTACCTCATCGCCCCATACCTGAGCAAATGCAGAGGCTGCAGTATGCGGGAATTTCACATAAGCTGTTGAGCCTGATGTCTTTTTAATGTCATAATACCCATCTTTCCACTTGATGAAGTCTCCTTTTCTTCCAGGAAACTTACCTTCATTAATAGACTCAGTCAATCTATAATCAACTGGCCTTCTATAAAAGGCCATATACTCTTCGCGAGTTAGGCCCATTTTTTCTCTATGATAGTCTATAAAGTCTTTTGGACCGAAGTGATTGTTAGGTATAAATTGTGTTATACCTTTGACATATTTGTTTCCGAAAAATAGCATATAAGAACAATTGTTTCTTTATATATCACTTCTCTTCAAAAAGTTCTTCTAGTTTATTCTTTCGGATTATGCGTTTGAGCGCACGAACATAATGCTCAGCCTCTGCATAATTAGATCCAAGATACTCTAAATATTGATCCTCGCTTTTAATGTTCTTTAAATATGCTGCTTGATAAAGTGCATAATCATAAACTGATTCCTTCCAATTATTGTAGTATGCATGACCAATGCTTGTACCTAGAGCCGTAGTAGGTCTAACGCGAGCTTGTTTCATACCAAATAAGTTATGATTCATCATAAAGACCTCGCTTTTGTAATTACCAGTCTCTAGAATTGATTGAGCCAAAACAATATGTGGAAACTTAATATTAGTCTCTTCTAAGAAATCAACCAAAGCATCTTGACTAAATTCACTATCTTCAATATCTGCAATTATAATTTCTCTTTCATGTTGTGGCAATTCACAAATCGAATCCGACATACCTTTTTCATAACCTAAATTATAAGAGATAAGTATAGCACCAACTTGAATAGTAAAAAGACATATAATAAGCGGTAACATATTAAGTCGCTTATAACATAAAGACTTATCGTCAAGGTAAGAAAACTTCATAATAAGAATATTGATACATCTATTATACCATAATATGTACTTAAGTTTACATATTACATGTAAGTTTATATTAAACCTTAATTGTCAATAACTACATGCTGAGAGATCCATTGACCTAAAAACTCTCCGTACTCAACATCACTTGGATAGTGGTGACCTCCAACTATTCTAGACATTGAAATGTCTTTAGCTAGTTTAATAGCATCTTTGGCTATATTAGGATACATTTTGCCTAAGGTTAAAGCCTGGGCCATAGCTTGCATAGAGTGACCGCTTGGAAATGAAGGAGTTTTAGCTGTTTCTGATCCTTCAACTAAAATATCTACACCCAAAATAGGAGCCAATTGATATGGTCTTGGTCTATTAAAACGATACTTTAGTCTTATCGTTATACGGGCACATTCTTTCATTAACTTCTTAAAATATGTTTTATCATATTCTAATCCATTATCTACACATAGTTTTTCAAAAGCCCAATCAAAATTATCATCATACATATCTTCTAGCTCTTTAGGCTCAAGACATGTTGATCTATGTAGTTTAATTAATTCAAGTTCACAAATAGTATCAATAGATGAATTAGGAGGACAAACCATAACCGGTGCATCCAAAGAAGTACAGTTTAAATACTGATAATCTTCTGCTTCGGCCATTTTCTTTTGGTGCTTAGGCTTAGGTTCAGCCCTATACACCATTCTATCAATACTATATTGATTAAACGATTGCATTAATATGTTACAGTGAAAACTGTTTTTAATTCTTGTGCCTCATCTGATCCAGGGTCTACATCAAAATCAGTATATAATTGTGTGTATATTTGATCCCATTGATCAGCATCTGCCATATTATCTAAATCCTTTTGATGCTTTTTGATGTACTTTTTTACATCGTTCTTAAGGTCTTCATTAACTCGAACATCACTAACTCTTTCTAACAAATCTTCCCAAGTTAATTTGTTAGACTCTTGCATACCTTGAGACTGTTCTTCTTGTTCAAACTCAAGATAATGTTGAGCTTTAGAAATATATTCTCTAGCCATTATAACTTTTTCTTGCCACCAATTTGGAAAGTCTACTTTTTGACCTGTCTTTTCTAAATCGTCTAGTTGCTTGTATAGTTTAGTAGCATATTCAATTGTATCGCTGGCATGTTGCTTTAACATACCTGGCTCATTATCTTTATGTCCTATTTCAATGTCTTCATTAGCGGCACCTTCGGCGACGACTGTAATGTTTTTAACACCGAATCCTAATTCAGCCGCTAATTCACCAAGCTTAACATACAAATCTTCTAAATCACCTTCATCTGCGACTTTATAGCCCTTCTTAATCATGATATCAGTTTTACCATATCTAGCCATATAGTCATTCTTTCCTTCATTAACATAAGATTCGCCAACGTAGCTATTGCCATCAATGTCTTTACCTCCTTTTAGGTATTTACGAAGGTCATTATAATATGGTCTATTTCTGTGTTGACCAATGTGTGCAGGAATTGCATTCTCAATACCATCTTTCATAGTAGACATATAGAAGTGGGTTGAATCACCGTACGGTTTAATATAGTAAATGCCATCTTCTAGTTCTATTTGTATAACTGTTTCAGTATCAACTGCTTCAGTAACTGGCATCTTAGCCTCAAGTAAATCATATACTGACAAGTATCTCTGAAATTTGTCGACTGCTTTATCCTCTCCTAATTCTTTTAGGAAAGCTAAAACACCTTGCGCGATTAAATAACCATTCCAGCCAGCCGCTTGAGAAAGAGAAGAAGCTATATCGTAAACATCCTTTCTCCACTTAGAAGGAGCTCCAATGCCTCTAGCAGTATCTAATTCTCTGTGGAAATTAGCATCTTCCATTGCGTCTTGATAAACTTTAGCAATAAAGTTTAAGCCCTGTCCATTATAATTTTTAGCTAAAGCATTAGTAACCTTTTTAACTGATCCTTTTACAGCTTCGTTAGTCTCTTCGTCATCTCCGTAAATCTTGTCATATGCCTTAGTATGCTTAGAAGTCTTAACCTCTCCTTTCTCTCTAGCCTCTTTATCACCTGGCATTTCTTTATAAGCATCTGGATCATCATCGTCCATTTCAGCTTGATCCTTCATTTGTTCTTCTTTGTCCTCTTTTTCCTCGTCATCAAGGTCTCTCATATAAGGATCTGGACCCGGCTTTGCTTCAGCTTCAAATGTGCTAAATAGTCTCATAGCTGACATCTTATCTGAAAAGAGATGTAGAACTTCGTCGACTGCTACAATTTCACCGAAAGATTCAATCAAGGATTCAATCTTGGACCTATTTTTTGTCTCAAGTGCTTCTAAGACACTAATTAAAACAGATTTTGAGTATCTATTCTTTTCAAATTTTTGCTGATTGTGAAAGTTTATAAACATATGTTTAAAAATTTGTTTGATTTTCTTGTCTGTATTTATCTCTAAATGACATTAAATGATCGCGAGCTTCTTCAGCTGTATCAACTAACTTAAATAGATTTATATCTTCAGGACTTATATACTCTTCTTCTAATAAAGTATCTTTAATCCAATTAATTAATCCTCCCCAGTAAGATTTACCGACTAAGACAACCGGAAATTTAGGAGTGTGACCAGTTTGAGCTAAAGTTAAAACTTCAAATAATTCGTCTTGAGTTCCGACTCCACCTGGAAAGCAAATAAATGCTTGTGAGTATTTAAGGAACATCACCTTTCTGGTAAAGAAATATCTGCACTCAATGCCAACGCCAGTGTACTTATTCATCGAAGCTTCAAATGGCAATTCAATACCAATACCAACAGATACTCCTTCAGCTTCATGTGCACCTCTATTTGCTGCTTCCATAATGCCAGGACCTCCACCTGTTATAACTCCAAAACCTTCTTGCGATATAAGTGAGCCAAACTTTCTAGCTTCTTGATACCACTTATTGTCTTCTTTGGTCCTTGCTGAACCAAATACTGATACACATGGACCTAATTCCGAAAATGTATCAAATCCTCTAGCGAATTCTCCTTGAATTCTTAATATTTGCCACGCGTCAGTGGACTTATCGTACTTATTCCATTCCTGTCTATTCATATACTATATATCTGAAACAAAGAGAGCGCACTTTTCAGTACGCTCTCGTGTCCTTTAGGCTGGCCCACCAACTCCGAAATTAACCCAGATTGCTTCTTCGTCAAATAGATTCTCTAAATCTTGTAAAGATACGACATCAAATGACTCTGTTACTTTCTCGGACTTCATTTCAGGGTCGGGGAAAACCTCTGAAATGATATTAGCCATGGCTTAAGAAGATTTGTTTAACTTTCAGGATTTGACTCCCATAATTTATATATCGGCACATATAAAAAAAGCGCACGTTTTTGTGCACTTTTTTAACATTTTTGTTGTTAACAACGCTTATAGCTTATTGCTCGTCTTTTCTGCAAGCCTTTTCATATGTTTACAAGGCTGATAAGGTCTAAACTGACGACCCGTGCATTCACAATCAACGATCTTGTAGTCTTTGACTTTTACGTTGTAGTATTTAAGTTTGCCAGTCTTTTTATCTCGAGAGCCCATCTCTCGATAATACCAAACCGTACCGGGTGGGTTTCTATAGAAATCTGTCATTAGGCTTCTACTCGATCGTGAACAGAAATGGGAGCTGAAGCAGGGAACCGTGAGTCTGAAGTGTAAACGAAATTACCTCCGGCCATTGAATGTTTATTGCTTTTCAACAAAGAAGCTGGCTTAGCGTACCAAGCTGGCTCTCCCCAAAGTTCGCGCTTGATCAAAACCAAAGAGTCGTCAGGAATACTTTCCAATTCAATATTAAGGTCATCGCTATAGTAAAGGTCGACTGAGTCGAGTTGAGAGGTCAAACCATTGGCAGTACAATCTCCAAGGGAGTTGCGGAAAACTTGAGTATAAATCTTCTTCATTGTTGTTGATTAATGATTAACGTTACATAGCTAATATACGAAAAAAAGCCCAAACTTGAAAGTCTGGGCTTAAAATATTTGTTAAAAATTGTTAAATTTACTCCTTGATAGAATTCGCAAAATTCTCAAACAATTGAACATATTTTAATTCATTTGCAGTTTGAACATTTTCAAAGCTAAACGTAACATCCCCATGGGAATCCACATCCAACACGGATTTATCGTCTTCTATCATATCTATAATCTGAAATGCCCAATTCTGTTGCATGTAACGAAAAGTATCTATATAATTCTTATCCTGACGACCCCTCTTGTTGACGTATGTGCCAGACCACTCATCCTTCGGCATATCCAACATAGCCCGGCTTAAAAAATCTCGGACGAGCATATACGTGGCTTTAAAGCATACCTCTTGATCTTTTTTTGCAGCGGCTACAATTTTATTGACATCTTTTGTAATAATATTTTTAGGCCATTCAGAATAAAGACCATCGTCTTCGCCTCTAAAATTTTCGTGCCGGCTGAAAAAGTTTTTATTTTTTTTATAATACTTCCAACTTTCTAGATCTGAATAGATTTGATTATTAGTACATTTAAGTAAAGCACCATTTAAGACATTTATAAACCACACCCACTTATGTTGAAAGTCTAATATCGGTACGAAACCCCAATATTCTGTAGGTAATCCTGCTTTTTCAGCCTCGGCTTTTTTATTTTCCTTTTTAGCACTATTCCATAAATCTTTCATAACTTTAACCGTATTAAGTATGTCGCTATGATTATCCGGTATAAATTTACTCTGTTTATCTGATTCACCTGATCCTTGCTCAGCTCCTGGTACGCCAGCTGGTATCTTATCATCTACAAGTTCTGATGACATCCAATCTGCTAACACTTCTAAATTTCCTTTAACTTCTAATGCTCCCATAGAAGTTACATAAAGTTCACCTTCTTTTGATTTTGGGCCAATAAGAATTGCAGTGGTATTTCCACCTGCATAAATACTTGAATCTAGGCTATAACCTCTAACATCACTGACCGGTTCAGCAAATATTTCTCCAGCATTATCGTCAAATCCGATTAAGAATCCACAATTTGAACCGCTTACCTCATTCATTTCAAGTTGCCAATCTTCTTCGTATTTTGATTCTAGACCATTAAATTTCTTTTGAGCTTTAGCTTTACTAGAAAAAACATACCATGTAGTTATTTCTTCATCAAATCTTTCTTGTATTACAAATAATTTTGCCATTTTATTGTTTGTTTTTTATACTACCAATTATATATCTTCTTAAATTCTGAGAGTCTATAATATTAAAATTTAAATCATAGAAATTGTAATACTCTTAAGCTTCCAACTATCTATACCATTTAAAGTTCCTATCTTAAAATCAGAAATATCCATTGATTTCATTGTAAAAGAAATTTGATTATTCTTAATATTTGTATTCATGTAAAGCTGTTTTACTCTTGTTGCTTTATTTATAAGTCCACTAAGAACTTTACCATATTTAGAATTAACGTCTTTTTCTAACTCTTTAGAACAACCATATAGTATTATACCTATTACTATGTCAAATTCTCCTCTAGAAAGTATAAAGTCTAGTGCTAAAGATGCATCGTCTTCATTCTTAGAGAATAATAGATTATTAATTAGTTTTCCTAATCTACCTCTACTTTTATTAAGATCGGCTAGCTTTACAAATTTAGAAATAAAGGCATGTAATTCTCCGCGCATCTTAAGGTTTATAAATGCTTGTATAATATCATCTCTATTAATATCAGTAGATAATAGACCTGAATATTTTAAGAAATGAGCCCATGAACTATTATCATCTAAATGTAGATTAAATAAATTAATTGAGTTTGTAAACGTAGTAGAGTAAGAGCTTCTTACTAAATATTTTTGGTTAGGTCTTTCTTTAATCTTAGAACTTAAAGGATTAAGTATTTTATCCATAACTTCTTTTTCTCTCTGATCAAGAACATAACCTGTCTTATTTATATAGTCGTTTATTTGTTTAATATAACCAGATGCTGAAGGTTTAGCTCCCTTACCGGCTTTTGAAGATACTCCTAATCCATTAAACACAAAATCGGTTAAGGGCGCGTTAGACTCTGTAGGAAATGATAAGCCAGTAGTTATACCTTGTTTTTTTATTAAATCAAACATTAAAAGTCCTCCTAGAATTTCTCCAAAATCTTTATCTATTGCTTTAATAGATTTAGGGTCTATAATGCCGACATACTTAGATAAATCATATCTTATATCAAACTTTTGAGTTTCTGATCCCATATCATAAACATCATCATACGTTGAAGGAGGCTTATAATCATAAACTGCTTTCATAAGATCTTTACAAAAATCAATATAATTCTCATCTTGAATCTTAGATTCAAGTTGTCTTGAAACATATTCTATTAGGTTTTCAGCACTTAAAAAGTTACCAACTACATTATGTGTTACGTTTAGTCTATCGGGAGTTAAATCTTTATCTCCTATAACTTGTTTAACTCCATCACTAGTATCTACTGCATTAATTATAGCGTATGTTTCTCCTTTCTTAAGCGTCTTTCCAAACCAATCATGATTCATATTAAGCGTTATTCCCCAAGAATCAAACTTACCCGAAAATTGACCAGATTCTATACTATAATCATCTTCTTGTAATCCTGAAATTGATAAAAACGTTTTAATATCTGTAATCGGATCATCGCTATTAAATTCAGCTCTAATTATTTCAGTTCTTTTAGGAGTTACCCATCTACCACCTTGCTTAAATAAGTTATAATGCTTAAACATTTCAGAATGCCATTTAGCTTCTCTAATTAAAATACCTTCAAACCTAGCCCTTATATCATTAATCGTATTCATCTTATTGAGAATTTCTTATTTGCTTTAATGGTTGAGATACTAACGTCTTCATACTCATTCTCTAAGCTTTTAACTAAAACTAAGTTTGCCGTATCATCATCGTAAAACTGCATGTCTCTGTAGCCCATATCAATTAGTTCTCTAAATGCGGCTTTCTTTTTATCCGAGACAGAACCCTTATATCTGTGAATTGGATCATTAACTGCAAATATTAGATCCTTATCAATTCTAAATCCAATATGCTCTCTTAGCCATTTGTAAATCATTTCGCGATCATCACGTGCCGTAACGATACCAACTGCAAGTTTAAGTCTATATGCCTCTTTAAATATTTTAAGATAGTATTCGATTAACTTACCAGCTTTCATAATTTCAAGACTTTTAAAGTCATCGAAATCTACATCATGTGAAGGTTTACGCTCATAGTCATTAAACTCTTCAGGTGTCATGCTATAACTATCACCAGTGTCTTTATCATAGACCTTAATCTTAGCATCTGTAATAACTAAGGTATCATCAAGGTCGAATACCACAATTTTAGAAGCGTGATATGGTTTCTTCTCGCTTAAGAATTGTTGATACTCTTTGATGTGTCTCATTTCTTATTTATCTGAGACCTCTTTTCTCTTTTTGATCTTAAATAAGTCAAAAGTAGTTTGAGCTCTTGATTACTAAACTTTCTTTCTTCTTCACCCATGATTTCTTTCTCAATATCAAGCTTCCACAAGCTTTTATTTGGTACTACAAACTTACGACCATGACCATAAACATAAAATGTAGTCTTCCAAAGGTTTTGTCTTACAATACGGGCTCGTTTAGTACCACGAATATACACAATATCATCTGCATTAAAATCATTTCCCCAAAGAAATTGAACTCCTATTACAAAATTAGTTATAGCATCTTTAAACGCAAAAGAAACTAAAGCTAGTAAAACTAACCAACCCCATTCCCCTATGTACTGTATAAAGACGTCTTCCATTATACTTGTTCTCCTGAGTTTTCGTTTTCTTCATCTTCAAGCCTTTTGATCTCTTCTTGAATCTCAAAGATTCTCCATTCAAAATCAAATAGTTCTTGCTTAGATATTTTATTGTGTTTAAATGCTTTCTTAGCGCTACTGTATTCGCGATTTAGTCGCTTTAGGGTTTTCTTTAGCTCGGTTTTAGCGCGCTCAGTATTCTCAATCCTGACTTTAGCTGGTTTGATTTCAGCCGTGTCTCTCTCCTTTCTTGGCTTAATTACTAGATCGAAGTCCGAAAACAACGATGCGAATTTATCGACCTTTCCCATGAGTTCAAAAAATATGTTTTGAGGATACATCCTCTAGTTATATATCACTCTACAGTAACCGACTTAGCTAAGTTACGAGGTTTATCAACATCTAGTCCTCTATTCTTTGCAATTTTATAGGCTAATAGCTGTAAAGGTATAGCAGACAACATTGGAGTAAACAATTCATCAGTTGTATCAATCTCTATGGCATAATCAGCAACGCGTGACATAACCATATCATCTTTAGTTACAATAGCGATTACTTTGCCTCCTCTAGCTTTAACTTCTTGCATGTTGCTAAGTATCTTATCATATGATTTATCAGCTGGCGCAACAAAAATTGAAGGACAAGTTTCATCTATCAGAGCGATAGGACCATGTTTCATTTCTCCAGCTGGATAACCTTCAGCATGCACATAGCTAATCTCTTTCAACTTAAGTGCTCCTTCCAAAGCGGCTGGAAAATTGATACCTCTACCAAGATACAAAAAATCATCGAATTTTTCATTTGAGAAAATATCGGCAATTTCAAATACTTTATCTGTGGTTTCTAAAGTCTTAGCTATTTTTTCAGGAATAGAACTTAAAGACTTTTTAATAGAAATAAATCTATCTTCAGTGATGGTATTTAGCTGCCAAGCCATCTTAATAGCAAGTAAAGCGAATGCAGCAACTTGACCAGTAAATGCTTTAGTTGAAGCGACACCAATCTCAACGCCAGAGTGAGTGTAAATACCTCCGTCTACCATTCTAGCAATAGAACTACCAACTACATTGACTATACCAAATAGAGAAGCACCTTTGTCCTTGGCCATTTCTAAAGCTGCTCTAGTATCAGCAGTTTCACCTGATTGAGAGACGGCTATAACAACATCGCCTTGTTTGATAATAGGATCCCTATATCTAAACTCAGATGCATAATCAACCTCAACTGGTATTCTAACCAATTTCTCGATCATAGTCTTGCCTATCAAACTAGCATGCCATGATGTACCACATGCTACAATATAGATTCTACGAGCTCTAAGCATATTAGACATAACATTTTCTACTCCTCCCATCATAATAGGGGCGTCACTGTCCGTCAATCGACCACGTAAACAGTTCATAACACTTTCAGGTTGTTCATAGATTTCCTTAAGCATAAATGAATCGTAACCTCCTTTTTCGATAGCATCAAGCGCCATGTCAACGTGTTCGATTTGAGCTTCTACCAGATTATTATCTCTATCTGTAATAGTGAGTTCTGGTTTATCTGTAACAACACCATTAATATCAATTACGGCAATGTTATCATCTTCTAAGTAAATAATATCCCTAGTGTAAGGAATAATAGGTGTAGCATCAGAAGCTATAAAGAATTCATAGCCGTCAATGCCTATTGCCAATGGACTTGACTTTCTAGCACAAACAATTTGATCACCCATATTATCAATAACTGCAATCGCATATGCACCAACTACGTCTTTAAGAGCTCTTTGAATTCCAGTCAATAGACTTTCATCTTTTCCTCTCTTATATTGAATCCAATTGACTAAGACCTCAGTATCAGTATCACTATAGAAATGAAAACCTTCTTCAACTAGTTTCTTTTTAAGAGTCTCATAGTTTTCAATAATACCGTTATGAACAAGAGCTATACTACCGTCATTTGATCGATGCGGATGTGAGTTTCTCTCTTCTGGTGCACCATGTGTGGCCCAACGAGTATGACCTATGCAAATGCCCTTCTTGGTCTCATTTTTATTAACGATGTTAATCATCTCAAGCTTATCGACTGATCCTACGGCTCGAGTAATGTTAATTTCGCCGTTTCTTAGTGTTGCTAGACCAGCAGAATCATATCCTCTGTACTCTAGTCTTTTAAGTCCTTCTAAGACTATTTTTGTTGGCTCTTTATCGCCAATATATCCTACAATTCCACACATGATTATTAATATTTTGTTTTAGCACGTTCGGAAATAGGCACTGCATCGCCTTGTTCATCGATCCGTACGAATTTTATAAATGTA
>Ga0213859_10000488_pt1 | contig 18072 bp, 20 predicted proteins | sample PICome_2_FD_160133 | JGI IMG/M metagenome (GOLD analysis project Ga0213859, IMG submission 160133) | Coastal seawater microbial communities near Pivers Island, North Carolina, United States - PICO304 | ecosystem: Environmental > Aquatic > Marine > Coastal | place: USA: North Carolina... | reverse complement strand
TGGGTCCATACGTCTGCTCCCTTTTTACCGACTATCTGATTTAAAACATCATCTTCTGAAATTGTTTTATCAAACAAGTTGAGCATTTTTGTAAATTTGGCAATGGCTTTTCTATCGCCTTTTGAAATTGCCTTTGCTTCCTTTTTCATCTGTGTATTTTTAGGAAGCATTTTTGACTTACCATATATACGCTTAGAAGCATCTTGCATAAATCCCCAAGAGACACCGCCGCCTCTTGCACCTTTACCTTTAATTTCTGCTTTGTGACTTCCAAACGCGGTATTTGCACGAAGATCGACTTGGCCACCAGCAAATGTAATATAATTTGCCTTTGTGGTATACCATTCACCTCTCACAAGCGCTTTAATATGGCCTTCACTAAATTTATAATCAGAAGTTTCGGGCGGCCGCTCAACATTCTTTTCAACGCCGGTGCATGCTTTCTTAACCTTTTTCAAGGAAATGCCGACACATGTTTTTTGTAAATATGCATCTAAAATATCGTCATTGTATGATTCAAGCGTGCTTGTGTCTAATGAATCTACATCGAATCCTTTTTCAGCTGCCCAGATATCTCCTGGATTCCACTTATCATCTGGCAAAGGTTTAAAGTCGTTGTTTTTGAAAGCAACGTTTTTAGCAGAATAAATTGCTTTCATTAATTTGTCATCACGGTGAAATGTCATATCACGATCAATGATGTTTTCGCGGATGGCATATTGCGCAGTAAGATATGCAGACATTTTCCAACCTTCATCGATATTTAAAATATCCTTTAGAGAAGTTTTGCCTACCGAAATGCGCTTAAAGTATTTAGAAAGAATTTCGTCTGTAAAATAATCAACGGGCTTATCATGGCCTTCACCTAACATTGCCGCCATCCAAAGGCACTGCGCTGATTCACCAACTGCAGTTTGTGTTGTACCACCTCCGGCACCTGCGCCTCCACCGAATTCAGCAGATTTTTTGATATCTGATGTCGAATAAGTTTTACCATCGAGGCCAACAAATTTAAATGTTTTGCTGTCCTTTTTAAACTGTTCAATGGAAGCAAGCACTTCTTCAGTGTTGGCCGCAATAACTGTTCCACCCTTCATAAGAGTAAGTGGCTCTTGTTTTTTTACCATGTTGGTAAAAATTTCAAGTCGAGAAAGACCAACGTTAGGACCACCTGAAGCATCCTTTTTCAATTCCGCCGGAGTAAGGTTTGTAGCTTCAGCCACAAACTCCTTAAAGTTAACTATATCAAGCATAGGTTTCGATCATTCTTGTAAGTTCAGCATCAGCAACGTTTACGCCAGATTCAATTGCTCCGGCTTGCATATTTAAAGCCCTCGAAAGTTTTCGAAGGTTTGCCGTTTGCTTAGACTTTCCTTTACGTAATAAATCAACGACCTTTTTACGACTTTTCATGTCAAGATCAAGATCACCATCAAGTTTTATTTTATCTACGATTGATTCCATGAAATCGTAAATTTCAATATCGGTGGGATCGATTTCGATCATAAATGCGCGGGTTCTAAGAGCACCATCAGGATCAAGCTTATCTAATTTCAAGTTGGAGATGAAAATAACCTTTCCAGTAAATTCAAAGAAGCGTGGAATTTTACCTTGATCAATTAATTCCTCAGGGTCATCGTATTCATCTGGTTCAACGACGTTTTTACCCATTTTGTTCCAAACCAATTTTCGTACTTTTTTAGTATCGGTTGCGGCCTTAAAAATGTTTCGTGCTTCTTGGTCCTTTAAGGCATCGTCTGAATCATCAAAAAGAATGATATCATTTTGATATCTAAACAAAAGAGAATAGATACCTGCGGCTGATGCCGTACCTGTGTTTTTAAAGTAACCCTTACCATCAGCCAACCCGCTTGAAGCTAAGACCTTTTCAACGGTAAATGTTTTACCAATACCTCCACGACCTGCAACAAAGAGTGCATTGGACGCACCGGAGATTGTCATTTTAATAAGGTTTTCCAAATCGCCGAGTTGCTTTTCATATGAAAGCTTTTCCTTTTGTGCCTCTAAATCATCAAGTTGTGAGTTGTAGGAATACTGTTCCTTTGAGGAACCCGCTTTGACAGAACCACGAACAGAACCAATCGATGCTAGAATTGTATCTCTTTGAGAAAGGAGTTTGGTAATATCTTTTTTCGTTCCTTTCCAGTCGTACTTTCTTCCGACCTTTTGAATGAGTGTTGGATTTTGCGCTTCTAACTCGTCAAAGATTTTAATACCCACTGACTTCCAGACCTTAAATACCTTTTGCTTAGTAAAGCCTGGGCTTGTGATAAGACTTACTACGTTTTCATAAGCATCGTTTGGGTCGACGGCCTCTGTTAGAAAGTCACCTTCATCATCGCTAAAATCTTCTTTAAGCGATATATCGGTTGGATACGTAATAAAGTATCCCATGGCGATTTTTCCACTTTTAAGGATATCAGCAATTTGTGGTAAAACCTGAATCAAAGAAACATTGCGGTCAAACGCAATATGATAGTTTGGTCCTGATGTTGTGCCATTCCAAAAATCGACTGATGCTAAATTGGTTGAGTTTGCCGACCCTATTGATTTCCAGTTAAAGCGAACCGATTCAATTTTCGATGCACCGGGCAAATAATATCGGATACCATATCCAGCACCATTTTTGTTTTTGAATGTTTCCATACCCATCGTATGGAACATTGATGTTTTCCCAGTCTTCTTTCTTAAATAATTTAAAATAAGCTTTGTTGCCTTTTTAAGAGAACCGGTGGATATGTCTTCGTTTAAGTACGATCTAAATTTACGCATTTCCCATTAAGTTAAGATTATAGATCTATTTATAAAAAATACTCGTTTAATCATTGACCCATTTAGCATTTTTATAAGAACTCTGATTAAGCCATTTCGTATATAAATCAGTTTCTTTTTTGTGGGCTTCAATTTCCCAAGGCAGATCATCGTAATTTGTTACATTAGTGTCATATACAACACCATTCCATTTTGAAAGGTGCGATGAATTGTAAATGTCCTTTAGCTCGCCGCGGGCCCATTGTTTAACATGAACCAATTCGTGCATTAATGTTTGAATGAGATATGGCTTTTTTTGTTTAGAATCAAGGTGAATGGTATACTCCCGAGGACGATATGTGCTATCTTCCCAGATACAATCACCATGATAGCCATCTTTGCTTAAAAGATTGCTCTTTAGCTTAATGGTAATTTCAAGTGATTTTACCATGCGGGGCATTAGATGGTTCACACCCCATAGGCTTGCATCATAAACAAGGTCGCGAACTCGACAACCGGAACCAACTACTGAAACACACATTAGATCTTAAATGCTGAAAAATCTTGATTGGTCGCAGTGTTTGTTGACTGCTGAATCTCATCACTTGATAATGTTTGTGCAGAATCTTCAACATCATACAACCTCATTTTTGATCGATCAATACCAACCACAAATCTTTTGTTTTGAGTAGGATCATTGTACCGATTCTTAAGTTGCTTAACCATAAGCTGATTCATTGCTTCAAGTTGCTCAGTAGATATAAGCGCAAGCATTAGGTCGGCCGTAGCTGGTAGACCAAAGGATTCCGACGTGTCTGTAAGTTCAACATCGGTATTGCCAAATCCAGAGCGAGTGACTTGTGTTGCTGACCAAACAGGCAAATTGTTTTCAACAGCAAGGCCTCGAAGTTCTTCTGCAATCGCCTTGATAAGAGAGTACGTATTAACCGAACTACCAAGACCTTTAATACGAGATGATGCCATGATGTTAAGATAGTCAACGAAAATAACATCAGGACGAAAATCCTTTTTCAATTTAAGTTCATCGAGTAAAGCACGGAAGTGGCCTACATGTGCGGACGCTGTTGGATATTCTTTAACGATAAGTTTTCCATGAGTAGCCTTTTTGAGGCCACCAATTTTGGAATTAAAAAGTTGTTCAGGCAACGTCTCCAATTGGTCAATTGGTACATCAAAAAGATTCGCATCGATTCTTTCAGCAATCCTTTCTTCTGCCATTTCGAGAGTAACGTACAAAACGTTGTATCCAGCGGAGAGATAGGCAGAAGCAAAGTGACACATCGCCAAACTTTTTCCCACACCAGTACCTGCCAAAATAATATTGAGAGTTTTATTCGAAACACCACCTTTTGTAATGGTGTTAAATAAAGATAAGTCGAAGGGGATTTTATCCTCTTGCTTATGATAGAATTCGAATCGCTGATCTGAGTTTTCAAAATAATCGTGGCCAACATTTGTATCAAATGACACTTGTAATGCCTTAGATAAAATTCCGGGGATAGCACCTTCTGTTAGTTGTGTTTCCTTTCTATCTATGATGCTGATTGATTTAATGATTGCAAGATAGACTGCTCTGTTCTTGCACCACTCCTCGGTAGAGTTTAATAGCCATTCTCTATCAACTTTTTCATGGTTATCCAAATCAAGGATAATTTCATGAATATCATTACGATTACTTTTATTTATAAAATCACTTTTTTGAAATTCAACATCAAGGGCTGCCGATGTTGGCAGCTTGTTGAATTGTGTTAAAAAGCTAAGAATAAGATCATATACAGAACGATATTCATTTTCAAAATATTCTGATTTAATATGAGGTAGCGCCTTTCGGCAAAATTCTTCATCCTTCGTCAGATTCTTGATTATCAGTTTTTGTAGGTTGGTCATCAATATGATTATCAATTAGAGAAACTAAAACGTCTCCCATAAAGTTTTTAAATGCTTTTGACTTTTCGAGCTTTTTCTTTTTCTTTGGTTTAGGAACTTCGTTAATAATAAAATCGAATTTTATAACGGGCTGGTCGGTTGTACCTGTAATTTGTACTTTTCCATACGTATATATTACGCCAGCATAAGGGCCCTTAAGGATTTTAAGTGCATAAAGTTCGCTATCTCCTTTTTCAACAAATTGAACGTGCTTTTCTAAATTAATCTTATTCATCGTCTTCTTGATTATCTAATACTGATTTATACGCTACTTTATAGCGTCTTTCAATTGCCGAAGAAAAGTCTGTTTTATCAAAGATGTTATCCCAGAACTCTTTCTTTAATGTGTCTTTCATGCGCACATTTCCTGAAAGCTCTTCGCCAGTTTCAGGGTTTTTTGCTTGATACCACCCATTCTTTGGCTTAATAACATAGCCCATTTCAAGTGCGACTTCAGTTAGGCCTGACCATTTCTGAATACCACCTTCCCAAGAAACCGAAATAGGAATCTTTGATTTTTCTTTTACAAAGCGGGACTTTTCTACATTTATCACAAAGTCATATCCTACAACCTCGGTACCTACTTTATCTTGGCGACGACCAATGATCCAAACATTATCTGCTGAGTACATTACACCTGTGCCACCTGAAACAACCGCTTTAGGGAAAAGACCCTGTTCCATATATGTGTGATTGATTGCAACCAATGGTACATCCTTCAACGTAAGCATTGGTGTGATCATACGAAATAGACCTTTTAGTGCTTTAGCACGAGTCATATCTGCAACTGACTTTTCATTCATGGCATCTTCTACTTCTTTCTTCGAAGCGATGTTACCAACGGAGTCAATGATCACAATGACACGATCTTTACGGTCAATTTCATTAAGCTGATTGACTAAATCAAATTTTAATTCTTCGATGTTAGTGACAGGTGTATGAAGTACACGATTTATGTCTACGTCAAATGCTTCGAAATAAGATTGCGGTGAACCAAATTCGGAGTCATAAAAGAGTAGTACTGCATCATCGTGTTTTTTCAAATACGCAGATGCCATGAGCAACGCGAATGACGTTTTGAAGTGCTTACTTGGACCTGCCAAAACGGTTAGACCCGAAGCCAATCCTCCATCAAGAGAACCTGAAAGAGCAGTGTTTACCATTGGCACTGCGGTTGAGGTGAGTTCTTTTTCACCAAATAATTTCGAATCAGCAAGTACATCAGTACCTGTAACTCGACTTGATTTTTTTAGTTTATCTAATAATGACATATCTTTTCTTAACTGTGTATATTATACCATTTATAAGTGCTTTTGTACACTACAAAAAGGCTTCAATTGTTTGTTTGTTTTCTTCAAAAGTTGATTCTCTTTTTTTGTTATCGAATATCGCAAATTCAGAAATCTTTGTATCGGTTTTTCCATCAAGCCATTTTAAAATAATTTTCGACATGTCAACGGCGGTTGTGACTGGAACGTTTTGACAAATCATATTAAGATTTTTTCTTCCACCTTGAAGTTGAAAATCCTTTGGCATTTTCATGATTTCTAAACATTCTCGAATAGTAAGATATCGATCTTCGGATGGATGTGTAAGACATGTTGGCATATGCCCAACAAATGCTCCAATGTAACCGCTTGGAATTTCTGTCGTCTTTCTCATAATATTCCCACCCGCCTTAAGCTTTTCATAAATTTGCATACAGCGCGTCGCCTGTTTATCGTAACCATTTTCACCCATCCATTCAGCAACTTGGTTATATTCAATACCATGCCTTTCTAAATAATCAAGTGGATTGATGCTATGCTCAAGCTTTTGAGAAAATTCTTTGTGCGAGATACCACCTTCAATTTCTTCAAGCACATAGCGATAGAATGGATTTTCAGATGGTGTTGATTCATTCGTAAGACGATTCATTGGATCATCTTCTGAGACATGCGCATTTAAAATTGTGTCTTCAATTTTTTCGTGTTGACGATGATAAAAATCCATGTAAGGAATCGATTCACCTTTCCAAAAGAAATAGAATGCCCTATCGCGAGTTTGACTTAGTCCATGAAGTTTAGATTTAGTCTTATATAGCGACATCGTATATCCATTTTCCTTTGCTATAACACGCAATTTTTCAACGATAGGTTCACCCATTTTTGAAGCAAGACGTGGTGCATTTTCACCCCAGAAAACCTTTGGCTTAACTTTGCCTAAGACGTATTTTGCAGATTCAACCATCCAATCGTTGGCTTTATTATCTGTCGATGATGATGGACTAAGTGAAGACAATCCTGCACAAGGACAGGTGGCACCAACAACGTCTACCGATTTAAGAGAAGAAGGGACTTCGTTTTCGTCAATTCTATAATATGGTATTGTATCATTATGATAATCACGATATTGTGAATCATTAGCACCAAAGGGAGAATATGACAAAATGTATTCGGGCTTTTTTCCAAACACCTTTTCCATTCCTAAAGGAAGACCACCAATGAGAGGCACAATTGCCGCGTGGGTGTAGTTTGAATTCATATTAAATGTGTTTTAGTATTTTATTAGTAAGTTCTTTAAACGTATGAGAGGCATCTTGATGTTGACGATAAAATTCGTACGCATCATTTCTCATTTTGTTACGAGTCATATGACATAGTCCAACTTCTCTCATTTGATTCCATGCATTTTCAAGATTGTTTTCGTCAAGCCAAATTGTTCCACTTTCTTCGTGTTCAATAAGCTTTTTACCGGTTGCACGGTGAGTACAACGTTCACCATAGCGTTTATTGAAAACCGGAATAGTTCCTGTGCAAACTACTTCGCAATGAGTATATTCAATTGAACGGAAAATGTATTCGGGCTTTAAACGTGAAAGTTGATATCCAAACCCAGAAAGGGCCATGCGGTGAAGCATTTCTTCTTGAATGTATGGGCCAAAAACATGGGCGTTACCTCCATACGATTCAGTAAAATTATAAGATGCAATATCATCGGCTAAGCATTCTTCAAATTCTGCGAGTTCACGAAATCCTAAATATGCAGGACTGCGTTCGATGCCTTCGTAGGTAGTAAGTTGGCCATTGGGCTTTAAATAATTTTCAACGAATTTAAACATTTCAATGTAGCCTTTCCAAGAAGTGGTACGGCCAATCCATTTATGATGTTCAGTATCAACGCGATTCAAATCTTTAACCCAATATTTATTGCGTACTGGTTCAAATGCCATACCTGGCTGAAAGGAAACAATGGGTGTGCCTTCTTCAGTACCAAACAACGAAACCTTAGGACCAACCAATTCTCCTGCATAATTTGCAAATCCATTCGACGGCGAGTGTGCAAAAATAACATCAGCACGCTTAATTGCCTCGTCTAAACATGCATTACGACGAATACTTGCCATGGCATGGTCGTGTTGAATAAGTGCAATTGGCACCTTTACCTCATCCAATAATCGCTGAAAGGTTTCCTTTGCTGCATCTGGTGCGCTCAAGGGAGGTAAACTGTTAATGATAACGAAGTCTTTTTCGTTACACTCTCGAATCATGTTTGACGCAAGTTCTTTATCAGCAAACTTAAAGCATTCGATTTCTTCAACATTATGAGCATTTTTACGTGTCCACGATTTATCCTTTGAAGCAAATACCTTTACCGAATCGCCAACCGACTTATGATACGCCAATTGTTCGAGTGTAAACTTTGTTACACCGCAACCCTCGATGCCGCGGCCCATGATAATAGAAATATTTTTCATTTTACATCACGGTTTAAAAAATCTTTATCAGCGTCTTGACCATCGATACCTTTACGACAATACGCAACTAAGAATGAAGCGTAATTGATTAGATCTTTTCCAGAATCTTCGATTGATTCAAAATTAGGTTCATAGCTTGGATCATTTTCCATTGCTTCAATAACCGAATACATTCTAAGTGTCTTTGCATAAATGATATCTAAAATTGATGCAATTCCTCGTGGGTAATAATCCGCCTGGCGAATTCTAGAATTAGGATTTTGATAATCCTTGGACTTTTTGAGTTGCAGCTGATAGCATTCATTAAGAACTCGAATTGATTCTTTTTCTTCTTTCATAGGTGTATTATAACATTATTTATGATGATTGTAAAACAAATTTTTTATCGTCCCACTGGTAAATCCCATGTAAGTGATATTCGTCTGAAAATGTTTTTGCGATAAAAACGTATAAGAGATCAGGGTAGTTACGAAAAGTTTCTGCATGGGCACTGTTTGCTCTCTTTAAAACATACGGAACATAATAATCACCTTCAGTAACCTTTACTTCAACATGCTCGCCATTTTTATTTATGACATCTTTATAAGGTCGCGGATCGTCCGTAAAGCTTTCTTTTTCAATGAGATATTGTTCAGCAACGTGACCATAAAGAGATGTCGAAAATATTTCGTTAAATGATCTATTTCTACGTGTGCTAGGTTTATTAAAAATTTGTGTTGCCTCTTCTTTAGCACGGCGCGCTAATGCAGAATGATCTATATCTCGAATTGAGAATTTCATGATGTTTTTATCATACGGCTATGCATAAAACTATCGCCTAACAATTCTTCAGTCATGTTATGTAGTCTTTGCCTTTCAGCTTCTTTTTCGATTTGCTTTTCGATTAGACCGAAGTGTCTTTCGTAAACATGCAATGAACCAACATTCCAATAGATTGGACCGGCTTCGTAACGTTTGTACGTTTCTGTTTCTAAATCATCGATGAGATTGTCGCGGACGTGTTTTTGCCATGCAAAATCGTTATTGTAACCAAACACGGCATCGTTAGATCGCATGTTAACTGACGTAATAAGTTGATTGTCACGGATAAAATATTGCACATTGTTTGTACAAATGAAATCTGACATCCCATTGCTAAAAGCTTCTATGTGAATATTGGGACGAGTGTAAATCATGTTAGCCTGTCGAGAGTTTGGATTTCCGGCAAGTTCACTTAATACGTTTTGATATTGTGAATAGTTTTCTTCGCTATGAATTAGATAACCATAGTTAGAATTAATCATGCCATCTTTATCTGAAACTGCTTTCCATATCGCAGGAGTTTCGCCAGCAATATCATTTACATCAAGCGATTGAGATTCGTACCAATTGAGTTCGCGTTTGATGTAGTCATAATTAGGAGATCGCAGAATAAATTCTTCATCTGCCACAAAAGATGCATTAATTATTTCGACTGTTTTAATACAACCTGTTTTGTCTATGACAAATTGCTTATTCTTGTATTTTTCAATAATTGCTTTCTTGATATCTTTAACTTGCATATGTATTAGAATGGTGGTGCTGTAAGTTCTTTAGTGATTAGTTCCATAGCACGATCAATGTCGTTGGCGGGTCGGAGACGAGTTTCAAACTCGAAAGAGTGTGTAGTATATCCGGTTTGTCGACGAATAACCTGACCATCTTCGATTCGATGATCAGGGCTCCAATCAAACTTTTGACAAAGATAATCATAACAAATATGAAACCTTTGGGCTCCGTCAATTTCTACTTCGATGCTTTGATTTGCTGTTATTTTCATTATGTATTAATCGTAGTTGTAAAAAGTTTTTACGCATCGGTCATAAACACCAATTGCTAAGGTGCGTAAGGGAGAAGGTGGCATGTAAATAGTAGAGGGATTGCCGCCCTCTGCCAACAGCGTTTTAGCCATAGATCTGAGGTGAAATTTTCGGACTATATGACCGGCTTTAATGTCTGCGAAATTAACAGGCAGACGTTCTCCTAAAAATCGGTCGGCAAGATTATCACTAAGATACGCAAGAAAGTCATTTTCACGAAGACTATTTTCCTTATTCATACTAGTATTCTACCAAAATCTTGGCAGAAAGTACATAAAAAAGTGACCATCCTGAATCTCAAAAATACAGTATTTACGCAAATTGGCCTTTTGAAAGGGCAAAATCGATGGCCCGTGATGCCTCGAGCCTCACTGGACGTCCTTTGTACCATCCGCCATTTTCCATATCGATTTCTCGTACGAGGGCTTCTACATCCTCTGGAGTGATTGGATATCCCCTTCGAATGGCGTTTGCTGCAATGCTCATCATGATTCTATACATGTGATGATACCAGCCTGACTCATTGATGGTCGTATATTCCGCCACCAATTGCTTATTCACAAATGGACAATCCCTCCAGCCTGACCAAGTTATGTTTGTATTAGTTAGCTTATTCTTAAAATGCTTTCGTAATTCTTCTTGTATTGCATCAGAAAAATTGCTGCCAAATGTGTTGCTTTGATTATTCACAAAAGCGTGCTTTGACATAAGTTTGTCTGGATCAAGGTGAGGGCCATTATGTGTAAAAATAAAATTGTAAGCATTTTGATATTGTGCTGGCACATAATACATGCGAGACAAGTCTTTGGTTTGAGGATCACCAAGAGAATTGTATTCTTTATTTGCAGCAAACCATAAGTGCTTAATCTTATCTGCCTTTACTTCCTTTGTCAATGGAAAAACTATTCTAAACTTAGGCTTTTCTTTTGAAGAAGATGCAGAGCTATAGCATACAAAATGGTGACCCTTAAATGTTTCAATAGTGTTTTCAAATGTATCTTCATACTCGTCAATATCCATCGCCACCCAGCTTGCCCATGATATGACATTCCGATTTGCACGAGTAGTGCCAGGGTTATAAATCGCAGGAGTGATAAGAGGCGAACCATCTTTTCTTTCTCCCTTTTTTGGTTTATACCCTGGCTGCTTACTAAGAGAATATAGCAAATCTTCGAACTTTTCCCAATTGGAAAAAGACATGTTTCGATGCGTTTTATTATCGAATATGCTATTGAATATTGTTAGCTTATAGCTCATTGAGTTTTCCGTGATTTCCTTTATGACTTGGTGGAGTCCAACCCTCTGGTTTAATTAGATCAGGAAGTCCTAGTTTATTAGGACGTGATTCTTTAATGCCAACCTCTTTTGCCATGTTAGCAGTTTGTACCTGATTCCAAGCCTGATAAGCGTTAACGCCGAATGCATCCATTGTGCCAATTGCTACGACACACAGATCAATCAAACCATCAACAACTTCTTCAGCGTCTTTTTCTTCGGCTGCCTTTTTCGTTTCGTTTAGTTCTTCCTCAAGAAAACGTATTCTAAATTGTAGAAATTCGTTTAGTTCTTCAGGACTAAGCTTTTCAATTGCTTTGCGCACACCAAACTTTGTGTGCATATCATAGATGTCTTTTACCCAGTGTTGCATATTAGTTGTTTATTAAAAAAAGAATTGTTGTAGATCTGCCCTTGGTTCTGCTGACCAGCCGATCGCATTGAGAATAATGTCGATTGGTGCAAGGAATGTTTTTTCAAATTGAAGATCGTAGTTAATGTATTTATGCAGTTCAAGTTCCTCTGGTAAATGGCCAGGGAATGCAATAACATTTTCCTGAATCACGTTTGGCACCATAAGGTAAACAAACTTTATCTTATCGCCATTCTGAATAATTTCATACTTTTTCTCGAGGCCTTTATTGCGTATCTGACGATTATAGAGAAGTGAGCCACGAACATGAATTGGTGTACCCTTTTCGTAAATAGTTGAAGCGCAAGCCCACTTTGACATGTCCGTTACTCCTCGAGGAAAAGCGACTTCGTCAGGAGAAAGAGATTTGAAGTGGTCTTTAAAAAGCTTAATCGCTTCCTGTGTTTTTTCCTCGTCGCCGGTCACAATAATTTTAAACATTTCTTTCATTGCTTTACGACAAACTTGAGGTGTTGACGACTTAACAGCTTCAATACCCATGACTTTGATTTTTGGTTCAGCGTATTGGACCCCTTCGTTATTGTGAACATTAAGAATATAGCGCTTTTTAGCAGTCCATACGCCACGATCAGCGATTGCCTCACGTTTCATAACCATACGATTTGTGTAAGCATTACTTTCTTTGGCAAAATTATCGAATGCCTTTTCGAGCATTGGTTCAATCGCCTTACTTCCAAATTCATCAAGGAAGGAGATGGGCTTATTTGGTTTGAACTTGTCAATGACATCCTTTACGCCAATATAAAGCGAATCGGTATCCATTGCGATCACACGATCTTTTTCGCTTTTAAGAAAAGAGTTCAAATACTCGTTTACGCTTTTTTCTGCGTGCTTAATGACTGCTTGTCCCGTAAGAGTAATACCAGAAGCAATCCGCAAATCGAAATATCGAAAGTACTTATTACCCATAGCGCCGTAAAGAGAGTTCATAAGAATCTTAATTGCTGTCTGAAGAGTTTCGAGACGAGCAACCTGCGCTGTAGTTGCGATATATTCGGTGCGCTGTCGTTTTGAAATTGTTTCAAGCTTTGTTTTTGCGTCAAGCATTTCCTGCTTAACAGTAACACGTTTATCGTACAACTCCTCGACGATTTCGGGAATGATTCCTTTCTTTGCCTTTGAAAATACAGCGCCATTCGAAGCAACCGCACCTTCAGCGCCTGGCATGGTGAGAAGAGTTTCGGGCGACATATTGTATTGCACAATAAGATTTGGATAAAGTGAATTGAGGTCAAAGGACATTACCCAGTCGTGCATTCCAACATGCGGATCTTTTACATAGCCACCAGGGAAGGCAGCTGTGGTTTTATCTTCAGATGGAGGAATGGCGATTTTAGAACGCGCTAGTCGACGAAAAATAATAGAATCCCATATCGCTGTAGTGCCAAGCGTATCTTGATAATTCACACCACCTAAATATGCCATTGTCATAACGAGTGTAATGAGACCAAGCTTTTCTTCCATACGTTCGATAAGCTCAACATCTTTAATGTTATAATCGACAAATAGCTGATAATCTTCGTCATACAAATCACGTAGCGTACCGATTTCAGAATAGTCAAGTTTCTTTTCATCTAAGACCACACTTGAAATATGATTAAGAGAATAAGATTCTTGGTTGCCATAAGTATATGCAAACTTCTTGAAAAGTTCCATATAGTCAAGATGCTGAATTCCTACAATATCAAAGGTTGTTCGAACAGTGCCTTGAATGCGAATATCCCTTCGTTCAATTTTGCGCCAAGGAGACATGTTACGAACAACTTCTTCGCCTAAAAGAAACGCCATTCTGGAAATCATATATGGAATATCGAAGAAACGCGTATTCCAACCAGTGATAATGTCAGGTGTATTATCAGGCGAAGACCAATATTCGATAAAGGCCTGAAGCATTGATTGCTCATTAGTGAATTGACGGTATTCGATGTTCAGGTGTTTTAGTTGTGACTTTTCCTCGTCATAACCTTTTAAGCCCCAAACGCGATACGTATCATCCTTTGAGCTTTTATATGCGATGGTAAGTATTTCGTTGATTGGATTGTCAATCTCGGGAAAGCCATCGCCAAATGCGGTTTCGATATCAATCGATGCTATGTCAATTAGACGACGATCATAAGGAATTTCGTTAGGAAACTGCCCTTGAATAAATGCGGGAATGTGACGATCGTTGCCATAAATTTTAAAGTCAGGTACATCCTTATACGTTTTCTGAAAATCCTTAAGCTCGCGCATTGAGCTAAATTGCAATGGCTCTACAGGAACGCCATCAAGTGATTTCCATTCGGTATTCGATTTTTCGGATTTGAGATATACCGTAGGCTTGTACTTAATGCGATGGGAAATCTTTTTTCCGTTATCGTCGTATCCTCGATAAAGTAGATTGTTCGCCAGTCGCTCGACAGAAGTGTAGAATCCTCCAAGAAACATAGTTTATTCTACCACAGTTTGGGCAGATTGTACAACCAAAAATATAATCTATGAAGGATTATCAACTAAAATCAAATCGAATGTTGCGCCGCCGCCACAGGTATTTCCTGCATCGGCTTGAATCTCAATATCGGTTTTTTCTGTAAATTTGAGAGGTACAGGATAGTTGTGATCAATTGGCGTACCAAATGTTCCGAATTGTCCCTTTAGGTTAAAAGGACCATCTATTTCCCTTGCAAATAGTTTAAAGATCACATCAACATTTTTATCAACTGATAAGGTGATATTTAAAAGATATCCAGTCTTTCCTGCTGGTATTGTATATACGGCCATAAGTGTTTGACCATTTCCTGCAAGAATCTTTGCTCTTAAACTTCCAGCAATGTTGATACTAATTATTCCAACATTAGAAGTTTCTCCAGTTGCGGGAGTTTTTAGACGAGCTCTAAAAATTCTAAGTAGATTTGCACCAGTGCTACCAAGTGTTAAATCATAGGTCACTAAATCATAGTTTGCGTCTAGTCCCTGTATTTCGATTACTGCGCCGTCGTCATCTGAAGATGAACTCGTTGCGGTAACTGCGCCCGCAGAACTTGAATATGTATAAATGTTTGATTCGTCCCAAATTGTACTTAAAGAACTAATATCATTACTATAACCAAACTTATTGATATGTGAATATCCACTTACGTCGCCAGAAGCAATAGGAATATTTGATGCTGCACCACTCGAATTAATGATGTTACCATCTTTATCACCAACTAAAACAACCTCAAACAGATCGTCATTATTACTTCTTAATGACTGCGTAAGTTTATTCCAAATAGCCATAGATCTATTTATACGATATCACGCGTTAAAATAAAACTCATACCCACAATCTTTCGTAATGTTTGATAATAATGTTAAGGGCTTTTTGATCATGTTCACTTATGTAATTTTCGATCTTGACACTCTCATCGAGAATTGCTTCATGCTTTTTTGGAATTGTGTCGAAAAAATCAACTCCCTCAAATGCTTTATCATGTAGGTCGTTTTCATATGCCTTTTTGTCTGGACGATCAGATTTAATGTAAACATATGCCCACTCAAATGCTTTCTCAAGTAGGTCGTTTTCATATGCTTTTTTGTCTGGACGATCAGATTTAATGTAAACATATGCCCACTCCAACTCTTCTCGTGCCTTATTGGTAGCGTCTGCCTCTTTCTGAGAAATATGACCTGCTTCAACTTCGTCAGACCAATCCCAATCGAGATTATCAAAAGCTTTTTCTTCCTCGATATAATGCACCAAACACTCAAAGAGAATATCTCTAATAAGTTCTGGCTTATCGCTCCAATGGCGGGGGATTTTTTTAGTGAGCCACTTCTGCTTTGGTGCGAAGAGGTCGCAAATCCATTGTTTGATTTGAATGATTCGGTATTTCATATTTTTGTAGAGTTAAAAACACCCCCGGAATTACGCTTCATAGTCCGCTAGACTAGAGAGGCGCCGGGGGTCTGCTATAAAAATTTTTTTATAGACTTAAAGAGTAACCTCCCTGGTGCGCATCGTAGAGAGGCGTGGGAGGTGTTGTTGCTAGAATCATAAGTTAAACGATTCCGTTTCTTTTTCTACGCATGGCAGATAAGATATTATTATTTATAAGCTATTCGGTAAGAAGGCTTGGGCTTTTATCACTATTAATGGTAAACTGCTTTGGCTTCTTTTCCTCTGGAATATTTTTTTCCAAAGATACGGTAAGAATGCCATTTTGCAATGTAACATCAACGACTTCGATAAATTCGGCAAGATTAAATGACTTATCGAATTTACGAGTTCCAATGCCTTTATACATGTAGTCGGCTGAAATATCTGAGTTATCTTTTCCTTCAATAGTCAATACACTTTTTTCAAGTGTGACTGAAATGTCTTCCTCAGTAAAGCCAGCAACGGCTACTTCGATTTTAAACTTATCGTCATCACACGCAATTAGATTGTGCGGAGGATAAGATTTATAATTATTTGTTGCTTCCATTCGATCAAAAAAATGATCGAAGCCGATAGACCACGAGCGTGGATATTTTAGTGTTGTCATATATGTTCTCCTTATAATAAGCGAGTTGTTTGTTTGTGTTTGAGACCCATAATAGGCGTCTCTTTGAATAACCTACTCAGTTATTCAAAATCTATTTATTTGTGAGACCAATTGAATACTTTGGCTGAAGTGTCCAATTTCTTTTATCTCGGTGAGGGATAATCTTTATTGCTTTAAGAGAGGTCTTTGGATTTGTGTTTTCTACTTTACAAATTTCTAATAGACCCCAGTCTGATAAAAGCGTTGCAATAGTGTTTCTTCTTGCTAAATCATCCTCTGTAAAATTTGACGGTTTCCCATCAAGCATAAAAAGTTCTTTAAAATGCACAATAAAGTAATGCCCTTGTTTGTGTAAAATGTGGCAACTTTGAAAAAGTGTATTATGTTCTTTTTTCGAAGAAACCCCAATGCGAGTTAGCGTTTCTTTTATTTTTAGAAAGTCATCAGGTTCACTCAATAAGACCTCCAACATACTTGTTGGAGACCATTCTATAATATCATTATTCATAAAATAATATTTATATGAATGAGCATCTTCGACTTATGATTTTTTCATGCCACCAGCGCTATGTTTTTTTCTTAGTTTTTCTAATTCTTTTTTTGTAAAAACAGGATAATGCATTTCAGCGGTTTGACGAGAATAGTTGTATTCCTTTTGAATAAGTGCAATGTCTTCAGACACATCTTTCTTTTTAGCCCATTTTGAAAAACGCTTTTTATTTGTTACCATGTTTCGATAAAAATCATATTGCATTCTTGGCGGAAGATCCGCGTGTTGATTCATTTCATTGGCAAATAAAATAGTGTCGCTAAAATAAGACATGCCACGATTGATAATGAATGGCACATAAGATTTGTCTATTGCATCAGGATTAATGACCTCCAAAGATTCATCAGCCTTTGAATCACATAAAAGGTGTTTACCTTTACGACCCTGATTTATGTTGTTTATAAAAGTGAATGGTGTTATTTTATTACTCATTTCCACTGACCTGATGCCATGATTTCTGTTAAGCATGCAACGGTATTGATTTCTTTATCTGCAACAAAGCACGCCTTATGTTGATAATCTGCAAGAATTAGAATGATTGCCGGAATCGATTGAGGTTGTACAAAGTCATAAAGCATATCGTAAATTCTACGAAAAACAACCGAGGAATCTACGTCGGCATTGTTCGTTACCCATGATCGCATGTTTTTAAAGTCTTTGCCTTTGATGAATCCTATTAGAGATGCAACATTCTGATCAGACATACCTACAAGGATGTCTGTTGTAATTTCGCCAGACGATGAATATCTTTGACACTCGTTAATTACACGACGCCAATCTGGCGCATAACGCATAATAAGTTCAGCAAGTACTTTATTGTTATAGCTAACCTTTTCTTTTTCAAGAATGAGTTGCATTCTTTTCATGAATTTGGCCGCAAGTTCTGCTAGCTGTTTTTTCGTCGTATTGAATTCAATGACTGAACAACGAGAATGCAAAGGTTCAATGATGCGATTTTTAAAATTGCATGTAAGAATAAATCTACAGTTTGCGCTAAACTCCTCGATGAAGCCACG
>Ga0213859_10000487_pt1 | contig 18074 bp, 17 predicted proteins | sample PICome_2_FD_160133 | JGI IMG/M metagenome (GOLD analysis project Ga0213859, IMG submission 160133) | Coastal seawater microbial communities near Pivers Island, North Carolina, United States - PICO304 | ecosystem: Environmental > Aquatic > Marine > Coastal | place: USA: North Carolina... | reverse complement strand
TGCCGAAGAGGGTGGCGGCGCAAAAGTATATATGGCCAGAGCCGGCTTATTCGACGATGTTGATGCTGTGATTCACTGGCATCCAGGAGCTTCAAACGATGCTAGCGAAGGAGCAGCACTTGCCAATATTTCTGCCAAATTCAGATTTTCTGGAATCTCTTCACATGCCGCTGCAGCGCCAGAAAAAGGTCGATCAGCCTTAGACGGTGTTGAGGCGATGAATTATATGGTTAATATGATGCGCGAACACGTTCCCCAGGAAACGCGTATTCATTATGTGATCACAGATGGAGGAAAGGCTCCCAATGTAATTCCGGATTTTGCTGAAGTGTATTACTATTCAAGACACAATAGTCGCGATGTGGTAAGAGATGTGTTTAATCGAATTGTTTTGGCGGCAGAGGGAGCAGCTAAAGGAACAGAGACTGAGATGAGTTACGAAATCGTAAACGGCGTGCATGAAATGCTTCCCAATACAACGCTGCAAAAAGTGATGTACGAAAATCTAAAGGCTATTGGAGGTTTCGCATACACCTCTTCGGAGAAAACCTTTGCAGATCAAATTGCACAGTCTATGGGAATGTCTGAAGCTGATGTAGCTACTGCCCTAGAAGTTCAGCCTTATAAATCAGCGGGACGTGCCTTTGGTTCGACCGATGTTGGAGATGTAAGTTTTGTAGCACCTACGGTAGGTTTAAGAACAGCCACCTGGGTTCCAGGTACTCCGGCGCACTCTTGGCAAGCGGTTGCTGCAGGAGGAACTTCAATTGGGTTTAAAGGGATGATGGTCGCTGCGCGCACAATGGCCTCAACCATTATTGATTTACTCGATCAGCCTGAATACTTAAGAGATGCTCAAAATGAATTTGAAAAGAGAAGAGGAGCAGATTTTAAATATGTACCGCTCCTTGGAGATCGCCCTCCAGCCCTAGATTACAGAAACTAATCTTGGGGTTTGACCTTTATGAGTGAAGGATGTTGTTCTATGGCAAAGGCGAGTTCGTCCATAATGTCATTTACATCCATATTTTCAAAGTCTAATAATAGAGGTGCTTTGACCTTCATGGTCTGAAGTACCTCTTTCTTTTTTATATACAACCCCTTCTTGTCAAAGGATCTTCTAAAGCCATCGATTACTACAGGCACAACAATAGGCTTATAGGTTTTTATAATGTGCGCTGTACCCTTTCGCAAAGGTGCCCAAGCTGTAGTAGTTCCCTGAGGAAAAGTAATTACCCATCCGTCATCTATGGCCACGCCAATATTAGAAATATCACTCATCTTGACCTGCCTTTGGACTTCTTTGCCAGAAGCTCTCCAAGTTCTCTCTATACTTATTGATCCCGCATAGGCCAGTAATTTAGTGAGTAAACTTTTCTTCATCGTCTCTTTGGCTGCGATATAGTAAAGATTGAGTTTTGGTTGATAGAGGTACAATACATTTTTGATCGAATCATCCCGACCTGTAAGAGCTGCATTAAAAACGTGATACATGGCGATGACATCCGCAAAATAGGTTTGGTGATTACTGACAAAAAGCACTCGTTTAGCCGGTAACATTCTTAAAATTTCAGAACCTTCGATACTCAGCTCGTTAAATTTTCGATACCGTGAATGCGTTACAGCACCGGCCATCCAAATCAGCAATCGCTTTAAGAATAAATAATGTCCAAAGGGATTCTTTTTCAAAAATGTGTTTTTTATAACTGCGCTAAATTACAAAGTCTCCTTAATCTGTCTTTCTAAATAGACTTAAAATTTCAGAAATCATCATTGCGGTTGCTCCCCAGACGATTTCATCTTGAAACCTGAAACAAGGTACTTCTACATCTATTCCATAAGATGTGCTTACCTTGTGCTGCCCTACTATAGATCCATTATTCAATAAGGCTAAAGGTATAGAAACAACCTGCTCAACTTCTCTGCTGCAGAGTTGAAAAGAAGGCGTTTTTTTAAGCCATCCAACGTAGGGCTGAACATTAAAATTACTCGGAGGAATATAAATGCTACTCATTGGAAAAACATCTTCGATTAAGTCGTGCCCTATTCCGACCTCTTCGTAAGTCTCGCGATAGGCCGTTTGCAAAAGAGATGCATCAGACTCGGCGTATTTGCCTCCAGGAAAAGAAATCTGCGAAGAATGCACTCCTTTGTAAGGCTTTCTTTTGATCAGTAGTAAAAGCGTTTCATTTGTAGGGCTGGGATAAAACAAAGCAAAGACAGCAGCTTGTTTTGCAACTTGTTTTTTTCTGCGCGATAAAAGGGCTAATTGTTTACGACCAGGAGGCGACATAAGCACCTGAGCTTTCTCCCCTGGCAGTGCCATATTTCTGACTTTCTTAGTAACTTTAATGAATAAATCAAACTGCATGAAAAATCCTCTTTTTCGTCTGGCGTTTAGCTTTTTTGGATTTCTTTTAACCCTTTCATGCCAAGATACTAAGTCTTCAAATCAAAAAGAAAAAGAAATCACCACAGAAGCGACTGTGCGAAATGAAATCCCTCAAGAAAGCAGCGAAAACAAAGAATCAAAAGAGCAAGAGCCTTTTAAACTCAATGAAGAAAATGCGATCTCTTTTTTCTATGACTATGAGAAGACCCTAACCGAAAACAAGGTCAAACTCACTACTTCTATGGGTAGTTTCACCATTGAGCTTTTTGAAAATGTTCCCTACCACAGAGCAAATTTCATTTTTTTAGCTAAAAAAGGGTACTTCGACAATACCATGTTTCACAGAGTTGTAAAGAATTTTATCATTCAAGGAGGAAATGCCGATAATCAGCAAACAGCTAAAAAAAGGAGTGAAATCGGTCGATACTTACTACCCCCAGATACGAGAAAAGGACATCAGCATCATCGCGGAGTAATATCGATGCCCAGCAGCGATCGAGACAACCCACATAAGCTCGCTTCTCCATATGAATTTTTCATCGTTGTTACCAAACCAGGGTCCTATCATTTAGATGGAGATTACACCGCTTTTGGCAAGGTAATTGATGGTATGGATGTGGTTGATCGCATCAATAATGTTGAAGTTGATGCAGGAGATTGGCCGATGCAAAATGTATACATTTTCAAAGCCGAAGTATTTTAATTTAAATCATATGAAATTGAAAAACACCCCAATTAAATCTTTATTGCTCGTCTTGATGATGAGCACCTCTGCCCTATTTGCCCAAGAATTTAAAACCGTGAAAGGTATTGTGAAATCAGCAGATAGTAAGCAGGTTCTTGAATTCGCATCAATTCAATTGATGGGAACAGAATTAAAAACAATTAGTAATACCGAAGGTTCTTTTGAAATTAAGGTTCCTTTATCCGTCAAAAACGCTCAATTGCGTATCTCTTTCTTGGGGTATGCTGACCGCGTTTTCAGTGTCGATCAATTTGATGCCAAAGAAAAAGTCATTGAATTGTTTAGTCAAGTTACAGAGCTTGAAGGTGTAGAACTCGAGCGTTTGACCGACCTTAAAAACCTCATTCAAACGGCTCTAGAGCGAAAAGCATCTTATGTTCAAGATGCACAGCGATTGACCACCTTTTACAGGGAGACCATAAAAAAAGGAAACAAAAATGCGGCCTTGGCTGAAGCGGTTAATTACGTTTATAAGGCACCTTATCAAAACAGTCAACTCGACAGAATTTCACTGATTAAATCGAGAAAGCAAACCGATTACAATCGTTTGGATACTGTAGCTCTAAAATTGCAAGGAGGACCTTTTAACGCCTTGTTTATCGACCTTGTCAAGTATCCGAGATATATTTTTGAAGGCGATTTAATCGATGCCTATAACTACACTTTAGAGGAGCAAAATTATCAAGATCAAGATTTGATTTATACCATAGCCTTTGAACCCATTCAAGTGACTCGAGAATACATGTACAAGGGGACATTAAAGATAAATGCTTCCAAATTACAGTTGCTTCAAGCGTCTTACGAATTAAACATCATTGATCCAGATAGAGCTGCGCAACTCTTTGTGCGAAAAAAACCATCGAACCTCAGGGTTTGGCCAAAGCAAGTGAATTACTTTGTCAATTACGGTCTGTACAAAGAGAAAGGGATTTACAATTACAGCAACGTCAATATGAGTTTTGCAGTCAATTACAAAAGAAAGATTTTTAATAAGACCTTTACCCTTAAAGCTGAAATGGCCACAACGGATATTAAACCCGTAGAAAACACCAAAATCGAAAAAGATCAGCGCTTTAAAACTTCAATTATTTTAGTCGATCAGGCAGAAGGTTTTTCAGACCCAGACTTTTGGGGTGCTTTCAACATCATTGAACCTGAGAAATCAATTGAGGTGGCTATACGAAAAATTCAACGAAAACTGAGGCAACTGGATTAATCCAACTATTTGGCTTCAACCGCTGCAAATGCATTTATTGTCGATTTGATAATCCCAGTGCATTCGAGAAGTTCTTCTTTAGATATCACTAAAGGAGGCGCAAATCTGATAATATTACCGTGAGTGGGCTTAGCAATAAGCCCATTTTCTTTTAGGGCCAAACAAATATTCCAGGCGGTATCGCTCTCTTCAGTGTCGTTTATGAGAATGGCATTTAAAAGTCCTTTACCCCGTATTGCATTAACCAATGGATTAGACGCTACTAAGTCTTGTAATTCTGACCTGAATAACTCCCCTAATTTAAAGGCATTTTCAGCTAATTTTTCGTCTTTAATTACACTAAGCGCTTCCATTGCCACTGCAGCTGCAACAGGATTGCCTCCAAATGTACTACCGTGACTTCCAGGAGTGATCACCTCCATTATAGCGTCATTTGCAAGAACGGCTGAAACGGGATAGGTTCCTCCCGAGAGTGCTTTTCCCAAGACTAGAATATCAGGCTTTACCTCAGGTTCTCCACTGCAATGTCTATCGCTACACGAACAATTTCCGCAAGTGGCTAATAACTTTCCTGTACGAGCAATACCCGTTTGCACTTCATCAGCAATGAAAAGAACTTCGTATTTTTCACACAAGGCTTTTGCCTGTTTCAAATACTGATCTGAGGGCACATAAACTCCGGCTTCTCCTTGAATAGGTTCAACCAGGAATCCAGCAATAGTTGGGTCGGAACTCAAAAGTTGTTCTAAGGCATTAATATCATCGTAAGGAATTACCTCAAAGCCTTCTGTGAAGGGTCCAAATTCACTTTTTGCCGTTTGATCTGTTGAGAAAGAGATGATGGTTGTGGTTCTACCGTGAAAATTATTTTCGCAAACTGCAATTTTAGCCATTCCTGCAGCAATACCTTTTTTCTGATAACCCCATCTTCGGGCAATCTTTAAAGCGGTTTCAACGGCTTCGGCACCGGTGTTCATCGGAAGAAGTTTGTCAAATTTGAAGGTCTCAGTGGCCATTTTTTCATAAGGCCCTAAAACATCATTGTAAAACGCTCTTGACGTCAAAGTCAATCGTTCAGATTGCGATATAAGTGCATTTAAGATTCTGGGATGTGAATGCCCCTGATTAACGGCTGAATAGGCTGACAAGAAATCAAAATACTTGCGTCCTTCAACATCATATACATACACCCCTTCTCCTTTAGTCAGAACAACTGGAAGTGGATGGTAATTGTGCGCACCGTATTTCGCTTCTAGCGCTATTGCTTTTTCAGAAGAATTTGCCCGTTTTGTCATACCCTAAAATTTTGATAAAAATACGGCAATTATTAGGCTTAAAGATATGGAGCAAAGAAATAAAAGCGATTAACTTTGCTGGCCATGGGACGAAAGAAAAATATTGTTTTAGAACATGTATCCATTACCGGAACTGCTGCTAAAGGTAAAGCTCTAGCTAAACACGAAGACGGTAGGGTCATCTTTATCAAAGAAGGTGTTCCTGGAGATCTTGTCGATCTCAGGGTTGTCAAAAAGCGAAAAAATTATTTTGAGGCAGAGATTATAAAACTCCACAAGGGTGCTCCAAATAGAATTACTCCAGTTTGTTCGCATTTTGGCGTATGTGGTGGTTGCAAGTGGCAACACATGACCTATGAGTTGCAGCTCGAACAAAAACAGCAAGAGGTCGTTGACAACCTAGAACGTATTGCAAAAGTAGATGTGGAGCAATACTTACCCATAAAAAGGGCCGAAGAGACTTTCTATTACCGAAACAAAATGGAATACTCCTTTTCAGATTCCAGATGGCTCACTCAAGACGAAATAAATTCTGAAGAGACCTTTAATCGAAATGCTTTAGGTTTTCACGTTCCTGGAAAATGGGATAAAATTGTGCAAATCGACAAATGCCATTTACAAGAAGATATCGCCAATAACATTCGAAACTTTTGTAAACAAGAGGGAGAACTTCAACAACTGAATTTCTTTAACCCAAGAAATCAAAGCGGGCATTTACGCACCTTGATGATTCGAAATAGCAGTAAGGGAGAATTGATGGTACTCGTTCAATTTTTTAAAGCGAGTCAAGACGAGATTAATACCTATATGCAGGCAATTGCAGCTGAATTTCCACAAATCAAATCCCTGTTGTACACCGTAAACTCGAAAGCCAACGACACCATCTACGATCAAGAAATTAGTTGTTTCAAAGGTGAGGCTTTCATTTTTGAAGAAATGGAAGGACTTGAATTTAGAATTGACGCCAAATCTTTTTATCAAACCAATTCAAAACAAGCCTATGAACTCTATAAAATCATCAGATCCTTCGCCGATCTAAAAGGTGACGAAGTGGTCTACGATTTGTACACAGGAACAGGTACTATTGCCCTTTTTCTAGCGGCTCAAGCCAAAGAAGTTGTTGGAGTGGAGTCTGTTCCTCAAGCCATTTTAAATGCCCAATGGAATGCGAAACACAATAAAGTCACCAATGTGAGTTTTGAAACTGGTGACATGAAAAAAGTGTTTAATGATAGTTTTATTAAAAGACATGGTGAAGCCGATGTGGTCATCACAGATCCGCCTCGTGATGGGATGCATTCAGATGTTGTACATCAACTCATCAAACTGTCTGCGCCTAAAGTCGTTTACGTGAGTTGTAATTCAGCCACCCAGGCTAGAGATTTGGCTTTGTTAGACCCCTATTACAAGGTGATAAAAAGCCAAGCTGTTGATATGTTTCCTCAGACACATCACATTGAAAATGTCGTACTTTTGGAAAAACGAATTTAGTGAGTCCTCGTATCAAACTTTTGCTACTTATTTTGAGTTGCACACTGCTGACTCAGTGTGAAAAAGACGACGTTTGTGTCGAAGGTGACACTGCATTGTTGCACATCGCCTTTTACGACAAAGATGCGACAGGTGAAGAGTTACAACCCAAGGCAGTTACGCGTTTGAGGGTAGTTTCAGTAGATGAAAATGCAACCATTAACACCTTTTCTGATCGAAGTACCCAAGACGATATTTTAATCCCTTTAGACTCCAGAAAAAACCTCGGAGATTTTGTTTTAATCTCTAATTCAGCAACAGAAGACAATCTTGAAACTGGACAAATTGAAGAGCTTAGAATCTCTTATACTCCTGAGGCGGTTTATATTTCTAGGGCCTGTGGTTTTGTAGGTCAATACGCCGACCTTGGAATCGAACAAACTGGACTTTCGAGTTGGATCAGTAGTATTGAAATTAACAACACAAGAATTGACAATAGTGACGAAATTCATGTCTCCATATTTCACTAAAGCCTTTTGGACGCTAGCACTTTGTTTTGTCTCCTTGAGCGGATGGACACAAGGCACTCCGGATTCTCTGAGGGAGCCTACTCAAAAATATGGACTTCGGGCTGGTATCGAACTTTCCAAACTCCTGAGAACCTCATTAGACGATGATTATACTGGTTTAGAATTAGTTGGAGATTACAGGTTGAGCGAGAAACTATTTTTGGCTGCTGAATTGGGAAGCGAAAATAAAACCACCTTTGAACGCATTGTTGACCTTCCACTCTACCGTTACAATTCAAGTGGTGCCTACCTCAAGGCAGGTGTGGACATCAATAATTACAAGAATTGGTTCGGAGAGCAAAACCTCATTTTCTTTGGACTTCGATACGCCTTATCTACCTTTAAAATGGAAGTATACGAAAGATACCTCTACGATTCTTATCGCTATTACGAACCTGACTCTTTCGTGCTCTTTTCAGAAGATAAAATAGAATACAATTCGCTTTCAGCAAGTTGGATAGAGATCGTTTCAGGTTTTAAAGCAGAGGTGCTCCCCAATATATACATGGGTATGTCTGCACGTATTCACTTTTTGCTTTCCTACAATCAACCTGATAATTTTGATAGTCTTTGGATTCCCGGCTTCAATAAAAAAACAGATAATAGTCGTTTTGGGTTAGGCTACAATTACAGCATCAGTTATTTTCTTCCACTTTATAAAAAGCCTAAGAAGAATCTCGAGGAGCAGACTTCTTTTTAGTTCCCTCATACATTTGATAGCAGACTAATCTCGATTCAAGAGAACCGTTAAACAACTTAATTTTTCTTGAAGTTCTAAGACCGACATGTTTGATGGCCTCTAAATTTGAACTGATAAACCAGGCTTCACAACCCGTGTATTCTTTTTTCAGCGTATCTCCTATTTTTCCATAAAAAATGTCGTAATCAATAGGAAGACGTTCTCCATAGGGTGGATTAAAAACCAAATGCAATCTATTTTCAGTGGGTCTAGAACTTCTAAAAAAATCAGCCCTTGAAACCTGAATATAATCCTCAAGGTTGGCAGCATTGACGTTTTCTTGTGTCTTTCTCACTGCAGAAGGCGCCTTGTCCATAGCGTAAATTGGCTTGTTGTGTTCGATGGTTTTGTTGAGTGAGGCATTCACAATAGTTTCAAACAAATCTTCGTCGTAGTTGTTCCAATTTTTAAAAGCAAAGCGGGTTCTGTTGATATTAGCAGGAATATTACAAGCGATCATAGCTGCCTCAATGGCGAGAGTTCCACTGCCACACATTGGGTCTAAAAACTCATGTAATCCACTCCAATGCGAATGCAGTAATAGCCCTGCTGCCAAAACTTCATTGATAGGAGCAATATTAGTGCTTTGCTTATACCCTCTCAAATGCAAGGACCTTCCTGAACTGTCCATTGAAATTTGCAGAAAATCATCAACCAGATGCAGTTGAATGCGGATATCTGGATCTGTAGTGTTGATATCGGGTCGTTTTTTAAAACGTAGTCTAAATTGATCAACTATGGCATCTTTTGCCTTCTGAGCTACGAAAAGTGAATGTTCAAAAACACTACCAAAGACAGTCGCTTGAATGGCAAAAGTTTGATCTACACTAAAAATACTTGGCCAATCAACCTCTTGCATACAGCGGTATAGATCGGCTTGATTCGAGATATTGGCTTTTTTAACAGGAACTAAAATATTTAAGGCGGTTCTCAAGCAAAGATTGGCTTTGTAGACAAATCCCAAATCGCCTTTAAAGGTGACAACCCGATTGCCTTCTTTTACATCAATTGCACCAAGCTGTCTGAGTTCTTTTGCCAGTATAGGTTCAAAACCGTAAAGTGTTTTCGCTACAAGAGGTCTGTTTTCTGTTTTCATAACTCTGGTAAAAATAGGCTAATTTCGTCAAGGAATAAATGAATGCTTTATGCTGGATGTCACGCTGTCTTTCTCAGCAATTTTTATCGGTGTAGGATTGCATTACACTGGGTTTTCACCGTCTAAAAACGGCACAAAAAGCCTCTTGCTCTTTAGTGGAGCTTTCCTATTAGGCACTATTGTACTGGAGGTACTACCTTTTGTTTATGACAACAAACCCAGTGCAGGTTTATTTGTGCTGGCTGGAATTCTTTTGCAGCTCTTTCTAGAAACGATGAGTAAGGGAGTCGAACACGGACATTTTCATCTCAGGGATACCAAACCCATTATTGTGATGTTTGCGCTTTCTATTCACGCCTTTTTAGAGGGTATTCCAATAGGGCAATTTGACTATTTTCTTCTGGCGATTGTATTGCACAAAATCCCAATCGGAATCGTGTTCTATCAATTTTTAAAGGCTATAGAACTCTCTAAAGTAGGTACTTGGCTACTTATCACAGCCTTTGCTTTAATGACTCCTTTAGGAAATTTAAGTGCAGAGTACATCTCATTTTTTCAGAACTATGAAGTGGAGTTGTACGCATTTTCTGCAGGACTGTTAATTCACATTGCCTCTATTATACTATTTGAATCTGACGACAAACATCAATTCAATTTCAGCAAGCTCATTCTGGTGCTATTGGGTGTAGGTTTAGCCTATCTACTTTAACTCAAAAATGCGGGTTCGGTGATTTTCAAAAAGCGCTTTTTGCTCAAAAATTTTGAGATAGTGCTCCTCTAAGAATTTAAGCTGTTCTCGATCTCGTGTATTGGTTAATATAAGACCATCAGGATGATCTAGTATCCACTGCTCCAATTCATTATACTCTTTTACCACAGGATAAACACGTTGATAGTTCACTGGGAAAGCAGCGTCCATTCGACTAAAAACAATAATATTTTCTTTATTGTGGAGTATGGATTTTGCCTTTTCAACCGGAGAAAATGCGGTGAGTTGCGGATAGATATGACCAAACAAAATGAAGTACATAAAGACCCATCCCATAGCAGTCATTTGCACTGCTTTCAAGGTGTTTTTCTTCAAATGCAATACAAGCGCCATCAACGAAACCACAGGTAGAATGCCTAAATAATAAGCCAATGACTTCAACTCGCTCAAAGACTCCTCTTGAGCCAAGGCTAAATAACCCACAATGGGTAAAGCAATAGTAAAAAGCAGAAGAAATCCAAAAACAGCCGTCCATTTCTTAGGGCTATTAAAGGCTTCTTTTGTATTTAAATACAAAGCAACAATGACAGCCATAAATGGGACAGCCGGAAGGGTGTAGTTCGGAAGTTTAGTACTTGAAAAACTAAAAATTCCAATGACGATTAAGGCGCATGAAACAGAAAATCGCAGTAAATCATTTTTGCTACTCTCATTTTTTGCAAACCGAAAAGACTTAAAAAGAACAAGCCCACCCGGAAAGAGACCGAGTAATGCAAATAACCATGTGATGATAAATAACCCTCCATGACCTTCTTTTTCAGCACTAAATCTCGAAATATTGTGATCTAAGAAGAACCCTTCGGTGAATGCTCCAGCCGTTTCTTTGTGAACGAAATAAAACCAAGGAAAGGCAATGAGTACACTCCAAAATATTCCAGCTAAAGGCCTAAAAGACTTTATAGTCTTCCAACTAAAGCGCTTTGACCATAGGAGATAAATACCCATAGCCCCAACAGGAATTACAAGGGCGATTGGCCCCTTGCTCAATATACCTAAACCTGTAAGGGTATAAGCGGCAAACAACCATTTTGATTGATGGGTTTGATCAAATAAAAAAATAGACCATAAACTAGCTGTTACAAAAAATATCAAATAAGGATCTGGAACAGCCAAATGAAATTCTTGTACAAAAAACAATGAACTTAACAGTAAACCTAAGGTCCAAAATGCAGTTCGCTCATTGGCGACTTTACGAACCGTATAGAACGAAAAAAGAAGACATAAAGCGCCAAAAAAAGCTGAAAAAAATCGAGCGCCATAGGCATTGACTCCAAACAACTTGTAACCTAGACTCATAAAGTAGTAGTGTAGCACAGGCTTATCACTTCGCAATTCTCCATTAAAATAAGGCACGATGTAGGATGCGTTTTCGTACATCTCTCGAGCCGCTTCTGCATTCTTAGCCTCGTCCAAAATATAGATTGGATAAGCTCCTGAGAAAGAGTTTAATAAGCTGAAAACAAGCAAAAAAAGAAAAATGTAAAAAGCCTTTCTGATTTTCATTTTGTTCTTGACTTTAAAATGCTTCGATTCCAGTAATCCTTTTTAGCGGACCCCATAATTAAAAGAGCCAAATCGAATGCCATAATTCCGAAAAGTGCTCCAAAAATGACATCTATATAAAAGTGTTGTCCCAAATAAATTCTAGATAAGCCAACGAGTACAGCTAGTGTATAGCATATCCATTTACTCGCATTGGAAAAACCATTGTAAGCCATCAAATAAGAAGCCATAAAAAAAGCTGTCGCGGTGTGCCCAGAAGGGAAACTATTCCACTTTCGAATTTTTACACCTTCAATGAGATGTAAAAGATCGACCTCTGTGCGCTGCGTAAAATAGCTAAAAGGCCTTGGCGCACCATTGGCCAACCATTGTTTGAATAGATGTACAAAGAGACCGTGAAGTACAAAGGCCAAAATTAAAAGTCCCAACCACCTGTAATTGGATTTAAACACAATCCACAACAAAATTAAAACCGTCCAAGTAGCATCTCCGAATACTGTAATTCGACTAAAAAATAAATCCAAAAAATCATTGTGAAAAGATTGCACCCAAAGAACAGCATATCCTTTTTCTAATAGTGATAGAACACAGATAGCTATTGCAATCGCAATGTATTTAAACAGTATATCTTTTTCAAACGTAATCTTGGTCATATCACCGAATATCCCCGCGAAGTTAAGCAATGATTTGAGGTAAAAACAAAAAGCCATTTCAAATGAAATGGCTTTTTATTATTTATAAGGTTTTTGACTAGTACCAAACGGCTTCTGAACCGTTGCTAAACGTTTGAGTTCTATTAAGCGCATTGGTATCTCCAGGAGTCGGAGTAGGCACAACATAAATCAACGCATCACCAAAATCATCATTTGATCGATTGACGTATAAGATTTCTGCTCCATTTGGAGAATAAAACGGATCTGTTTCATTGTATCCAACTTCTTTTCCTGTGTTTAATTCAGTTGACACCAGCGTTGCCATATCTAAGCTGAAAATTCGATTGTCAAATTTTCTGTGCTGGGCATTCTCTTCTCCTGTAATATCTGCAGTATAAAGTAAAGTTGTTCCATCAATTGAGTAATCTAATCCTCCAAGAGCTCCACCTGTACTTGCATAAACCACATTTTCAGAAAGGTCAGCAGGATTGAAAACTACAATCTCTCCTCCATATCCATCGCTATCTGTAATTACCATTGCAATCTCTCCAGTAGCTGGGTTGACATCCACTTTTGAAATCATACGGTCTGCAGCAGCTGTATAAATCGCTTCAGAGAATTTAGTAATTGAGTTTACTGCGTAGAGCTTGTTGAAACGAGGGTAATAGATTTTATCCCCTTCATTATTCCAAGCCAATTTAATTTCTTGATTTCTGAAACTTCCAGTAGGAACATTAGTCGTTAATTGGGTTCTACTGAATCCATTCGCATCCATAACAAATACTTGATCGTTGGAACCTACGGTTTGAATATAAGCTACTCTATCTCTCTCTGGACTTACTGCTGGTGCATAGGCATTAGCATTTTTCATCGTAACATTTACTTCTACTGCACCCGCTTGATTTCCTCCAGAAATGATGGTGTTGTTATTGTCCTCAGAACGAACAAATAAGAATCTGTTCGCCTCAGAAATTTCAATTTTAAAGCTGCTTACACCACTAATCACTGATGGGTTTAGACCATCACTACTAGTAACTTGCCAGAAATACTGTGTACCCAACACAAGCGCGTCAAGGGTAAGTGTTGTATCTGCAAGATTTTGTCTGCTGATAACTTCGTCAGTGTTTCCGTTTCTCAATTCAAAGTCATAAGAAAGTTCATCACTGTCATTTTTACCTGAAGTCCATGCAAATTCCACCTCTGTATTGAATACCGAAGCGTTGTCTGCTGGTGCAGTTAAAGCGGCTCTATTTGGACCTAAATTTTGGGTGTCTTCATCGACCATTTCAATGACAAGACTATAGGTAGCTCCAGCAGAAACTGTAGCTGGCTGGTAGCCTGAAAGATATCCGTCATATTCTGCTCGGATGGCGTATTCGCCCTCTGGCATGTCATTGATAGTAAACTCACCATTAACATCTGTAAATACAGTTGATGTTGCAGGAGATGTACTTATTTTGGCGTTTTCAAGGGGTGCTTGAGTTTCTTCATCTAGAACCGTTCCTGTAAGGGCTCCAAATGTTGCCTGATCTATCAGCTCAGACTCACATGAGATGAGCAATAGCACAGCAAAAATTGAACTAATTGTTTTTTTATTGAAGAGCATCATAATTTCGTTTTTTACCTAATCTATACTTTATTTGAATTCCCATATTATAAAATCTGTCATTGATGTTACCGAACACGTTACCATCAATATCGTCTGCATTGGTATGCGTATTCTCCATGAATATTGATACTGATATATCATCATTTATAACATACTGTAAGCCTGCACCGTAGTGAAAACCTAGTGCGTCTGCTTTGGCAATATCGCTATCTCCATTTAACTGACCACTTAAGTTTGCCATATACGATCCTCCTCCGTAAACGTAAGGAGCTAATTTATCGTAAGGTGAAAACTGGATATTTAATCCTAATCTCGGTTGCAAGTAATTTCTTTTTACTCTAGTCGCTGTAAGCTGTGTCATATTTAAATCTCCTACTGCGGTGAAATAATCATTGAGCTTGTAGTGATAACTAAATCCAGCTGAAAAACTAGAAGAAGATTCTGTAATATCATCTAAAAGAGTTGGCATTCCGATTCTCAAAGAAACTTGAGGATCTTCTGTACTTGTCATACGCTCTCTTCCGTACAATCCACGTTTTAATTCCTCTTCTTTCGCTTCTTTGTAATCATTGATTAAAACAGTCTCTGTTTCTACACCGTCTTTTGATCTCCAAAGCTTATCTTCTAGACCTTCAACGATAAGAGAGAACACTGCCTTTTCAATGGCATCTTGAACAGCCAATTGAACGGGTTCGTTTTTGGTGATCCCTGTTTCTGCTTCCATCAATCGCTCTACTGCTACATATCTGAATAAACTTGCGTCTATAGCCTGAGATAAAATAGTCTTAGAAACGTTTACATTTTTAAGGATACGTCCTGTTGATGTAGAGACCGCTCTTAAATAAATGGTGATACGATCTTCACGATACTGAGTTGAACCTCCTACACCAAAATATCGAGCACCATATCCTCCGGTTCTAATATTTGAATCGTAAGAAACAATTCCTCCTTCGATCAAAACTCCAGCATAAAGAAGCGGAGCCAATTGATTTCCAGAATTAGGTTCATACTCTGTTCTGGTCTGTCTGATGATGTTTCTCTCGTTTAAGAGATTTGATAAATTCTCACGTTCAATAGGTAAAAACCATTTTGAGTCTTCAAGAGTTTTTATCAGCATCGAAGTCAAACCTTGAGGAACAGCAGTACTAAAACTACTTCCTACCTCCACAGTTTTATATTGACCTGTTTGATCTTTGAAATTGTATACAGCCACTACAATAGGCTCAGCCGCTTCTGGGAGCTCTTGGAGTTGACTTGAATGATGTGATGTTTCTCCTGCTCTAGATTTTGCTGTCTCAATGGGTGGGCTAAAATATGTCACACATGAGGAGGCCGTCAAAAGAACAACTAAACACCATAAGAGATTTTTCATAATTTCTGTGTTTTGATGTAAATTTTAGTTAGGGACTATGATTTGGGTTTGGTCTCCATTATTGGTATCTAAAATGTTAATGACCAATCCGTTTCGCGTTTCAAAAACATCTAATACTAGAGATCCCACGTTAAATACTCCAGGTCTTAACCCATCACCTAATTGAGAATCTAGAAAAGAGTTTGAAATTTCTCTTAAAACAGAACTGTTTAGATCTTCCTGAATTTGCTCTAATTGTGTTTGCTGAGCAAATGGATCGTCTTCTTCTACTTTAAATTTATTCTGGGCTTGCGCTGAACTTAATAACCATGAATAATTGAAATCAGCTCCTCCAAAATTTGGGTTTTTAGGAGTATATACCAATTGTTGAGAATATCCAAGAGCTACAAAGCCGAATATTAATGCTGTTGTGATTAAAAATTTATTCATATTTAAAAGTTTTATCTTTCAACCTGTTTTGTTGCTGAAAGTATTGGTTTAACGTTATTACTGTTTGATTTGTTGCCTCTTCAATAAAATTGAATCGAGGTGATAAGAAAAATTGAAATATTACATCATCACCAGCAATCACTTTTATCAAAGTATTATTAGCGATCGCTAATTCCTCACGAATTTTTACAACTTCGGTACTTTCGACGTTGTTCGCCTTAAATTTTAGATAAAATTCACTGAAAAAGTCTCTTCCGCGCTTAGTTTTAGTCTCATCGATGACCAATGTTCTCAAAAGTGCTGCTTCAAAATCTGAAGATCTGGCCACAGTTGTATTAAGCGTGCTGATACTGCTGAGAAGATCAGTTTTTTGTGCATCTACGACTTCTTGACCGACGATTTGATCGTCTTCGTAGATTAAAAGAAATCCAACGATGTTATCTGCATTCACCAAACTGGCATTAATCGTTCCCAAATCGATAAACTCTCCGTTATTGAGAACCTGATCTTCTGTCTTTTCAATGCGATCTACAATCTCATTGTCTTTAGTTTTGGTAACTACTACTGCTTGATATCGTATACTCTTATTGACCTGTTCTTTATTGAATACAGAAAATCGAACGGTAATTTCATTTTCTGTAGGGGTAAACTCAATAGAAGGGCTCACGGTTCTGTTCAATGAAGAACTTTCCTGCGCGCTTAGACTAAGCACGAAACCGAAACACAATATGAGTTTAAAGAACGCTTTCATTAATAGTTTATTCCTTTTATATATACGTTTTGAGATCCTCTGGAAATGATGGTCATATTATTGATCATCTCGTTACTTCCTTGGATATTAATTTTAGATCCCTGTCCGTATTGTGTGATATTCCTGTTAATTTCTCCTCTCAGACTAACGCCAACATCGATTAACATATTGTTGTTGCCGTATTGCATGAGTTGATAATTGGCTTTTGGCGCAACTAAAGCAACTCCAGCAATATTGAATTTTCCTTCTTGGCCTATTTTAATATCTCCCTCAGAGAGTACATTGGCTGAAACGATGTGGTTGTATTTCCCGACTTGCGCAATGGAAGTCTCAATATTGAAAGCAGACCCATAATTGGTTTGAACTGCTTGTGACAATGCAGGAAAAAAAATGTCTGGACCAGTGTCACTTAAATTGACAGCTTGGGCGCGTGTCACCTGGTAGGTTGTGGTGACGAGAAGCATTAAAAGGATATATTTTCTCATAATTTAGGATTTTTACAAAAATGCAATTTTGACTACGTATCACTTTAAAAATACGTTGAAAATCACATCATCATAGACCTAATACACATATTCTTTAATTTATGCTGCTTATTTGCAAGTTAATTGCAAGTTGATACCTGAAATGTAAGAAAATTCTTAATAATAGGATGTGCAAAAAAACCTCCAAAAGAAGTCTTAGGAGGTTTAATATGTTCGGAAAATCCGATTTTCTAGGTTCGACTCAAAAGTATAATTGGTTCTAAATGAGAGGAATAAAATCCTTTAAACGACATAAATACTCGTTTATACGACTGTTCATAAGATTTTAAATAAAAAAAGCCCCGCACATTGCTGTGCGGGGCTCGAAGGAGGCGGCGACCTACTCTCCCACCTTGTGGGGCAGTACCATCGGCGCTAATGGGCTTAACTTCTCTGTTCGGTATGGGAAGAGGTGATCCCCATTGCAATGGCCACCTAAATTTTCAATACGGTATGTCTTTAACCATTGAGACAAGTGACTTTATTCACCTAAAATGTATTTATATAAACTATGAAAACATCAATCTGCAGTTTAATTTTCTAAAAAAGAGCCTACAAGGGGCTGTGCAAGTATACGGGCAATTAGTACCACTCGGCTAACATGTCACCATGCGTACACCTATGGCCTATCAACGTGGTCATCTCCCACGGCCCTTTAAAGAGATCTCATCTTGCGGCGGGTTTCGCGCTTATATGCTTTCAGCGCTTATCCCATCCCGACATAGCTACCCAGCAATGCTCCTGGCGGAACAACTGGTACACCAGAGGTCAGTCCAAATCGGTCCTCTCGTACTAGAATCAGATCCGCGCAAATCTCTAACGCCCGCAGTAGATAGAGACCGAACTGTCTCACGACGTTCTGAACCCAGCTCGCGTGCCACTTTAATGGGCGAACAGCCCAACCCTTGGGACCTTCTCCAGCCCCAGGATGTGACGAGCCGA
>Ga0213859_10000486_pt1 | contig 18103 bp, 29 predicted proteins | sample PICome_2_FD_160133 | JGI IMG/M metagenome (GOLD analysis project Ga0213859, IMG submission 160133) | Coastal seawater microbial communities near Pivers Island, North Carolina, United States - PICO304 | ecosystem: Environmental > Aquatic > Marine > Coastal | place: USA: North Carolina... | reverse complement strand
ACTTCAACGTTTGCGTGAGGCTGCTGAAAAAGCTAAGATTGAATTGTCAAGTACCTCATCGACCGAGATTAACTTGCCATATATCATGCCAGTTGATGGTGTACCTAAGCACTTGGTTCGTAATATGAGCCGTGCGCAATTCGATAAATTGACCGGTGATTTGGTTAAGCGTAGCATTGATCCATGTAAAACGGCTCTTAAGGCTGCAGGTTTGAAAAAGGGAGATGTCGATCAAGTTATTTTGGTTGGTGGATCTACTCGAATTCCAGCTGTGCAAGATGCTGTTCAAAAGTTCTTTGGTAAAGAGCCATCGAAAGGTGTAAACCCCGATGAAGTTGTTGCACTTGGAGCAGCAATTCAAGGCGGTGTTTTGACAGGAGATGTGACCGATGTCTTGTTGCTTGATGTAACCCCGCTCTCACTTGGCATTGAAACTATGGGTGGAGTCTTTACTAAGTTGATCGACGCTAATACGACGATTCCAACTAAGAAGAGCGAGACTTTCTCGACAGCGGCTGATAATCAACCAAGCGTTGAGATTCATGTTCTACAAGGTGAACGCTCAATGGCGAATGACAACCGAACGATTGGCCGCTTCCACTTGGACGGTATTCCGCCTTCACGGCGTGGCGTACCACAAATTGAGGTCACGTTCGACATCGACGCTAATGGTATCATTAACGTAAGTGCTAAGGACAAAGCAACTAATAAGGAGCAGAGTGTCCGCATCGAAGCATCAAGTGGCTTGAGTGAACAAGACATTGAGCGCATGAAACAAGAGGCAGAAGCTAACGCAGATGCTGATAAGGTAGCAAAAGAAAAGGTTGAAGTTCTTAATCGAGCAGATAGTCTTATCTTTAGCACTGAAGCCCAAATCAAAGAGTTTGAGGACAAGTTGACAGAAGATCAAGTTGGTCAATTGCAAACGGCTCTTAATGAATTGAAAGAGGCTCATAAAGCCGAAGATGTAGATCTTTGCAACGAGAAGTCAGAAACATTGACCGAAGTTTGGAATCAAATCTCACAAGCAATGTATGCTTCTCAATCGCAATCTACTGAAGAAGGTGAAGAGACTATCGACGCAGAGGTTGTAGAAGACTAATTAAGATGAGGGCTTCGGCCCTCATCTTTTTAATATTTTAACATTTTAAATTATTAAAATTAAGAATTTTAAAGTATATTAGAACAGTAACATTAATCTTAAAATAAATAGATCATGGACATGGATGATTTTGAATTCGAAAGCTTTATGGATGGCAGTAACTCTGACTTCGAGCGCAAGGTTGAAGCCTTTCGTGAAGAGATGATGCAAAAAGCAATTGAAGCTAATTATGATGTTATTGCAAACAAAGGTATTAGTGATTGGCACATTCGGCAAATGAATGACATTGAACAGGCGGATCTTAAGATGACTCTTGAGAAAATGATTGCGTATTATGAAGAACTTGAGATGTATGAGCGATGTGCTTTGTTAGTCAAACACCTTCATACTGTAATGGAGCATATTCACGAAGTACACGACTGATATATAGAATATGGAACGCGCTGCAGGTGCTATCTAGCCTGCTCAAAGCCCCCGTCTTAAAGGGACTCGAAAGAGTCCCTTTTTTATTGATATATAGTTAAAGTAAATGATATCAAATAGGTATGAAGTACTTAAAACTATACGAACAATTTTTAACGAGTGATGCTGAACAAATAAATGAGGCAGCAGATCCAGTTAAAACTCAAGATAAAGTTAGATCTTTTTTAGAAAAGGAAGGTTATGAAGTTAGCGGATCAGGAACTACGTTAGAGGTAAAATTGCCTAATCGAACTAAAGTCATACCTCCTAAAATGCAAAAAGCCATCAATAAGGTTATTAAGCTAGCAAAAGATGGAGATATGATGGCAGTCAAGACAAACGTTGGCTATTATATGGGTAATTCAGTTAGATTTATATTTTCAGTCAATCAAACTAGCTTAAGAAAGGCATATCATGTTGCTGCAGCAGCTAATGTCGAATCTATCTTAGCAAATGGTTTAGAGCCTAGAAATGCACAAGCTCACTCAGATCAATTTGGTTCTTCAGCCGGTGATTCAGATACTACGCAAACTTATAAAGCTGCATTTGTCGTTGGCTCTAAGAGAGGAGTTAAAATAGTTCAGGACTTATTTGCCATAAAAGATCCAGTTGTATTAGAAATCGATACTAAAGGTTTAAACTTCTTTGAAGATCCACTAATGAGACCTGAAGCAAAATCAGCAGTAACTTACGAAACAATTCCAGCTGATAAAATTAAGCGAGCTTAATGAAGTACGTAAAGCTATATGAAGAGTTTGTCTTACAAGAGTTAGAAGACGAATATAACATTGAATTGGACTTATATGACAATGGTGATTATATGACTCTGAGTAAGCTTGTGGTATCTCCAGATGATAGAAAGGGAGGAGTTGGTACTGAGGTTATGAATAAGATTTGTCAATATGCCGATGAAATTGGCCGTGACATTTACTTAACACCTGACACTTCATATGGCGGTACTTCCAAATCACGCCTTGAACAATTCTATAAGCGATTTGATTTTAAGAAAAAGCCAAGGTCAGATTATAAGAATCGTGAAACGATGGTTAGATATAACGAGGAGATTGATAGAGTAGACTTAAAGGACGAGGATGAAAGACTAATTAACATTCGTCATTTTCATGGATCTGTCCAAGATTTAGATGATTGGTTGCGTGATAAAATTGGAGAAACAAATCCGTATAAAGACACTATAATGGTAAATGGACCGCATAAAGGTCAAAAAGACAAATCATTACCGTATCAAGACTTTCAAAATGGAGAGTCTGATCTAATACGAAACCGATATGCAAGATAAATTACTTAAAGACGTACTAACACAACTAACTAGAATTGCAGACGCTCTTGAAAAGAAGAATCGTTTAGAAGAAAAAAGAAGCAAGACTCAAGATAAACTTGATAAGCTAGATGAAAAACTAAAGAAAGGGCAGATTGCTAAAGTAGTGTCAGCCAATAGAGTTAAATCCATCAAGCCAAATCTAGATCAATGAGTCATTACGATACGTTAGGAGTAGATAAGACCGCAACACAGGACCAAATTAAGAAGGCTTATCGTAAGCTTAGTATGGCACATCACCCTGACAAAAACGGTGGCGATGATACTAAGTTTAAAGAAATCAACGAAGCTTACGAAACCCTAAGTGATGCCAATAAAAGAAAGGCATACGATATGGGCGGTAGTAATCCATTTGGTGGCGCAGGTCAACATTACGGACATAATCCGTTTCAAGGATTTGATAACATGTCAGATATGTTTAATAACATATTTGGAGGAGGGTTTGGTCGTCAGCAGGCTAAGGGACCTGACTATAGAGTTGAGATGCATATCTCATTTGAAGAGGCATTTAGAGGTACTAGTAAGTCTATTAATATAAACGGAGAAACGGTTCGTATAAACCTAAAACCTGGAACCAGAAATGGTCAAAAGCTTAGAGTTCAAGGTAAAGGTGCTCCGCACCAATTTAACTCTAATTTGCCAAAAGGAGATCTTATAATTAATATTCATGTTATACAAGACGGTCGATTTATCTTACAGGGTGATGATTTATGGATTGATTTGTATTTGTCATGGTGGGATTTAGCCTTAGGTAAAACTGTTTTAGTTGATTCCATGGATGGCCCAATTTCGGTTAAAGTTCCAGCTGGAAGTTCTTCTGACAAGACGCTTAGAGTAAAAGATAAAGGTTTTCCGATATATAATTCAACACGTCGTGGTTCTTTGATGTGTAAGTTGAGAGCAACATTTCCTGAAATCAACGACCAACAAAGATCGCTACTTGAAAAAATCAGAGACCTCAATGGGATACGATGACATATTCAATGATGAAGGAATAAACTCTCTTAGCTTTGAGATGAGCAAGCTAATGAACGAGGATTATTTCTATAATATCGTTTATGAGGCAGTTATGAGTCATCCTTCATACGTTATCGTAGCTAATGGTAATGAAGAAAGAAAGTTAAATGTCATAGGTAATATGATTAAATTTTTTGAAGAGAAGGAAGATTACGAAAAGTGTTATGATTTACTTCAAATCAAAAAGGAGATACAGGGCAGATGTTAAGAATAGACGTTACTAAGAAAGGAGGGATAGAGAAAGCTTTAAAGCAATATAAGTCTAAAACGATTAAGACTAGACAAATGAGAGCTTTACGAGACTTAGAACAATATGAGAAGCCTTCAGCCAAAAGACGTAGAAAGAATAAAAAAGCTAAATACGTCCAGCAAAAATTCGGTGATATCATCAAAGATTAATCACATACTACCTGATTACAGGTTAATTCTTACTACATAAATATTATAATCTTTTTACCTAGTTGGTAAGCCGCCAGCTTGTGTTATGTAAAATATATACTATATGACGGGGGACAATGAGTTCCTTTTAAAAACACTAGGTAGAAAAATGAGCGATTTATCAAACAGCACGGATCGAGATAGCTTGATGAGATCTTCGTATTATCAAATTACGAGGAACTTTACTAAGACTGTTAATCGATTTATTGTGTTTAAGGATGATGATCGATTAATCGAAATACCACACGGTATTGGTCAGCGTTCAAAGTTTATCGACTTAATGGTCAAATATTTCGAGGCCTTGGAAGAGTATGAGAAGTGTGACAAGTTGATGAAACTAAAAGAACTCGTTATAATGGCGGGTGATTAAAAATTAATAAACTAAATGGCAGGAGCCTCTAATAAAACAATAACCGCAGCATCTATAAAAACTCAATTAAAACAAGTTCAGCTGCGTCAATCTCAAAGAAAATATTTAAATACTATATTAGAAAATGACATAACATTCTGCTATGGTCCAGCAGGAACTTCTAAAACATTTACCGCATGTTATACCGCATTACAACTTTTAGGTGAAAAAGAAATTAAAAGAGTAATATTGTGTAAACCTATTCAAGAAGCTGGTGAAAAATTAGGTCACTTACCAGGTGACATAAAAGAAAAGACGGACCCGTATGTTAAATCATACGTATCAAATATTGAAAAAATAGTTGGAGTAGAAAAGGCTAAAGCGCTTTTCGATAAGAACGTAATTAAGTTTGAGCCTTTGGCATATATGAGAGGTGATACTTTTGACGATGCATTAATGATCCTCGACGAAGCACAAAATGCAACGTTTAAGCAACTTATGCTTTTTGTAACTAGAATGGGTCAAAGTTCTAAAGTTGTAGTTACGGGCGACGTAAGCCAACATGATATTGCTTTGTCTCAGGTTAGCTTACCTGATTTTATTAAATTAGTTAAAGGAGTCAAAGGTGTCGGAGAACACATCTTTACTAATGAAGATATCGTAAGAGCTAAGATACTTCAAGAAATTGTAGCGAGATACGACAAATGGAAATCACAAAATCAACAAAAATAACTGTTCGTAAGGCAGTTTGGGAAGACCACGACGATATATCTCCTATTCTTACTAATGCGTTTGAAATTAAAGCTGGATCAACACGTAGATGGTGGAATATCATATCAGATAGTTCTGCCTTTCCCTATGTTGTTGAAGTAGATGGTATTGTTGCGGGTACAGCAACTCTTTATATTTTGGAAAAGCTTATTCATTCAGGTGGTAAAGTTGGTATAGTAGAAGATGTTGCAGTTTCTAAATATGCAAGAGGTTTAGGATTAGGTAAATTGTTAATAGACACTTTGGTTGAACAAGCCGAAAAACAAAATTGCTATAAAGTAGTTTTATCATGTAGTGAAGATAACGTACTATTTTATGAGAAGTGTGATTTTTACAGACATGAGATTACTATGAGAAAGGACTTATCTGATAAGTAAACTTTTAGCTAATTCCACATATAAGCTAAAAGATTTATATGAAACATATCCTCTTAAAATCTAGTTATAATAATGACCACATGATGGTCGAGATTGGTCTAGATGAAGCTGGTCGTGGCGCTTTAGCTGGACCAGTGACAGTTGCAGCATGTATTATGCCATTTGGATTTCAACATGAGCTTATCAAAGATTCTAAACTTCTTAACGAAGCTGAGCGAAATGCGGCATTAAAGCTAGTTAAAGATAATGCTATAGCTTATTCCATTCAACACGTAGACGTTGAATTTATCGAAGAACAAAACATACTTAAGGCCACTCTCGAAGGTATGCGTCGATGTTTAGAAGAGGTTGAAAAGACCAATAAGTTTGACTTTGTCTTAGTCGATGGTGATAGATTCCACGGTTACAATGGAATTCCATTTGAAACGGTAGTAGGAGGCGATAATAAGTATATCTCTATTGCGGCAGCTTCTATTTTAGCTAAGACATCACGAGACGAGTTGATGAAGACACTAAACGAAGAACATCCTGTTTATGGATGGGGATCTAACAAAGGATATGGCTCGGCTCAACACCGAAATGCAATCACTGAGCATGGACCAACCGATCATCATCGTCATTCGTTTATTTCTCACATGTTAACCAAGACTGAAAGTTTATTCTAATGTATTTATTTTACGCATTCGCCCTTTTCTTTTTGGGCCAGGCCTTGATCTGGATCCAAACTAATGGTCAGTTTATTTGGCCTTGGTTTAAGAAGAACCCTCTTATTTTATCAATTTGTGGAGGTACTATTATTAGCTATCTTTTTATTAAAGCCACTGCATACGCAGTTGAACACTTTGACGGTCTTCTTTGGCCAGGTAGATTTATTGGCTTTGCAAGTGGCATGCTTGTTTTTGCTGGTTTTACATGGTATTTTATGGGTGAAACAATTACACCAAAGACAGCTATATCTCTTGTGCTTGCCACTATTTTAATTTGTATTCAACTTTTTTGGAAATAATTGTTAAAATATTTTTTTATTTAATAATTATCTCGTATATTTACATGTAACTATAAATTAATCAACATGAAAGAAACTCTAGAACCCGTTGTCCTCTTTTTTGCAGCTGCTTTCGTAGCAGTAATTTTGGCTATAATTCTTGCTTGGCCAACGCAGCTTTTATGGAACGGATGTTTGGTTCCGGCCGTTGACGGAATCAATGAGATTACGCTTCTTCAAGCTCTAGGAATTAATTTCCTTTTCTCTATTTTGTTCAAAGACTCTAATACTTCAAAGAACAATGACTAAGCAGATTATTTACGTAGATATGGATGGAGTGCTCGTAGATTTGGGCTCAGCCATCGAGGAACTTGATCCTCAAGTTCGAGCAGCTTATGGAGATAACGTGGATGAAGTACCTCATCTTTTCTCTGATCCTAGGCCTATTGAAGGCGCTATTGAAGCCTTTAAGAAATTGAGTAAAGTATATGATGTGTATATTTTATCAACTGCACCTTGGGGAAATACAAGCGCATGGGGAGATAAAAAGAATTGGGTTGAAAAATATCTTGGAAAGTCAGCACATAAGCGACTTATTCTTTCTCACAATAAAAATCTTTGCGCTGGTGATTACCTTATCGATGACCGCCGTGCAAATGGAGCTAGTAAATTTAATGGTGAATTGATTCAATTCGGTACTAAAAAGTTTGAAGACTGGAATAAAGTATTGGAATACCTTAACGTTCAATGATGGAAGATTTCTTGTATGAGTTTGCCCAAGTTCGAAGAGTTTTTAACTCATGTACAACGCGTGAACAAACAGAGAACGCAACAAAGTGGGCTAAAAATTGGAGTAAAAGAATGGCTGAACTCCATCCTAATATTGTTCCGAATTGGCAAGATTTATATGACCAAGTTATTTCAGAATGAGAGAGTTTACATGGTGGCGTAGGTTCCATAAAGCTAACTATCGTTTACCTAAACAATATCTTTATAAGGGAGCATCTGAACTTCTACAGCGTATAGAGTTCGGTGAGTTCGAGTACTGTCACTTGGCAATGGAAGAAAAGCTAGAGGACAAGATATATGCCCGTAAGATTGAAGAGTTTAAAGCTGGTAAGCCATGGCTCAACGATGATAATATGGAAGATCAAATCAGAGACATGCGTAAGCAACATAATAAGCGCAAGACTTTGATTATGAAGAATCATATGGAAAAAGAAAATAAGATTCTTGTTGAACTTCGCAATCTCCTTGCCTCTGAATTTGATTTACATAAAGATCAAGTTCAAGATATTATGGAAGACTTTGATGGTACCACTCGCGAGCTTTACTACAAAGTTAAATGGACTGCTGAAGGCAAAGAATATTCACAAGAACAAGTTGATAAGCAACAACGTTTAATCAATGAGCAGCCACGCCATGTTCTTAAGCCAAAGGAAAGAAAGTATGCTGATCTGTGGATGGAGGTTGTCAAAGAGTTTAATCTTTACGAGAGATTAAATTGGAATATTTGAAACCTTTCTAGAAGCTAAGGTATAAATCTAAAATCTAAAGAAGATGAATCTAGTTGATGCACTCCGCCAAAGCGACATGAAGACTGAGAATGGTATGACTACCAACTCAACATCTCTTAATGCATGTGTTGATCTGTTCTATACAATTGGAGCAGCTCGTCGCATGGGTGAAAAAGAGCTTAATCAACTTTTCTTAGCTGCTTTCCTTGAGAATTCAGACTTGGCCATGAAGATTCTATTTTGGGCAAGGGATATTAGAGGAGGTGCTGGAGAGCGCAGAGCTTTTAGAACTATCATTAAAGATGTAGCTAAGGGTTCTCCTAAGGCAATTGTACATAATCTTAAGTATATACCAGAGTTTGGTCGATGGGACGATCTTCTTGAAATGATTGATACTCCGCTTGAGCGCGATGCTTTGGTCTTGATCGCAGATGCGTTGACATCTAAGAATCAACTGTGTGCAAAGTGGATGCCTCGCAAAGGCTATAATGCGGCTAAAGTTAGAGACTTTATGGGTCTAACTCATAAAGAGTACCGCAAGATGTTGGTTAATGCTACGAACGTAGTTGAAACTAAGATGTGCTCTAAGCTTTGGGAAGACATTGAGTTTTCTAAGGTGCCTTCTTTGGCCATGGCTCGTTATAATAGTGCCTTCCATAGAAATAGTAATGAAGCTTTTAACAAGTTTAAGGCTGATTTGCAAAATGGAGATACTACTGTAAACTCGGGTGCAATTTATCCATATGATATCATTAAATCTCTTCCTAGTGGTCGCGTCTTTTATGCAAATGAGTTCGATGACACGGTTGTTCAAGCTCAATGGGATTCTCTAGAGAACTATATGGAAGGATCTGATAAAAAGATTTTGCCAGTTGTAGATACATCTGGGTCTATGGATATTCGAGTTTCTGGTTCAACGACTGCGCTTGACGTAGCCATCTCTTTGGGCATGTATATTTCTGAGCGTAACGAGGGTAAATTTAAAGATGCCTTTATTACATTCTCAGAGCATCCTGAATTACAATATGTTCCTAATGGTACTTTGCTTGAAAAAGTTAATTCATTGAAGTCTGCAAATTGGGGAATGAATACTAATCTTCAAGCTACTTTTGAATTGATTCTTGAAACGGCTGAGAAAAACAATATTTCAGCTGATGAAATGCCCGATACTTTGCTAATTCTTAGCGATATGCAATTTGACCAGTGTACCGGAAATAGAAGTTCTAGAAGTGAATCAAACTGGAATCCTACTGCGTTTGAGATGATCGAACTCATGTATGCACAAGCAGATTATAAAATGCCTAATATTGTATTTTGGAACTTGCGCTCTAGTAATGGAGTTCCCGTTTCATTCGATAAAAACGGTACGGCTCTTATTAGTGGATTTAGTCCATCTATTATGAAGCATGTTCTTGGATCAGAAAAGTTTAATCCCGAAGCGATTATGCTTGAAACAATTTCAAGTGATCGCTATACTATAATAGAATCTTAAGGTTTCTTTCAGCAATTTTTATTCAACTATAATTCAGAAACCTGTTATTTAAGGATCGTTTCAGCAATTTTAATATCACTATACTCAGATTGCGATCCTGTTTTTTTAAAGCCACCATTTGGTGGCTTTAATGATATATAAACTTATGGAGAATATAAATTGGTCAGGCATAGATTGGTTAACGCGTGAGCGTTGGGGCCGATTGCATAAGGATAAACCGTTTGTATGGTACGATCCTAAATGTGTTGACGTAGATCAACATGGCTATTTACATTTAACTACTGAACATAGTCCTACCGAAATAGAAATAAACGACAAGGTTTATACGCCATCATTGGGCACTGGATTAATTTGCAGTAAAGAAGACTTTTCTTATGGTAAATTTGAGATTGTAGCTAAATTACCTATGGGTAAAAAGAGATGGCCAGCTTTTTGGTTATGGGGTGCAGATTCATGGCCACCTGAAATTGATATATTAGAAGGATACACTGATAATAGAAACGGATACTTAAGGTTTAATCGCTTTAATTTTATGGGCTGGTGGAATGTTCAGACCAATATATGGACTCATAAGAACGGAGACAAAGCAGTGAACCTTAGAGCTAAAACTCATTTTTTTGGATTTAAGAATCCAGCTAAGCATTTTATAAAGTACTCTCTTCTTTGGTTACCTGATAAAATTAGAATATCTTATAACGGGTATTTAGTTAGAGAAATCTTGGACCCCGAGGTTCTAAAGCATTTTAACAATCAAAAAATGCGAGTAGTTATCAACAATCATTTTCAGCCAGGATTTGATGAATCTGACGCTTATAGCGATTTTGTAGTAAAAGAATTTAAATATATACCATATGAAGTACATTAAGTCAATTAACGAGATCAGCGGTTATGACCGCTGGAAAACTCAAAGCCCATACGACAGCGATCCAGATTGTGAAACGTCTGGTGAATTAGATGCTGATATTACATTTAATGTTGATAAGCGTGCAGATGATAATGCTATCGATGGTTCTCAATTCAAATCTTTTTGTAAAGATGTAGATCAGTTCTTATCAAAATATTTCAAAAAATATAAATTGGGCTTTAACGCTGTTTCTCCATTAGAAACTAAAGATGAATCATATCAAGACTGGAAAGAAAACGAAGACGGTACTTACGCAGTTGGTATGATGGCATGGAAAATCACAGGAGACTGGGACTATGGACCATCTGGCAATGATAATAATGAGATTGTTCAAGATCTTTTGCCTGGTATAAAGGAATTGCAAACGGTGGCTAAGAGATATAAGTGGGTTGATCTGAATAAAATTTATATTGAAGATATTGAAAGCGATATCGACAATCCATGTGGCGAAGACTACTAAAAATTAATTGTAGAAAATGAAATATTTAAAGAAATTAGAAGTTTTTGAAGGGGGAGACCCAGAAAAGAAAGCGACGATACGTGAAAAAATTCGCAATTTAGAAGCCAAAGAGCGCGATTTAGTAATTAAGAAAAGTGAAGAGGTTAAAAAGCTTGCTAAAGAAGAAGATCCTTTAAAGGCCGAAGTAACTACTCTTAATATTCAAAAAATGGAATTACAAAAACAATTGGCTAAAATAGACAAAAAAATAGCTTTGCGCAAGCTTCAAATAGAGGATCGTAAATAAATAATTTAACACTTTTTAACAAATATTTTAAGCCCAGACTTTCAAGTTTGGGCTTTTTTTCGTATATTAGCTATGTAACGTTAATCAAGAGAACATGACAAACAAACTCAACGCCCTTCGCTGTGTAGAAGTTACCAGCCAAACTCAAGCTAACAATGGTACGATTTGCTACTATGATCCGATTACCAAGTGCGATTACTTGTCTTATGAGTCTGGATATATTCGTCGTAGCTATAAGACTAAGTCTTGGAGAGGCGGTCACATCATTGAGACCATTTATCAGCTGAATCCTAAAAAGAAGGTTAAGCAAATTTCTAGCTATAGCGGAAATGAGTTTACTGTTACTGAGCGAGTTAAAATTTATGACGCTGAAGAACGAATGGATCTTCTTGCTCGTGCGGTTGTCAACTATCGCGAAACGGTTAAATCTTACAATCGATAATAAATGAAACGTAGTTATTTGACGGATAGAAATCTTTGGTTGATCAGAGGTTTGCCAGGTAGCGGTAAAAGTACAGCCGCTAGGTGGATTGCAGATGGCCACAACAATGGCTATCATTTTGAGACTGACGAATATTTCAGAACCGAAGGTAGAACTCGTGAGTATAAGTTCGATCCTTCTAAATTGAAAGAGGCTCATGAATGGTGCCAAAATCAAGTTGAAGAGGAGATGAAATATCATGGAGATGCCTTTAGGGTTTGCATTACTGTCTCTAATACTTTTACTCAAGAGTGGGAAATGGAAGCTTACTATAAGCTGGCTAAAAAGTATGATTATAATGTGATTAGCCTTATCGTTGAGAATCGCCACGACGGTGAGAATCAACATGGCGTTCCGACTGAAACTATCGACCGCATGCGTGAACGCTTCGAAACTAAATTGTAAACCAAAGTATAAACATTAATGGAGCTTATTTCAAGTATACCTACATTTATTCCAATCTTTCTTCTTATTGGACTTGGCTTTTGCGTCTTCTATGATAAACTAGTTGATTCTTTGCCAGAGATTGAAGAAAATAGATTTAATTGGGGCGAACGTCTCACTGTTATGGTTTTGTGGCCATTTGCAGTTATTGTTTTTTTGTATCACTTCTTTGCGGCATTTTTTTCAGACGATGAATAAAGTTAATTATGGATACTGCTGTATCAACTTGTCTCTTAAGGACAAAAAGATTACTACTAATCGTAGTATGATTAAGCGCACTTTTCAAGACAAGGGTATTAAATATGCCTCTGAGCTTGCATTGCAAAATGTTCGCGATCTGGTAGAGATTGTTAAGTGGAACGAAAAGAACGATATCAAGCTATACCGCATGTCATCCGATATGTTCCCATGGATGAGCGAATATGAATTGTCTGATCTGCCCGATTACGATAAGATTTGTAACATTCTAAAAGGTCTTGGTACTTTGGTAGAGTCTTATGGTCAGCGATTGACATTTCATCCTGGACCGTTCGATGTTTTGGCTTCTCCTAATCAGCCTGTCGTAGAAAAAACTATTCGCGATCTTAACAAGCATGGTGAAATTATGGATCTTATTGGTCTGCCACGTACTCACCACGCAGCTATTAATGTTCATGTTAATACGACCAATGGTGGCAAAGAAGCTTGCTTAGATCGCTTTATTGCAGCCTTTGATAGGCTTGACGATTCAGTTAAGACTCGCCTTGTAGTTGAAAACGATGACAAAGGAGCACAGTATGCAGTCGAAGATCTATATCGGCTCTATCTCGAACGAGGTATTCCAACTACGTTTGACTATCACCATCATTGGTGCCATCCTGGTAAGTTGTCTCAAGAAGAGGCCATCAACATGGCTGCGATGACTTGGCCAGAAGGAATTCGTCAGCTATGTCATTTCTCTAGCGCTAAGTCTGTCTACGAAGACGAGTCGGTTATGGATCGTGCGCATGCTGATTATATCTACGACTATATTGATCCGTATGGCCTTAATCTTGATGTTGAATTAGAAGCTAAAGCAAAAGACTTGGCAGTCTTAAAATATGTGAAACAATTGGAAACACTTAAAGTATAAATATCAAATTTTAGAAAGATGAGTAAATTAATTAATGCGCTTAAGCTAAAATACGAGGCCCAAAAGATGGAAGCCATTGCAACTTTAGAAGTATACCTCAAGAATCCAGTAGGTATTGGAGAGCATCCTCAAATTATTGGGGAAATGGATAAACTAGTTCATACTATTGCAGATATGGATGGATGTTTAGATGCTCTTAGTTCTGTCTTCGTAGTTGATGATGAAGAACAAATCAATGGCTAACTAGTACATTTAGAATGTTTATTATGGGCCGGGAGGATCAATTGATCCTCCCTTTTTATGTGATATATAGTTTATGAGATACGTAGGTAATTTTAGTAACTTCTTAAATGAAGGGCGTGCGCGCTATGATTCGCTAACTCGATCTATTGTTAAAGAAGCTATTAAACAATGGGTAAAGGATTGGAAGAAGGGTAAATCCTTTTCTACTTACGAGACCTATATCAATAATAGCGATTTAATATTTGATTGTACATGTACTCTCTATTTCGATAAACACCCAACTTATGGTAAAGTAGAAGGACTTTTCCAATCGTTTGATACGACCGGCGCTGATAGCAGCGATGTAGATTCAGATGGTGACGATCAAGATCCATATATTATTATAGAGGTAGGCGTTCTTTCTGAAGAATTACCGGGGCTTTGGTCAGCCATATACATGTACTTATCAGATATCGTTAGACATGAGATAGAACATATTACACAAGGCGGAGAAGGCATTGGCAACTATAAGCCTGGAAAACCAAACGATGAAGAGACAGATATGGCCGCTAGAGCTATGATAAAACAAGGTTTGATTCCGGAATATTACTATCTGCTATTACCTAAAGAGGTCGATGCTAATCTTCAAGGTCTTAGATATCAGGCCAAGAAAGAAAGAATACCTATGATCGATGCTATTAATCGATATTTAGATACACAGACTTATCTAACTCCTAAAACACGAGAAGAAGTAATGTCAGATTGGAGAAAGAGAGCTAAAGAAATCGGAGGTATTCCAAAGTTCTGATATATACTAAATGAAACCAAAGGAAACATATAACGATTATCCAGCGGCCGCTAAGAAAAATGCTCAAATGGCCATTGATTGGAAAGAAAAGTATGGCAGAGAAGAGGTTGACGCTGGCACGGCAGTCGGTTGGGCCAGAGCTCATCAATTAGCTAAAGGCGAAAAGATATCTGCTGATACGATTAGTCGAATGGCCTCGTTTAATAGACATAGGAAAAACTCAAAAATAGCAGCCGAATATAAAGATACGCCGTGGAAAGATAGAGGTTATGTTGCTTGGTTAATATGGGGAGGAGATGAAGGCGTTGATTGGGCAATGAAAAAATCAAAAGAACTAAATAAAATGGAAGAATCCAAATACTTTAAACCCGTTAAATCTTATAGTGATTTTATAAATGAAGCTATAGATATTAACGATCCTGTTCTTATTGCTCTAAGAGCTAGAAAGAATCAACTTACTCGTCAAGAGCAAACTGCTCCTACAATAAGTACATCGCAAGCTAAGAAACTAACGACACAGTTAAATAAAATAAATTCTGAACTTTCACAATTATACGCCGAAAGAAATAGAATGTTAAGCGATATGGAACAAGAAGCTGAAATGGAAGGCGGTCCAGTTGCAGATCAATACGGTAAAGACTTAGATAAACTAGACCAAAAAATTGAAAAACTAATTACTTCTAGAAAGAAAGTTGAGGTTCAATTGGCTCGGTAAAAATTGCAAAAATCTAAACAGATATATATAAAAACATAAAAATTTAACAAATGCGTAAGAAAATATTATCATTCGAAGAGTTTTCTACTAAAGGTGCCGGTCCAAGACTAGGAGAAGAGGAGTTAGAGGACGAAGTAGTAGATCAAGAAGAGGAGCAGGAGGAAGAAGACACAGAAGACGAAACTGAAACTGAAGAAGAGGTACCTACTGAGGAGCCTGAAGTTGAAGAGGAGCCAGCTGAGGAGCCTGAAGTTGAAGAAGAGCCAGCTGAAGAGGAACCAGTTGAGGAACCTGAAGTTGAAGAAGAACCAGCTGAAGAGGAGCCAGTTGAGGAGCCTGAAGTTGAAGAGGAGCCAGCTGAAGAGGAGCCGGTTGAGGAGCCTGAAGTTGAAGAAGAGCCAGCTGAAGAGGAACCAGTTGAGGAACCTGAAGTTGAAGAAGAGCCAGCTGAAGAAGAGCCTGAAGTTGAAGATGACGATGATGAAGATGACGACGATGACGACGATGACGACGATGATGAGGATGAGGAAGATATGGAAGAAGTCGAAGAATATAAGTCTGTTTCTGAAATGATGAAAGAGATGAACAGCATGACAGTCAAAGAAGCCATTGCATACGAAGGTGATGATTATGCTGAACATACTGTAGAAACCTACATGAAAGAAAACGCAGCGATGTCAGCATCTCTTGCGGCGGATGCAATGAAGGAGGCATACAGCAAAGTTAAAGAAGGAGAAATGACACAGGAAGTGTATGAAGCTAATTGCGATTCCATGAAAGAAGCGTATGCTAAAAAAATGGACGAAATGAAAGAGGCATATGCCGCAGAAGGAGAAGATATGACTGACGATACTCAAGTTGGTCCAACTAACTACTAATTTCATTAATATAATAAACTTTTAAAAGAGTCTATGTATAATTTACATAGACTCTTTTAGTATGCCTAGAATTCCTATAGATAAAATTTATATGCAGATAGCTTATCAAACTGCAAAGTTAAGCTATGCTGAACGACGAAAGGTGGGATGTATCATTGTAAAAGATGAACAAATAGTTTCATTTGGATATAATGGAACGCCTCATGGATTTGATAATAAATGTGAAAGACATGAAGGCGATAAGTTAGTAACTAAAAACGAGGTATTGCATGCTGAATCTAATGCTATTACCAAATTGGCTAAAAGCACACTAACAAGCGTTGGAGCAGATTTATACACCACAACTATGCCATGTTACGGATGCTCTAAACTTATTATTCAAGCTGGAATTAAACGTGTATTTTATTCTGAAGATTATAGAGATAGATCCGGTATAGAACTTCTTGAGAATGCAGGTGTTGAAGTTTACGAAGTAATTTGCTGGAATAATCAATGAATATACCTGAAATCATAGATCAAGCATTAGATAAAAATGCATTTGGTTCTAACTTTAAGTTTAGGAGCAATCAACGAGAAACTGTTGAGGCTATATGTCAAGCATACATTGACGATCCAAATTCTACTGTTATCTTAGATGCCCCAACTGGAACAGGCAAATCTATTATTGCTATGTGGTGCTCATACATTCTTAAAGAGATGGGCAATCGAGGTTACCTTATAACTTCCGATCTTATGCTTCAAGAGCAATATGAGAAAGACATTAAAGAATTTAAACTTGATTGGGCCTCTATTAAAGGAGTTGATAACTATGAATGTGTAGTTAATGAATTACCCTTTAGCTTAGGAGAATGCAAGTTTAAGGGCATGAGCTATGAACAAGCTGAAAAGCTTAGCTGTTTCAATTCATGTGGTTATTTACAAAATCGTAAGAGGGCGATTGATCTGCCTGTCTCTCTTCTTAATTATAGCTATTGGCTTATTCAACGAAACTATGTTGAGACTAAGATGATTGGCGAGGAAAGACCCGTTCCCTTTGAAAAAAGAGATTTTACTTTTTTTGACGAAGCTCATAAAATCGATGATATTATTCAAGGGCATTTTAGCCCGCGAATACAAGAGGATATCGTTGATCGTGTTATGGAAGTTAATAGATTTGCATCACGACAGGGTATAGCTGAGAACGTCTTTACTAAAAATAAAATTAAGACGCTAGTTATAGACATGTTGAATGGAGATAAAGAAGTTGCTTTTCAAGCTCTAAAAGATTTTGAAAGAGTCTTGTTTCTATTTGGTAAGATGCGACAGGCTGGTAATAAAACGGTTAAGCGACGCTATGGTAATGAGTCGGTGCCTAAAGACTGGCAAAAAGCTTTCGGCACATTCGATCATCTAAAAGACGTTCACTGTAAGACAGAGGACTATATAGATTTGATCGAAGAGGTCGGCATTGATAAAATAGTGTTAGATCAAAAGGACGACGAGGTGACCTTTAAGTGCGTCGAGGAGGCTCTTATGATTGAGAAATTCTTGCAAAAGAAAGCTGGTTTTAAAGTCTTTATGTCAGCCACAATTGGAGATGTACGATCATTCGCAAAGCATATGAAAATAGACGGCGCTAAAGTTATTCGACTTGATAATCAATTTGATTTTGAGAAGTCACCTATTGTGTTTATCAATCGTCATAAGCTTTCGTTTAAGGAGCGAGAAGATAACTTACCTAAAGTTATTGAGATCGTAGATAAGATATTGGATAAACATAAGGACCAGAGCGGTATTATTCATACTGGCTCATATCAATTTGCTGATTATATAGCATCTAAGTCTAAGCATAGATTTGGCAGATTTATTACATATGATTATGCTAAAGAAAGAAATGGAGCCATCGACATTTTTAAAGGAGTTATGGCTGACAAGAATAAAGTTTTGATAGGACCTTCCTTATTAGAAG
>Ga0213859_10000485_pt1 | contig 18124 bp, 16 predicted proteins | sample PICome_2_FD_160133 | JGI IMG/M metagenome (GOLD analysis project Ga0213859, IMG submission 160133) | Coastal seawater microbial communities near Pivers Island, North Carolina, United States - PICO304 | ecosystem: Environmental > Aquatic > Marine > Coastal | place: USA: North Carolina... | reverse complement strand
ACCCGCCCTGTAAGCAGTCAGCTTGGCGACGATGTCCGCAGCGGCCTGTCCCGCCAGCATTGGGCCGATGCCGCCCTCGCCGCGGCTTCCATGACAGGCGATGCACTGACCGTAATATTTTTCGCCCAGTGCTTCTGGTGAGGCCGCCGCCAGCGCAGCCTGCTTGGTCTGTTCGACTGCTGCAATGCTGCCGCCATTCTCAGCTTTCCAGTCCTCGTAGCACTCACCCACACACTGGTTGCGGTTGCCGGCCCAGTCGGTGTCATTGCTCTGGGTACCGATCCAAATCAAACCCGAGACGACGACAATGAAGGCGGCGACAAGCGTGGTGGTGTTCATGCTGTGTTTCCTATTTTCTGCGAGAGGTGCTGGGGGTTCCAGCGGAAAGCGCGAAATGATAAGGCTTCTGTGAGCAAGATGACAGGCTCGAGCACCGCGCGGCGGTCATTTTTACGTGTCTCTGTATCGCCGCCGACGGTGGGTGACCCGACCTCTCCAAGTCGGCATAATCGTCGCCCGCCATTTACCGTCGACGACCCAGTAGGAGCTACCCCATGTCGAACCCTTACCGCGGCCAAATCAAAGTCCGTTTTGCCGATACCGATGCGAATGGCCACGCCTTTTTTGGCAATTACTTTGTCTTTGCCGACGAGGTACTGGGAGAGTACTGGAGTGAATTGGGGCTCGACGTGGCCGATGTGGTGAATCCCGACTTCCTGACCTTTACGGTCAACGCCAATATGGATTTTCTGGGTGAGAGTCTCGCCGGCGACACGCTTGAGGTAGAGGTCGCCGCAGAGCGGGTCGGTAATTCCAGCATCGTCATCGGTTTCACCATGCAGAATCTGCGCACCGAAGAGGTTGCGGGCAAAGGCAGCTTCACCTACGTCTTTGTGGATAAGGCCACGCGTAAGAGCTGTCCTATGCCGGCTGACTTCAAGGCCTCTGTATTGGCGAGGCACCCCGAGCTGGCCTAAATCGCCGACTGGAGTGCCTTCAGGCCGACCCAATTGGTTCTGGCGCCCTGACCCATCATAATTGAGGCCACGATCAAGTTTGCCGGAGTCGCGGGTGACCGCTCACGCCAAGAATACGTTTCAGGACAAAGGACTGGTGCTGGTGCTGCAGGATCTTCATGCGGCGTCACCGGGGCAATTACGCTCCAAATCCAGCGACGAGGCAGCGCGGGATTATTGTTGGTCCGCGCTGGTACTGTCCTCCGCGTTTGGGTTCCGGGTCTCCCCGGGACACACCTACTCGCTGTATCTGGTTGAAGGGCACTGGCGGTTGTCACTGATTACCCCGGCAGAGTGGGGTGCCCGCATGCCTGGCGAATTTGTGGGCCAATGCAAGCTTCGCCACGACATGACCTGGAGCGTGGTGTTTGATGAGTCGGTGGCTGAAGGCTCTCCAGTGCACGACGCACTGCTCCAGTATCTGGACGGTATTCACGAACAGTTAGAGGCCTCCGGCAGCTGGGAGGCGCTCCTGCGAAACGGCGAGCGGCACCTGCCATACCAGCAGCGGGTGCTCACTACTGGCCTCGCATCCTCCCTTCGGCAATCGCTAGCGTTGAGTGGCCAATCGGGTGTGCCGCTGAGTGTGCCGCTGCTGCAGGAGACGCTGTCACTGCCCGGGCAGGCCGACTGACGCTTCTCTCGCGCCTGTCATGCGCGGGCGTATGACGAGGGGCGGTATTGGTCTTGGTGTGACGACTCGCGCGACATGAGTGACGCGAAAACGCCTTCGCTACGCGGTATCAGCAAAGAGCTCCCGACCCACCAGCATGCGGCGAATTTCCGAGGTGCCTGCGCCTATCTCATAAAGCTTGGCGTCGCGCAGTAACCGGCCGGTCGGGTAGTCATTGATGTACCCATTGCCCCCGAGCAGCTGAATCGCATCGAGCGCCGACTGGGTGGCAGCTTCGGCGGTGTAGAGAATCACGGCGGCGGCATCTTTGCGGCTCTGCTCGCCTCGATCCAGCGCCTCGCAGACCCCATAAAGGTAGGCGCGACTCGCGGAGCAACGGGCGTACATGTCGGCCAGCTTGCCCTGCACCAGCTGAAACTCGCCGATCGGTTGACCAAATTGTTCTCGCTCGTGAACGTAGGGCAGTACCGTATCGAGACAGGCTTGCAATATCCCCACCGGGCCACCCGATAGCACCGCACGCTCGTAGTCGAGGCCCGACATCAGCACGCGCACGCCGCTGCCGACCTCTCCCAAAACCTGATCGGCAGAAATCACGCAATCCTCGAAAACCAGTTCACAGGTGTTCGAGCCGCGCATGCCGAGCTTGTCCAGTTTGGGCGAGCGGGAAAATCCTTTGGTGTCCCGCTCGACGATAAAGGCGGTGATGCCCTTCGAGCCCGCCTCCGGGTCGGTTTTGGCGTAGATCACATAGACATCGGCATCGGGCCCGTTGGTGATCCACATCTTGTTGCCATTGAGGATGAAGTCATCTCCCTGACGCTCCGCGCGCAAGCGCATGCCTACAACGTCAGATCCGGCCCCTGGCTCGGACATGGCCAGCGCCCCAATATGCTCTCCGCTGCACAGCGCCGGCAAGTACTGGGCTCTTTGCGCCTCGGAGCCGTTCAGTCGAATCTGGTTCAGACACAGATTGGAGTGCGCGCCGTAAGACAAACCGACCGAGGCGCTGGCGCGGGAGATCTCTTCCATGGCAATCGCATGGGCGAGGTAACCCATACCGCTACCGCCGTATTGCTCGGGAATGGTGATGCCCAGCAGACCCAGATCACCCATTTTGGTCCACAGATCTCTGGGAAAATCGTTGTCGCGGTCAATGTCGGCGGCCCGCGGTGCAATCTCCGTGGTAGCAAACTGGTGCACCGTCTCCCTGAGTAAACCGATCTCCTCGCTATGGCCATATTGTAGGGTGGGGTAGGGGGTACTCATGTCACTGGGCTCCTGCTGGTTCCACCGGCTCTGGCCGACTGCGCGCGACGAACGCTCAATTGGGCGGCGAGGCTTTCGCTGGTAGACGTCGATTGCCAGCGTTTGTAACACAACTGCGCATCAGCGTGCTGGATATCAGTCATAATCGGTTCTTGTCGTATTGATGGCTGGGCGGGCGCCTTGGCTACCCATGGTGCTACTCCTGGTGGGGTATCGCTATTGGTGTTCGCCCCCCTAATGGTGCGCCGCGCGTGACACGACCACCCACCACTCGATCAAGCTACGAACGAACAACCCGGTGGAGCGGAACATGCGCGAGATGCGGTGCCGCACGAGGGCAGTGGGCGAATTCTCTGACAGGACGTGTTGCCTGAGGAATGGGAAGCGCCCTACCGCTAAATCAAGCACTACGATACTTTTCATATATCCCTTTCTCATGCGCCCGGACCCGTGACTGATGTCGCCGACGCGATTGCGATGACAATGCCGGCGAACAACACGCTGTCGACCGTCAAAGCACGTTGTAGAAATACTCGACCGCCCATTTGTTTATTCTGCAGAATTTTCGCAATCCAAAACTTATTTGCCACACCAATAGCCAGTGCGCCGCAAGCAAGCAGCAGTTTGGTCATAAGAAGAAGACCATATCCGCTAGCTATGAATGCATAAATAGAACCTGTGAGTTGCACTCCAAGCCACAGGCCGCCAGCGAACATGAGAGGAACGGTTCGAATCGCGATAGCACTAAACCGCTCCATTCGATAAACGATCTCATTATGATTGACGTCGGATGACGGCCAAAGAGTGACCGGCGCAGTCACCCAGAACGCCGCGATCCCAACATGGATCGAAACTATCCAGGGACTCAAACCAGGATTGTCCAGTCCTCGCGTGTGCCCGCCTAAACCCACGCCAACCAGTACTACTACTGCGCCAAGAATGACCATACTTCGCATCCCCGCCATAACGCCCACGAGCACGACTCCAGAGCCTGCGAGATACCCGTAGAACTGCGCTTTATTGGGAGACCAAATCCAGACGAACTGACTAAAATCAAACATGCGCGCTAGGCCTCCTGCGAGTTCAGCATTCAGTACCAAGAGACGCAATGCAACACAAAGGACAAGCAGAGCAACGCTTGCCGCAATCAGCTTGCGGCTCTCTAACCTCATGGCGACACGGTGAGTAGCAAACCCGACAGTTCCTAATACACCAACATACAAACCGGCTTTTACCAAAATTGATACAACAGCTAGCATGGGCAATCAGTTAGTAATCACGAACGAGATTTCACCCCGCATGACGTGTCCGTCGTTTGCCACCGCCCGCCATCTTATGATGTACGCTCCGGGCCTAAGCTCGGGCAATGGAGCGGAAAACTCTTTCCTCATCGTTGTTGGCGAATCATATTCAAGGCTAACAGGATTATCTCCCTGCATCTGAAGCTCTAGTGCGGCTAGCCCAACGTTGGCGCTGAAGGAAAATTCAAACGCTGCAGGGGAAAAAGCGAAAATGGCGCCGTTCTCTATGTTGGATATCTTAATTGCGGTATGCGCCAAGCTCGTGCTGCTGAAAACCCACAGGCAAAACGCTACAGCGAAGATGTTGACAATTTTCATAAAAACCTCATGCGATAGTTATCTATAAAAAGTAGTTTTATACCCGAGGTTTACGCACTCGCGATAAACAGAAAAGGGTGAAGCCGGACACAACAACAAATAGCGCGAACAGTGAAAACGCCCTCAGCAGACTGTTGTTGAAGTCGTCGCGATTTTCGTAGTCCATCGTGTGGAGCATCCACAGAAAATCAAAGATCCGCCAGGATCGGTGCCTCACTCTCTGAAAGCTGCCATCACGCTCAGCAACGTATGCTGTAAGGTCCTGAGGGCCTTCAAAGGTAATGGCCCATGCTGGAAGTGGTCGGCCCCTGTATTCATGATGCGAACCTACCTCTGTCAAGAGCGAGATCCCCGTTACGTCATACCCATCCTTGATGTGTCGTCGAGCAATTCGTTCGGCCTCTCCTCTTGAGACGCCTGGCTTCACTTCACCGCTTTCTGGATCTATAAGCTTGCTTCTATTCACCCAAAGATAGGGACGATCGTCGATGAACCTGACCGCCAACTCCGATACCTGAAGTTCCGATCCCTGCATCATCAGATCTCGAAGCGTAGTGGTTTGAGATGCTGGAGATATGAACTGATCACCGTGTATTTCGTCGATATCTGTCCAGCTGAAGTAGAGGCCACTTGCTGTCCACATCAGTAGCTGGACGCCAACGAAAATGCTTATCCACCGGTGCGCTTTACGCACGTAGAAGTGCTTACTCTTTCTCATGGCGACATCGATATGATGATGAACGAGCGGAGCCACCGAAGCCGACCGGAGCCGCTGCAAAATCCTGGCGGTAGAAGCGGCACTGGGCCGACGGTGCCTCTTTACTTTTCAATCTTGGCATCAAGGCAGTTGGCTCCATCAGTTTTGGTGTTGCAAAGCGCCATAACTCGGTACGACCCATCTCTTCCGTGCTTGACCAAGAACGCCACTTCGGTGTTTTCAGTGAACGCTGAAACATCTACGTCTTCTGACACGCCATACCGCATTGTCATCGCGTCCATCTCGATGCCGCCCTTGAAAGGCCCATGATCGATTGTCAACGTATTGCCCTGTTCCCCAACAGAACGAATCACGCCAGTGGCGTGACCGATGGACTCTTCCACTGCGTGTTCACCGTGATCCATCATTTGTCTTGCCATACCGCTCGATGTTTGCGCATCGACGACTTGTGAAGAAGTCGTGTCTTCGGTACCGCCGCAGCCGGCGAGGGTCATTATCAGCAGGTTGATCAGGACAGGCTTGATGTCTTTCATAGCGGGGCTCCTTGTAGCCTATAGAAAAGCTTGCACGTCGTTTGTGCGCCGACGACAAGCGCTAAGACGGCCTCGGACTGGAGAGTCAAAGGCTGTCACTTAGAGAAAAGAATGTCGTATTTGGTGACCTCTCCACTGGAGATCACCCCTTTGGCGAAGTGCACATTGACGATTTCGCGCACCACAACGGAGCCAACCTCTATCGTGCCGTAGTATTCGCCGTTCTCTCCGTATTCCTCGTAGGTGTAGCGATGAGCAACGAACTCTTCACCAATCGATGCTCCGGTCTCCGTGCCGATGCAGAAGACGACCTGATCTCCGTCGACGCCAACGACCTGCCCTCTCATGAAGACCTTGTGGTAGAAAGGCGATGATGAACACGCTCCCATGAGAGAGGTTAGAAGCACTATCAAAACGATTCTGAGCATGAAGAAATTCTCCTATGGAGTAGTCGTATAAGAACGCTGTGGTTGTCTGGGCTTGTCTCCTCGTGGAGACGCTCCACAGCAGCGAATTTATCGCGTGACGGGATAAGGAAGAGAGTCATGCCCTCGCCCGCGCGGCGTACTCTTTTGCTGCGCAATACAAAACAGGTACGAGCAGCGTGGTGATCACCGCGACCAACATGCCCCCAAATGACGGTATGGCCATAGGCACCATGATGTCGGAGCCGCGCCCATCGGATGTAAGCACGGGGATGAGCGCAATCAACGTTGTAGCAGTTGTCATCAACGCCGGTCGAATGCGCCGGCTCGCGCCCTTCACGACCAGTTTTTTGATCTCCCCCACGTCGCGTGTGGGCGTCCGGGCAAGTGTCTGATCCAAATAGGTGGCCGTGACAACGCCGTTGTCGGTGGCTATCCCAAACAGCGCGAGGAAACCAACCCAGATCGCAACGCTCATATTGATGGGGCTTACCTGGAATAGCTCACGGAGATTGGCCCCCAATACGGAGAAGTCGAGGAAGCCGCTCGTGCCATACATCCAGATCACCAAGAAGCCGCCGGCCCAGGCCACAGCAATTCCGCTGAAGACGATTAGCGTTGTCGTCACCGACGCGAACTGTAGATAGAGGATCAGGAAGATGACGAGCAAGGCAATGGGCAGCACAACCGAGAGCGTTTGCTGAGCGCGTAGCTGGTTTTCGTAGTTACCGGCAAAGGTGTAGCTCACGCCGGCCGGTAAACTAAACTCTCCACTGTCGAGCTTCGCCCGCAAGAAGGCCTGCGCGTCCTCTACCACATCGACTTCAGCCGCTTTGGCGCGCTTGTCGAAGACGACGTAGCCCACCAGGAACGTGTCTTCACTCTTGATGGCTTGTGGACCTCTGATGTACCGAATCTCCGAAAGCTGCCCGAGTGGAATCTGCGCGCCGCTTGGCGTGGGTACCAGAATCTCTTCCAGTCCTTCTGGCGTATCACGCAGTTCGCGGAAGTAGCGCACGCGTACGGGATAACGCTCTCGCCCTTCGATCGTGCTCGTGATGCGTTTGCCGCCGACAGCGACCTCAATCACTTGCTGCGCGTCTTCAATATGCAACCCGTAGCGTGCCAGGGCTTCTCGATCCAGGTCGATTTCTAGGTAGGGCTTGCCGACCAACCGATCCGCTGTGACCGTGTTCGCCTCAATACTGGGAACCTGTTTTAGTAGCGACTCCAGTTGCAGCGCAACATCCTCAATCGTCTCCAAGCTCGGGCCCTTAACCTTGATCCCCATGGGCGCTCGCATGCCGCTTTGGAGCATGACAATACGAGCCGCAATCGGCTGAAGCTTCGGCGCTGACGTTGTACCTGGAAGGTCAGCGGCTTCGATGATTTCTCGCCAGATGTCGTCGGTCGAAGTGATGTGATCCCGCCAATTGCGAAACGGCTGACCGTCCATATCAGGAATGAGCTCCCCGCGTGCATCGCGCTTGAAGGTCTCCGTGTCACGGTCGTAGGCAAAGCGCATGACACGCCCGTTCGCATCGGTTCGATACTCCGGGTGATAGTTGATGACTGTCTCGAACATCGAGATAGGCGCGGGATCGAGCGGCGTATCGGCGCGGCCCAACTTGCCGACTACTGAGCTGATCTCAGGGATAGACCCGATAGCTTCATCGAGTATCTGCAGCGCATCCTGAGCCTCTCCGATTGAAGCGTGCGGCATGATCGTGGGCATATAAAGAAAGGAGCCTTCGTCCAGGTTGGGCATGAACTCCTTGCCCAGTCCTGGAAACGTGCGATCGACAGCCTGCCAAGCCGCTGTTTGGCGCAAAGCCTCAGGAGCGAAGCGGAGCGCATTATCGAAGCCCGTCCAGGAGATTACCCCAAGCAACGTGACCAACACAGGTACACTCAGAAAAAGCGCTTTGCGTTCGAGGCAGAACGCGAGCAACCGAGGGTACACACGCTGATAGGCGATGAACGCAAGCAACAAGCCGCCGACGAGCAGGAACACGAAGACGATGTTGATAAGACTATGGCGACCGGGGCCTAAGGGCATCCAGGCCTCAGCCAACAGAATGGCAACCAGTCCTGCGACCATAAGACTGGCTAACGCCGGCGTGTTTGCTCCCAACCAGGGCGGTAGACGCTTAGTCAACAGCTGCACCATTGCGAAGCCCGCCAGGAGTAACCCTGCAAGGGGGCTCCACAGCACAGCAATTGCCAATCCCGCTATGACCAGACCGACATGGAAAACATGCTTCAGACGCGCTGAATCGATCCGCGATGAAAACAGTATCTGTGCTGCTGGCGGGATGATGGCGAGTGCCACAATCACCGCAGCAATGAGCGAAAAGGTTTTGGTGGAGGCAAGGGGCGTGAACAGCTTGCCCTCTGCTCCAGTCATGGTGAAGACGGGCAGAAAACTGACGACGGTAGTGGCTACGGAGGTCAGCACCGCGCCAGCTACCTCGCGCGTCGCCCGGAATACGATCTCAAGCGCCGGCTCCTCTCCGTCACTCTCATCCATGTGCCGCAAGATGTTCTCGCAGATGATCACGCCCATATCAACCATGGTGCCGATCGCGATCGCGATTCCCGACAGCGCGACGATGTTGGCGGACACACCAAAGAGCTTCATCGCGATGAATGTCATGAGCACAGCGATGGGCAGCAACGCGCTGATCAAGATCGAACTGCGCAAATGCAGCACCATGACGAGAATGACGATGATCGTGATGAAGATCTGTTGCGCTAGTGCATCGTTGAGCGTTCCCAAGGTTTCATAGATCAACCCGGTGCGATCATAGAAAGGGACGACAGAAACTTGGGATAGGGTGACGCCTTCCGGCCACAATTCTTGTGGGTTGGCACGCAGCCACGCCGTCCAGGCGTCATGATCAAGCTCACTCCCGGCAAAGGCATTGATGCCTTGTTGAGCGGCAAATGCGCTCAGTTCATCGCGGGAGGTCTCTCGATAATTGACGATCGCCTTGGCGGGTAAACCTGGCGAAATTTCAGCGATCTTGTCTTTTGTATTTTGGATGGCTTCCAAGGGATTGAAGCCATAGCGCACAACGACGACACCGCCCACGGCTTCCGCGCCACCCTTGTCGAGCGCGCCTCGCCTCAATGCCGGACCTTTGCTCACATTGGCGACATCGCGCATTCGAATGGGTACGTTATCGCGCACGCCAACCGCGATGGATTTGACGTCTTCGATATCCTCAATAAAACCAAGGCCGCGTATGACGTATTCCGCACCATTCACTTCAATTGTTCGCGCGCCGACATCGAGGTTGGAGGCTCGCGTTGCCTTGAAGACATCGTTCAGCGTAATGCCGTGCGCGCGCATCGCATCGGGATCCACATCAATCTGATACTCCTGAACGTAGCCTCCGATGGAGCCGACCTCGCTGATCCCTTCGGCAGCGAGCAGTGCATAGCGCACGTACCAGTCCTGAATCGATCGCAGCTCTTCCAGACCCCATCCGCCAGTCGGATTGCCATCAGGATCAAGCCCTTCCAGGGTGTACCAATAGACTTGTCCAAGGGCCGTGGCGTCAGGTCCCAGGGCCGGCTGCACATCCGCCGGCACCGTGCCTTGAGGTAGCGAATTGAGTTTTTCGAGCACACGGCTACGCGACCAGTAAAATTCCACATCTTCCTGGAAAATGATGTAGATCGTGGAGAAGCCGAAGAAGGAGTAGCTGCGAACGGTTTTGACGCCAGGAACACCCAGCAGTGCAACCGTCAGCGGATACGTGATCTGATCTTCGACGTCCTGCGGCGATCGCCCCATCCATTCGGTGAATACGATTTGCTGGTTCTCACCAATGTCCGGGATTGCATCGACCGGTACGGGGCTACGCGGCAGGTTGCCGACATCCCAGGAGAAGGGAGCAACGGATATGCCCCAACCAATAATGCCGATAAACAGCAGGCCAACGATCAGCTTCTTTTCAAGGCAAAAACGAAGCAGCCGATCAATAATAGAGTAGGAATCGCTCATCATGATCACCGGCTACCGTGGTCATGGCCGCCGCCACTTCCACCGCCCTCGGGGTTCATCATGCTGGGCTTAGCCTGGATCTGCAGCGCGCTATCGATCTTGAAGTTGCCGGAGACAACGACCAGATCGCCTTCCGATAGCCCGCTTTCGACGACGTAGCTATCCCCGGCCCTAGGTCCTAGAACAACCTCACGACCGACGTAGGTGGGGCGGTCCGCTTCGGGTTGTTCGACATAAACGACAGCGCGCGTGCCGGTCAGCAAGGCGGCCGTCGCCGGTATCACCAAAGGCGCGCCTCCATGGCTCTTGCCTGCGCTTGCATAGCCCAGAGATTCCGCCGGCACCAGATCCATACCGCAGATATCACACTGCCCCGGTTCATCCTTGATGATCTCTGGGTGCATCGGTGACACCCATTTTCCTATCAGGCTTTCATCGAAGATCCGCCCATGGCTTGCGAACTGCGCGAAGACTTCAGCGCGAACGAACATCCCTGGCTTGAGGCGACCGTCCTTGTTATCGACATTGACCCGAACGTTCACAGTGCGGGTTTGCGGGTTGAGCACGGGGTCTATGAACGACACGACGCCGCGAAAGCGCTCGCCTGGATAGGCTTCTGTGGTGAAATTGACGGTCTGCCCATAGCGAAGCCATTGCAGATCTGACTCATAGGCATCGAGCTGAACCCACACCGCATCGAGGTCGGCCACAGTGAAAATACGTGTCCCCGTGTCGACATACATGCCTTCCTGGGCATTGCGATGAATTACGACGCCGCTCGCAGGCGAAAAGATCGTCACCTGTTCCGAGGTCTTGCCGCTACGCTCGATGTCCGCGATCTGCTCGCTGCTAAGGCCCCAGAGGCGCAGTTTGTCGCGCGCGGCGTCAACCGTGCCTGCCGCTGAGCGGCGCAACGACTCGACATTGCTTCTTGAGAGCTCCGTCATGCCGCGAATGGCTTGCAGCAGCTCTTCTTGCGCGGAGAGCAGCTCAGGGCTGTAGAGCTCCACCATGTGATCGCCCTTTCGCACCGTAACCCCGGTGTAATCAACCAACAGATCATCAATGCGCCCCGGCACCCAAGCGGTAATGTAGGCAAGCCGTGTTTCGTCATAGGTGACTTTGCCGACGAGTCGGATCTCGGCTGTGGGATAGCGCCGCTCGACCGGCACGGTAGCGATGCGCATGCGAGCTCGCTGTGCGGTGGATAGCGTGATCTGGCGCGGCTCCTGGTCATCCATGTCGGACGGTTCTTGCCGGACCGGGATGAGGTCCATGCCGCATATCGGGCACTGCCCAGGGCCGTCACGTTTAATGTGTGGATGCATGGAGCAGCTCCATACCTCGGCGGACCGCTGCTCAAGTGGATGGCTGCTTCCGGCGTGTGTAGCCGGGCTCTGCATCGCGCCATGGCCTGCATGGCCCGCATGTGTGTCCATAGCCATCGCGTCATGACCTTCATGCTCTGCAGGCGCATCGGCATTCATTGCCCCGTGCCCCGCATGCACATCGCCAGGCATCGACTCGCCGGCCGCCGCTTCATCGGCTTGTGTTTCGGTGGTCTCAGTAGAGGGATCTGGCCAAAAAGCCGCAAGCGCGATAAGCAAAACAACGGCTATTACGGCAATCGCGGCCGGGCGTCGAAGGACTGAGTTCATCGATGTTTGATTAGTCATTGCGAGACTCCTTGATTAGCTGGCGCAGGGGCAAGGGACTCGCCGATGAGCTCCTCTAGTGTTGTGCGGGCTTGGTTGTGGTCTGCAATGGCGCGGGCTTCAGCGAGTTCAAAGACCAGCAGCATGCGCTGTGCATCGATGGGATCGGCAAAGGGGGATGATCCCGCGCTATAGGCGCGCTGCGTCGCAGCCAGAGATTCATTCGCCTTAGGCAGCAGCGTTGTCTGATAGAGATCGATTTGCCGGCGTGCGTCGCGCAGGCGAAAAACCGCGCTCACGGTGTTCGCTTCTAATCGGTTTAGGTGCTGATCACGTTGTGAACGTTGTGCGGCAATACGCGCTTCAGCGGCGCGTACGCCGGCTTTGTATTTGCCGCGCTGTATGGGCAAGGTCATGGAAAAAGCAGCGGCAATGGGATCGTTGCCACTACCTCGTACATTGGGCGAGCGCGCCTCGCCGGTCGCGATGTAATCAAAGCCGATGGAGAAGTCCGGGAAGAAGTCTTTGTCGGCGCGCTCCTTTGCGGCCGTAGCGGCAGCCACATCAAAAGATAGGGCGCGCAGCTCTGGATTGTTGCCAACGACACGCTCGACAAGCGTTTGATCGTCCAATGAGACGTCTACGATTGGCGCCGTCTCAGGCATTATCACGGGCGCTTGTGGGGGACGATTGAGCGCGGCGTTGAGTCGTGCAAGCAATGGCGCTTCGCGATCTGTGAGACTGGCTAGATCGTTTTCAATCTTGCCCAATTCCACTTGTGCACGGATGACATCGGGATGGCCACTCGATCCAGTTTGATAACGCGCCCTGGCGACGCGCTCCAGGTGTTGCACGAGATCCCGATTGCCTTCCATGATCTCGAGCGCGCGTTTGAAGTAGTAGAGCTCATACCACGCGCTTGCGACCTCAGCGATGACACCATTTTGGGCGGTCAATACCCGCGTTGCAGCGGCGCTGGCTTTTTCTGAGGCGATGTCACCTTGCGACCTCAGCTTGCCGAGCCATGGCAGTGGCTGTGATATCCCGACCGCGTAGTTCTGTGGACCAACACGGGTCTCTACCTCTTCGATGAAGTAGCGAAAATTCAATCGAGGATCGGGAAGCGCCGTAGCCTGGGCGATCTCATTGCTCGCCGCCTCATAGTTAGCTATCGCTGCAGTCACACCGGGATTATTCGCAAGCGCGTAACTCACCCATTCCCGCAACGATCGGGCGGCGTTAACAACTGTTTCCTCGCTGCGCGTAATCGGCCGTTCAGAGAGGGTTTCTTCCGGCGGTACTGCCAGGGGTTCGACGGATCGAGACGACAGCGTGTCAGCGCAGCCGCTCATGAAGAGCACGCCAAGCAGCGTTAGCGCTAGGTTCGATCGAGGAGACATTGTGACAATGCGGTAAGCATCGTCTTTTATTGGGGGAATCATTAGCCGGTCCTTTCCGTTTTGGCTAGTTGTCATATGCGCCAGGCGCACAATTGGCAGGACGAACCTACCTAACGGAAAGGGGCTATTCGGTCAGTTGATCTTTGCGGTTGATCGGTGTGTCAGGCAGATAGACAGCGACGACGCTGTCTAGAGGGGGGTCGAGCCGGAGGGTTCGTGGATGCCAAGGCGGATCCACACCGGTATAAATGAGATCCAGATCACCGTTATCTAAGTCAACTTCGATGAGCGTTGCTACCCGGATATCGCGTTCAGCCGATACGACGGTGTAATAGGGCGTAGCGCACGTATCTTGGAGTTCATCACAGCCATCGCAGTCCTGATGCGCGCACGGCATGCTGCCGGCAGGACCATCGCTTGCCGCGTGATGATGGGAGGTTTGGCTGGAGTTGCTACTCTCGCTTGCCACAGCGCTCGACGCACACGCGCAGGCGATGTTGGACAACATCAGCGCGGCGGCAAGAACGACAGTGAATAGCTTTGAGTTTCTCATCTCATCTTCTACCCTATACCCCTAGGGAGTATAGGTCAATAGTAAAGAATCCTGCTGCAGTCGATTTCCCGTGAGCTCAGGATTTCACTTTCGCCATCAATTCCACGAGCTCGTTGAATTTTTTGCGCTGTTCTTTCGCATCGCCGGATGCAATCGCGCTCTCGACACAGGTTGCTGAGTGATCTTTGAGGATCGCATCCTCGACCTTACCGAAGGCTGATTTGATGGCCTGCATCTGCTGCAGGATATCGATGCAGTAGCGCTCTTCCTCAATCATGCGAGAAATACCACGAACCTGTCCCTCAATCCGATTGAGCCGTTTGATGGTTGCTTCTTTTTCCAACTTCATACTCTTGACATATACCCCATAGGAGTATGTAGTATATCAGTCATGACTACTACACAACAGAAAAATCATACGCCTGCGGATGGCGCTACCCAGAAGAAAGCCACGCTTTATCGCATGGTGATGGATAAGCATACCTGCCCCTACGGGATTAAATCTAAGGACTTGCTTGAGCGAGAAGGCTATGTGGTGGACGATCATCATCTGACTACGCGCGAAGCGACCGATGCTTTTCGTGAAGAGCATGATGTAAAAACCACGCCTCAGACCTGGATCGATGGAGAGCGTGTTGGGGGCTACGACGACCTGCGTGGGCATTTCGATCGAAGCGTGACGTCTGAGAACGAAACAACGTATCGGCCGGTGATCGCGATTTTTGCGGTCGCGGCCGCTATGGCCCTGGCGACGAGCTGGTTTACCTTCGATAACCTACTGACATTGCGCGCTTTCGAGTGGTTTGTTGCTATATCGATGTGTTTCCTTGCAATTCAGAAGCTGCAAGATGTCGAGAGCTTCTCGACCATGTTCCTGAACTATGACCTTCTGGCGCAGCGTTGGGTGCCATACGGCTATATCTATCCCTTTGCTGAAGCTTTGGCAGGGATATTGATGATCTCCGGGTCCTTGGTCTGGATATCGTCGCCCATTTCGCTCTTCATCGGCGGCATCGGCGTGGTCTCGATCATTAAGGCTGTGTACATCGAGAAGCGCGAGCTTAAATGCGCTTGTGTCGGCGGGAATAGCAATGTCCCTCTGGGGTTTGTATCGCCGACAGAGAGCTTGATGATGGTGGCAATGGGCACTTGGATGTTGGTTAAGACGACGCTGTAGCGTAGCCTGGCTACGCGGTGCAGGCTCGCTCGCTCGGTTCGATTTTTGATGCGGGTGTGGATCCACTCAAGGCCAACGCTTTTGCAAAATCCTTCAGTGTCGCGTTGGGGGCGCAAAAGTAAACATTTATACAGGCAGGAGGTACTAGGCTACCGCCGCTTTCGGGGGTGGATTCAACCGGTCGACGCTTTGTAGAGCGACAATGACCCCGTTACGGTTTGTATAACACAATGCTCTTCAGCGTAGCAGAACCCGGCGGATTTGATGAGCTCAGGCAAACACCCATCCGCGTTGGGCTGAGTATCATTGATACCATCAAGGTTTTGTACAGTCAGACGAAACAGTGTTCGCATCATCTTTGAGCGTTGCTCCCCATAATCAGCGACAAATAGACTTCCGTTATCTCCAACAACTTTGCGGCAATTGGTCAGTATGGCCCCTTTTTCGCTGAGTGGTGTCTGATGCAAAACAAGGCTAGATACAATCTTCGTCACGTGACCAAGGCTCTCTACAGCGTCATCATCGAGAAACCCCTGCCGCCATGACGCGCGCAAACCGAGATTTTCGAGTTTCTTTCGCGCGATCGCTAAAACGTTAGGATCTGGATCCAAGCCAACGAGCGCTGCGTTGGGTTCCCGTTGCCCCAAGCCAACCATCAATGATCCCGTGCCGCAGCCGACGTCCAAAATGTAATCATCGGGTCGGGGGTCAATTAGGTCGATAAGTAGGTTTCGCCACGTATTCTCCCGCGTAAGCAGACCCACAGCGGAATCATACAGCGGGGTTAAGGCTCGAAATCCAAGCGCAGGTGTGAACTGTCTATCGCTCATAGGAATGCAACTACCAAATCGGACATTGGCGTATTACCGCGAAGAAGGGTCTAAAGTTCAGAATTCTCATAGGCGGATCCGAACACCCGCGTTAGCTACGAATCCTTCCAGCGGAGCCCAGGCGTCAACCGTCCAGCGGCCATCAGGCGTTCGATTCGGACGAACCAGCACGTCATCACGCGTCTGACGCACGTTAAGTAGGTTCTCGAGATTGAGGAAGAAACTGTATCGGCCTCGAATAATCTCTCCGAGAAAACCCACCTCAAAGTATGGATCACTCTCCATCCGGTATGGATTGTCTTCAAGGGACTGGGTACCTGTGTAGTAGACCTCGAAGCCAATTCGGCCCTTTTCCTCTACCTCCCAGATCGCAACCAACCCTGCGGAGTGACGCGGCGTGAGCGGCACAGTCCGCCGACCCACATCATCTTCATCTGGCTCGCTTGCATCTGTGTAAAGGTAGCTTCCAGTGACAACTACGTCATCGAGTCGCCAGCGCATGAGCGCTTCGATACCACGAGTACGGGTAACCCCGCCGACATTAACCATCTGAACACGGTCTTTGGCCAACGTCTCTAGCCGAACCGCATCATCAATATCTGACCCAAAAAACGTTAGACCCGTTTCAAGATTGCCTGCGGAATAGCTGACATCAATAGATGCGGTCTCGGCCGTTTCGGCCTTCAAATTGGTAAGTGGTTCCAATTGTGAAAGTCCCGCTGCTTCTGTTTCCTCAATGAAAGGCGTTGGGGCAAAAACACCTCTACCCCACGAACCTCGAATCGTCCATGCCCCTTCTCGGAACAACAGCGCCATCCGTGGGCTTAGTTCGTCGCCATACTCACTATGATCATCCCACCGAACACTAAACGCCCCTGTTAAGCGCTCACCAAAATCTTGGTCAAAGTGGGCAAATGCAGCGGGTGATTCATACTTGTAATCATGAATCGGGAATGCGTCTGAGACGTACTCATCTGATTGGAAGGCTACGCCTCCTACCCAGGAGGCACTGGGTAAGTCACCAGATAGAGATGCTTCGGTGAGAATCGTCTGATGGCGATCTTCCTCCAAAAGATCTCCAAACAGATGATCATGTTGCTGCCGGACAGCAGAAGCGCGTACTTGAGCAGATAGTTGATCGCTAATAGGGTGCTGGAATACAAAACCACCATCGAGACGATCAGTATCTTGGCTTTGTGGAAATGGGTTGCCATCCGGTACTACGCTGTCAGTGAGCGTACCTCCTTTCCGATCTTCGCCCATCGCGCCGACAGTTAAGTAAAGGTTTGTACCCTCCGACCCGTCCCAAAAAAAACGAGGACGCACGCTCCAACGCTCGTATTCGGGCAGATCTATCCAACCGTCATCGTCGAGGTCTTTCGCGCGTTGATGATTAGCTGCCACTAGCAACGATCCGCTCCACCCATTCCCTAACGGAGAGGAAGCGTAGGTCGAAAAATCCTGGCCTTCCTGTGTTGTTGCATTGAGGATCACTTCGCCTTCAGCCACCGCTGATGGCCGTTTTGATACGAGATTAATAACACCGCCGAGGGCTTGGCCCCCGTAGAGCGCAGACGCTGAGCCTTTGATCACCTCAATTTGGCTAAGGTCACTTGGTGGTACCTGCAATAAGCCCAGGCCGGATGCTTGGCCGCCATAGAGTGGCAAACCGTCTGCTAGAAGCTGTGTGTAGCGCCCACGCATCCCATGGATGCGTATGTTCGAGGAACCAAGTGCAGGCGAGGTTACCTGGACTCGAAGCCCGCCAGTCTCTGCCAGCATCATCGAGATATTTCCCGGGCGCATCATGACTTTCTCGCTGATTTCTTCTTGATCAAGCACCTCGATACGCGTTGGCTGATCCTGAACGCGACGGCGCGATCTTGTTGCCTGTACTAAGACTTCCTCTATTTCTCCGATCTCGTCGTGGCCGTCTTCGTCCGCAACAGCAGGATTTACGACGAACAGAGAAACAAACAAAGCAATCAAAAGGCTTGAGGGAGCGCCTAATGCCCGTGGCTTATGCTTCATCTCAACGTTGAGCTTCAAAGGACCGTTCTCGTTTCGCATCAGCCAAGATCGAAATTCCTCCTCGCAGCACAACAAACACAATCAATGCGCCTATGATCAGGTCAGGCCAATGCGCATCTAGCAACAGAACTAGCACCCCGGCAAGTATAGGAAAAATAAACGGCCTGTTGAGAGTAGATTTCCTCACTGGTGCTGCCAACTGAGCTGGAGAAATTTGCGAAATACCCGCCTGCAGGCCTGAAAAATTGCTCG
>Ga0213859_10000484_pt1 | contig 18139 bp, 24 predicted proteins | sample PICome_2_FD_160133 | JGI IMG/M metagenome (GOLD analysis project Ga0213859, IMG submission 160133) | Coastal seawater microbial communities near Pivers Island, North Carolina, United States - PICO304 | ecosystem: Environmental > Aquatic > Marine > Coastal | place: USA: North Carolina... | reverse complement strand
CTCTAGCATTACCCCCAACATATAACTGATAACCAGACTTAGCAGTAGTTCCAATACCTACACTATCAGTTGTATTAATACCAACAGAATCTCTTATCCAGTCACCGTCACTTGAAGAAGAAGAAGAAGCAATCCACTTCTGTCCCTGTCTCACATAGGGGCCACCTGACTTAGGTGCATCCTCAATACCACCTCCACCTAAGGTAGAAAGTTGTTGTTGAATACGATTAACAAAAAGACGATAATGCTCTGAAAGATCTTCAAGTGTTGCAAAATTCTTTTCATTATCAGAATTTGGTTCATCAAGAAGTCCTTCGGAAAGAGAAACAATTTCTTGCTTTCTTTCTATATCTGCAACTAATTTATGAAGTAGTTCTATATCTTCATCATAAGATTTTATCTCAGGAATTTCGGGAAATTCTACTGGTTTGGATAATAACTTTTCTGCTTCACTAAGACCAAATGCTTTACGAAGTCTATCCAGTTCTATAGATAGTTGTCCTATATCTTTTCTATAATCAATTACCTTAGGAATACTAGAAACTTGAGATTTTACTTGCTCAACTAATTTCTCAAGTTCTATAATTTTTTGATAGTTTTTATTCTCAGTATCATCTACAACAGCAACTTCTTCTTCAATATTTTTTTCAACAACAGATTCTTCCTTCTCATCTAATAATCCAGAAGGAGATAAAATTCTTTTTTGGGTCTCAACTTTTGTTTTTTCATCACTTAAATTCTCTTCATTCTCCTTTTGTTCAAAGAAGTCAGAGGGCTTATTCAACGGCACCGCAGATTTCTCCTATATTGTTATATCCCATATATGATATTTATCATACATCATAACCTTCTACTTTGTCAACTTATGCACGGTATTCTTCTATTTTGTCAAGAACTTTGTTGAGGTACTCATGTGCCAAAAACGTAATGCCATCAGAATACTCTGAATGATATAACTCATTTTTAAGTTTCAACACTTGACACTTGATTTCATCCTTAGTGAGTTCGTTTCTAGGCATAAAAAATACTCTGTCCTGGTATATAGAACAGAGTATAGTATTATCTGGATGGAACGTAAGCTGGTGTCAGCATTCCACCACCTGGACCTTCGTCGTCGTCATCTATATCCTCAGTCATAAACGCTGCCCAAAAAATAAAACCAGCGATTAACATTGAAGAGAAGACTAACATTACCATACACCAGGGATAACTTGGCCGGTGACTGCATATGCACCCATTGCTGCAACGATACCCATCATTGCTGCCCAACCATTAATGCGTTCTGCCTTTTCGTTCATTGATTTTGCTCCTTAGTTTTGTTGTAAACGATTACTTTTCTACCGTCGTGAGTGAAGACTAGTTCGTCCTCGTGGTCCCAACATAACTCTTCGTAGAGTGCATTGAGTTTCTCCATGTCTTCATAGAGTTGATTTTCATTTGACATAGGGATGATGTTGTTTCAAGTCAGGGTCAGGATTTGTAGGAAGGATTTCCGGATCTCTAGACCTATTCTTGATTACAATAAATGCATCTTTTTGATAGGTAACTGTTCCAAATGGTTTTGCCCATTTCGGATTTGCATCTGGATTGGTAGCAGTGCCAGTTGCGGCAACTCCACCAATCTCAACAACTACATCATCATAACAATCCCATCCAAGTTGTGAAATTACTTCAAGAAGTTTTTCACTAACACCTAGATTACAAATTGCAAGTGCTTTGCGTTTAGCAGACACTGCATCCTCCATAATACGTTCCTCAGGATCTAATTTACCAATCATTAGTAAAGATTTTCCTCTTGTTCCGTTTCGATTACACAATCACTAGTAGGATATGCAACACAAGTAAGAACAAATCCTTCTTCCATTTGATCATCATCAAGGAATGATTGGTCTGATTGATCTACAGTGCCAGATACAATTTTACCTGCACAAGAAGAGCAGGCACCTGCACGGCAAGAGTAGTTCAGATCAACACCTGCCTCTTCGGCAGCATCAAGAATATATTGATCGTCTTCACATGTGACGGCAGTTTCGGTGCCATCAGGACTGCGAAGAGTGATATTAAAGTTCATTTGTTTTAGTAAGTTTCTGCTAGTTGTTCTACGGAGTATGCCAACAATACAAGGAAGGCAATGCTAGTTATTGTAAACAAAGTTGGAACCATTGTCAAGCACTCCGTTTTAATTCGTAGATAGATGAGTTACCATAAGTTTTATGGTCTTTATATCCCACCATGCGACCCTTAGTATTTTGAAGGGCAGACATGAATACAATGTAAAAATAAATTGCGGGTGCTCCAATGATAAGAGCAGCACCCAAGACGTATGCTGCTAAGAACTCAGCAATAGTATGGTTGGCAGTCCATTCAAAAGTGGTCTGCGTCAAGAGTTCAAACATAATCAGAAAATACCAAAGAAGAAATTACCAGTTGCTGCATAGGAGATAAGACCTGCTACCAGACCCATCATTGCCCAACGGCCGTTTGCTTTCTCTGCCCTTTCCCACTGGGTCTCCAGTGCTGCCTGAGGATCAACATACATACGGGGTTCTTTTGCCCACATGTTCTGTTGTCCAAACTCATTTGTCGTTACTGTCATGGTATTGTAAAGAACTGTTACATTATTATATAGTATTGTAACAACCTTGTCAACTCTTTCTTTCTATTCTATATGGTCTTCCTTGCTCATCAAATCCATCAATATCAATATGGAAGGGTTCTCCCGCAAATGTATCTGTAGGACCAACTAAAAGATATGGACCAGGTACTCTATCAGTCCTTACATCATAGGTCCTAAAATTGGTGGGGTGGAAGTGAATGGTAACAATCTTTTTACCAGGATTTCTACAGGTATATCCAAGTTCTCTCATATCATAAGTAATCCTATTATCACATCCAGGCTTACCCATCGTATAATTCATATTATTAGATGTTAATACAGGAGTCTTAAATATCCATACATCTTGTGATGCTGCATTATCATATGGTTCAATCTCCCACTTCTTACCATCATTAGTAGAAATCTCCCAACGACTCAGTGCGTAAAATTGTTTATCCATATCAACATTCCTTAGATACCCAAGAGTATCATCAAAGATAATATCCGCATTTGAAACAATGCAAACTTCATCTTTCATATGCTCATTACAATATTCAAAAATGTCTTGATAAGATGGACGTTTATCAAGAGTAACTCTCTTTATCTTTGGAGAATCAAAATTTAGTTCGGCATCATCTTCCATAAAGAGATATACATTTTTAATATACTCATTAGCAAGATTTTGATGCAGACAATAAAGATACTCTCCATTTCTCATATGATTGTGAGAGTTAAAATATTCAATAATAAGATTCAACCTTAATCTCCTTTTACTATCCTATAAGAGTCTTCTTCCATGTGTTGTGTAGAAAATTCAAATAATTCTGTATCCTCAAGAGCAATCATTTGATGCCGAAGACCTACAGGAACTTCAAACTTATCCCCCTTATGTAGCACAATAACATCTGCGTCATCCAGAGAATCTTCAAATGAATAAAACAATTTGATAGACCCAGATTGTACATAAAAAGTTTCTCTTTTTACTTTATGATAATGCCAAGAACACTTCAACCCTTTAACAAAGAAGAGTATCTTACCACAATAGTCCTCATTGTTAACAATCCATTTTTCATATCCCCATCCCTTAGGGACAAAGTTTTCCAAAGTAGTCTTCATCAGTAATACCTTTATCGTCTATGTAGTAATCTGCATTTGGTTTTCCAAGTCGGAGTTCGTGGAATTTACATCCCCACAATGATAATTGAATCTCTGTAAACTCTCCCCACTTCTCATAAACTTTATCAATATCACCATTACAAGTTCCCATACCCCTTGCAGTAAAGTATGTAATATGATTTCCAGAATCATATAATTGATTAACATATTCTATTCTATCTTGATAAGGAAGTGCTTTCTCATACTCTCCCCAGGTATTATTGCAGATAGTTCCGTCAATGTCAAAGCAGTATCTTTTCATAATCAAATAGAATTTAAGAAATCATTTCTAAGATATAGTCTATTACATCCATTCCACCCATCAGCATGGGCACAGGTATAATTATTATCTTGTAATAGTTTTTCAACTTCAACAACTCTGGATCTGTTTATCTTGTTTAGGTTTTGAACCTCTTCAAATTCTACACAGAGTTGGTTGATAAAGATATTATTCTCAAACAGATCTTTTAATACTTCCAAAACTGCACCTTCAATATCAAGTTTAAGTAGAGATGGAAGTTTATCCATTTCTTTAATTTGATCGGAGAGTTTTATGGTTTCAACTTCAATATACTCCTTAGAGTTTTGGTCATATCCCCTATTGATATTAGAGATTGAATGACTGACCCATTCATCCTTTAGTGGTTTGAAGAACTTAACTGTTGTCTCCTCACTCCAGAGAGCATATGGAACATATGTAAAGTTATCAGATGTTAGATTTGATAGATCATAGGTCTCAACTGGTTGGTCTCCACCAGGAACATAATCAATGGTAGAAGCATTACCAAAGTTCTCAGACACCGTTTCAAAATGCTTGATTGCTCTTGGTGTGGGGTCATATAAAAAGATCTTTGCATTGTATTCTGATGCAAAGTCTACATCAAAGGAAATATCTTCTCCAACACCACCACTAATAACGATAGAGTCATACAGGTCTTGGTGGTCAACAAAGCACCACCGACCGTATTCACTACCCATACACATTAAATCCACAACATCAACTCCATTTTTCAATTAACATTTCAGTAAGTTTAAATGACCCAAGAGGAGAGGCATTCCTTTCATACCAACTCCTACACGCATTGTGCATATATTCCCATTCATTCTTGGATATTGAATTCAATTTTTCTTCAACTTCTTGTGGAGTTTTTACACTCACATAGTGAACTCCTTCAATCCAGGGTTCGTGATAATTTTTGACATCACATCCCTCTACCACAATAGGAACAGTTCCGTGTGCCATACATTCAATGTCCCTATTACATTTAGGTCCATAACCAGGGAGGAGTAATCCAAACTTAGATGACGCCAACCTTTCTTGATACTGTTCTTGTGTATATGGATAGGCATGTGGACCTCCACCCTGCACAGGCATAACAAACTCTTCTACTCCTTCAGACCAGTCATAGTTGAGTCTCCCATTTGCCTGGACTTGGTTCTCAACCTTTCCCATAAAGATAGATTTGATTGCTCTATCATCATAAGATTTGACACCCTTATCAATTTGCTCACACACTTTTCGGGGATGCCTAGAAAAGAATGTCCATGCATGTATCTGGGGATGCTCTGGAACAGTATTAGCAAACAATCCAGTTACAAGACGTGGGACGGGTCGGTCATCAATCCGTGCCCTATCCCATAGAAGGAATGTTTGTTCTTTATCTGCCCAAAGATAATCACCCGAAACAAAAGAAAAGTCTACCCAACCATTCTCTCTCCAGATACCCATCATCTCCCTACAATTATTTTCATAAGTAGGATTTTCGGCATAACCAGGATACTCTGGTTTATAGATTGTAAGTTTAGATGCCATTAATTTCGTTAATATCTTTTTGATTTAGAACATATGTTCCAAAGTTAGAAACAGCAATCGATGCTGCTTTATTTGCATAAGGTATTGCTCTCTCTATTTTACCACACTTCAGATAAAAGTAAACAAGTGCCGATAAAAACGTATCACCGGCACCACAGACATCAAAAACACCAACATCAAATCCAGAATAGTTTTTACCCCGATAGTCAGCACCATTGGATCCTCTAGTAACAATGATATTATCATAAGAACCACTTAATAGTTTTGATTCAGAATCATTGATTTTGATAAAGCAGTTTGACTTTGGGAGGGATGTTTTCTTACTATCAATGAATACAGGAATCTTTGCACTTGTAACTATCTCAGCAATCTTTTCAGATGTTAGAAACCCTTTATCATAATCAGATATGACTACGGCATCATATCCATCATATGAAATCTCATAGTCCATTGGTTCTACATAATCCTCACAATCAACTCTCAAAATTTGTTGATTATATCTCTGATCAATATATCTACTCTTTACAATTTTTTCCTTGTGAGTAAGAATATAAACTTCTATACCAAATGATTGAAGGTTATTCCCAACATTCCACGCCATTCCATATTTACTCTCAGTCTTATTGAACTTAAGAATAGGAACTGGTGCCTCTGGATTGAGACGTTCACATACTCCATAGATGTATTCATCAATGCAAGTATCACCGATAAGAAGAACCTTGAATTGTTTTTGTGGTGGAGTATCCTCCGATTCTATCAAAAAACCGAACTGATTTCGCATACTGAGAACCTACTACTTCTTTTCCTTTCCAGTCAGAACCCACTACCATTATATCAGGTTGGATGGATTCTAGCAATTGTTCCAAGTCTTCTTTTGTATCAAAGACATGAACAACATCAACGTATCTGATTGCCTTGAGCATCACAGTCCTATCATACTGCGAAAAAATAGGTCTCTCAGAACCCTTCATCTCTGCTACCTTCCTGTCAGAATCGATAGCAACGATGAGGTAGTCACCAAAAGACCTAGCATACTTCAAGAGTTCAATGTGCCCCGGATGAAGCACATCAAAGCATCCATTAACAAAAGATATTTTCATCTTAGATTGAAAAACCGTAACTCATGACATTCCACTTAGGTTCAGAAAAATTACAATGGACCTGGACGTGATTATTTACACGCATATCATGGTAGAACAATTCAGCATTGAGATTAGGAGATACACTATCAACCAAACAGAAAAATGAACTATCAACACAGTGAATCTCCTTTGCATTTTCAATAACTTTCATATAAGAAAGCATATTGGATGTCTGACCTTTTTGAATTTCTACTACCTTGATATTTTTATCAATATCTTCTTGGCGCCAAGACCAAAGTTCTACTGGATAATCACTTCTAAGACTGGAGTTCTTATGCAAAACAATATATTCATCTGCATCTCCAACTAGTTCATCATATACTTTATCAACATTGGGGATTTCTTTTGGAAGATGAAAGTCTTCATACCTCTTCCGATAAAGAAGATTTGCCTCTTCATAAAACTGCCTATCAAAATTGACAGGAATGTGTTCTACTCCTGGAGAATTCACTCTATGAATAACACGATAGTAGACTTTTTCAAATCCAATTCTAGTTACTTCCCAACCTTCTTTTGCTGCTAGTGCATCAACCTCATGCTTACTAATAGGAGATTGAAATTTCATTGGATGGACAATGATATTATCAAAATCAGAATACAGTGAGTTTACAGTCTCATAGTTGCCCTCAGAACAAGGTATATGCAGAGTCTCACATTCCTTTGCATAGTTGTGTGCAATACCATTACAAATATAATGATCACCCAAAGATGTATGGTGGTGAAATACCAGATCTTTTATCATACTATTTTACTGATTGAATCCCACTATACCAAAAATTTTTAAATCTGTCAATGTTATTAACGGTTCCTAGATCAAATTTCATATCCATCTTGAAGTATTTCAGGTCTTCAAAATATTTCATACAGGGACCAAGGTATAGTTCATCACTATAATACTGTTCAGTATCAATCCCCCAGTTAATACATTTCAGTATGTCGTCATATTCAGAGAAGTAATAAACTCCGGCAGAAGCATAATGACTTATGGAAATCTTTTCTTGAATATCCAATACCTTTCTATTCTTTATGTCCAGTTCATAAAAACAAGATGAAGAATTATCATTGAAGTAAAGACCAACACCATTAGAATCAAGATCTATTGAATCATAATCAAAGTATATGAATTGATCTGAATTAATTACAATTGTGTTTCCGGACAATTTTATCTTTGATACTGCCTTCTTTAAAGTCAATGCCTGACCATTTGGAGTTGAGTCTATCTCAATCAAATTCCAATTTGCTTTTAATTCTAGGTCATCAAATATAATAGAAATCTTTTCTCTAACATTAAATCTAAAACTCTGTTCCTCTGAACAAATAAAAACAAATACATCTTCAGGATTGAACATTGTCTTTAGTCCTGAGAGACATATTTTTAAGATGCTCTGGTTTTCAAATACTTCTATTAATGGTTTATATTCTCCCAGTTTAGATGTTCTGGTGCCGAACCCGGCGATAGGAAATATCCAATTCATGATTCATAATTAACTTTAAAAAATTCATTATCACCAAATAAAACCCACAGATAATACATCTTGGATAATGGTGATGATACTACTGGATGATATCCAGAATCAATATTTACAGTGTCATTATCTCTGACCAAGATTAAATCAGGGTCATCCAAGTCTTTATACACCATCTGAATTCCGAACCCAGATTTATTTTCAAATTTGTATAAGTAAATCTCTTTGTGATTGGATTCACAATCTTCAATATAAGTATCGTGTTTATGAGGAGGCCAAGAAGACCAATTACCACAGTCCTGAGTGGTCTCTCCTACTATGAGATTTGAAAGATTTGATCTACTATCAATTATTGATTTGACAGATCTATAATAATTACCACTACCAACTAAGTTTGTTTGAAAAGATTTTTTATCAAATCTAGTTAAAGGAATAATCTTATTAGATACACATGCACTTTTTATAATACAGATTTCACACTCTCCGTCAGGATCAATTAAAACTATACCAGAGTTTGATATACAAAATCCATCTGCCTCTCCAGTAAAGACATCTGATCTAGAAAAAGTAGTTTCACCTACTTTAAAAGATCCACTCAAAAGGATCAATACAACTTCTCTATGAGATGTATTAATTTGATATGGAGTATTAATCTTAACTCTAATCAGTCTTTCAATATCTGAGATGTTATCCATTGTGTGTAACCTACCTTTGACGAATGTACTCCCTCTTCACTATCTATTCCAACATTATCAATCAGATTTTTTGGTGGGAATATAGATCTAACATTGTGCTGATCATGATAGACCAACCAATTCAAAGACCATATAGATTTTTCTACTTGATTGTTTAGCAAGAATGTTTTTAAACTTTCATCCAAGTTTTGCACCTCAAGAATTTGTTCTCTTGAAAGTTCCCCATACTTCCACTTGTTTTTCCAAGTTGCCCAACCCCATGGATTAAATTTACATTTAGTCTTGGTTCCACAGATAGAGACTACAGATTCGTCATCCTTATAAGTCTTAAGACTTTCATCCATGTAAGAGAAAAACTCATCACTTGGAACACAATCATCTTCTAAGATTATAACATGATCAGAAACAGAACATCCATACTCAATAGATCTTAGAATAGAATTTACAAGACCGTGATTATGATTTCTACTTATCACATTTACATTCAATTCCGATTCTCTAATCAGATTTAATATTTTTTCCTGTTGGTCTAAAATAAAAAGATCCTCGGTATAATCTATTGATACTGTTATCTTATTTAAATTTTTCTCACATTGTTTAAATACTTTTTCAAAAAATTCAAATCTTGAATACGCTAAAACAACAACGTTAAGGTCATCATACTTCATACAATTTTCCACCAAGAAAAAGTTCTTTAGGTTTGGATACGTTCACAAACTCTTTCAAGTATTTAATATACTCATCAGTCACATCAAATCCACCATAATCAATCCATTCATCTCTCATCTTTCTGGAGAAGTTATTAATTTTATCAATCGGTACACTTACAAATCCAGACCTAGAATATGACTGGAAGAAGTTTTCATTTCCATCCTCAAAGTTTTCAATAATCTTTTCTCCTGTTTGATAACTTATTTCAATATCACTATCCAAAGTATATTCAAAATTTTGACGTTGATCTACAGTTGGATTATATCCTCTGCTCTGCATTCCGTTGTCATTCAAAAGATTAATCATCTCCTGCATAGATGTAGAAGAACTACTTCCATACATTTTTTGTCCTGTATGATCAAATCTAGAATTATATTGTCCTACATCATAACCCTCACAGATTCCAATAAGAACTCTACCATGTTCAGATAGTTTATTATCAACTGCGTCTAAAACTTTTTGTGGTGATTGATTATCTTCAGGTATAAGTAATAGTAATGGTGTCTTACGATTAACATCAAACATTCTCATAGAACCTACAAGAAATCCAGTCTCTCTGCCGAACGTTTGAGAAACAAGTATTTTGTCATGAGAATGTGCCCCATAGTTTTCATTGTTAATCATAAGCATCTTATGATACCAGTAATTAACACAACTAGGAAATCCTGGAGTATACCAGAGTAGTTCAAATTCACCATCACCAAGATCATTATCTACAGTTTTAGGAGCAGCAGCAACAGAAACATTATCAATCTTACTGGAAATTAATTTAGATTGTTTTATTGTTCCATTACCACCAATGTTAACAAAATATTTTATCTGATATTCTTCAAATTTTTCACTAAGAAGATCTAAAATTTTATCATCAAATATCTTTGCTCTAGTAGTTCCTATAGATGCAGAACCAGGAGATTTTTTTAAAATAGATAATTCTCCATCATTTAGATCAGTTAAATTCAAAACTTTATCAGATAAAAATCCTTCTATTCCAGGAAATCCAACATAAATTTTATCTATTAAATTTGATTTCTGTGCTCTAAGAATCAATCCTGCTAATGTGGCATTTATTACTGAGGTTGTTCCTCCGGACATTGTAATTAAAAGATTATTCATCACCACTCATTTAAATTTGATTGAATTATATTGTACAATTTATTTGCAAAGGGATCTTCATATTCACCCCCAATCAATCTATTCACAAAAATATCATCATAGACCCTATACCTAGGATGTGGTCCTAGTTTTGAGGCTCTACCACACATCGTGTCAAAGTTATAAGAAAACCTATCATAATCAACTATTGAATTAGGCCATCGACAAGTATCTCCTCTTTTAAAAAAACATGATCCTAAAGGACCTGTCTTAAAATACTTCCAGAAAACATAGAAATTATATGCCCATGCATATAAGTAATCTTTATTGTCATAATGCGACTCCTTAAAAGATAATCCCCAAGGATCGGGTTTTTCTCTGTATATAAAATTAGATATTCTTTTATTGTTTTCTATAAACTTTGGAGATAGCATCATACCATCATGACAGATATAATTGTTTGCAGAATGACCATCAATAGTATATTTAAAATTTATTAAGTTATCTAAGTCTTTCTTATATCCCGCAAAAGAAACATCTGGTGTACTAAACAATTCATGAATAGCAATAAATCCTAACCATATTTTATTTTCAATAATTCCATTCTCAATTTTATTAAAAAAATCTTTTTTCTGAATATTTTCCAATATATCTTTATTGAAATCTATATCCCATCTTGTTTTGAAAACAATTTCATCATCAGAAAAATTTGTTAATGCTGATTTAATATTGAATATTTGTCTTTGTCTACCACTAATACCTCTAATATGTGGATAAGGTTCTTCAATTTCAATAATCTTTACACCATAATCTGCAACCTTATAATTGGCACATCCCCTCCAAGTAATCCAGTAAATATTTTCTATTCCACAAGATTTTATAAGATTTATTTTTTGCTCTGGAGAAAGAATAGAATCAGTTCGATATAATCCAGTAAAAACAAAATTCACCATACAGTTCTACCTCCATCAACAATTAAATTATGTCCAGTCATATATTTACTAGCATCAGAACAAAGAAATACGATAGATCCTTTGTATTCATCTCTTTCAGCCATTCTTCCTACAGGAATTAAATTAGTCAATCTTTCTACAAAACCTTCTGGTTGATTGACATACACTCCACCCGGAGATAAAGAATTTACTCTAATATTAGAGTCTGCATAATAAGTTGCCAGATATTTAGTCATACCAATAATACCATGCTTTGCTGCAGAATACGTGATTGGTTTCTTAGACCCTTCATATATCCTCTGGTCTGGAGCAATAACTCCAAGATCCGAAGAGATGTTAATAACAATTCCTCCCCCATTATTTTTAAAGTGAGGACAGAAAACCTGAGAACATAAGAATGTTCCCTTCATCATTACATCAACAGATAAGTCCCATTCTTCAATAGAAAGAGACTCAAATGATCCTGAAGGTCCAGTTGTATCTGTAACCTTAGGATCAATAGCAGCATTATTAATTAGAACATTAATGTCCGGATACTCATCCAAAACAGATTGTATTGAAGTCTTATCAAGAACATTTAGATATGCAGGAAATGCTTTTTCTAATGGAGAGTAAAGTTCATTGATTTCTTTACAAGTTTTTTCTGCAAATTCTATATCAATATCACCAACGATAACTTTTCCACCATTAGCAACAATTGCCTCTGAATGCATTCTCCCCAAAAGACCTGCACCACCAGTTACTAATACAATCTTGTCAGAAAGATCAAACATCTCAAACCTTTCTCAGTTTCTTCATAATTGGAAGTTCACTATCATACAATTTTTTAATACCATCTCCCAACATTTTTTCCATTGCATGGATACCATCAACAAGAGTATGACTGTTTTCGATAGATGCTGACTGATCAGAACCATAAGCAGTTCTATCATTTGTGATATGAAATTCAATACACTCCGCACCAAGAGCAGTAGCACCAAAACTAGATTCAAATCCACTGTAATGATTAGAGAATCCAATCTTATATTGTGGATATTGTTCCTTGAGTGTTTGAATATATCTCAGGTTTAATTCTTCTACCACTGTAGGATATGTACTGGTACAAGCAAGAATGTATTCAAGGTTATCAGAGAGTATATCCACTGCCTTATCAACCTGTACCTCTGTAGACATTCCAGTTGAAAGAATAATTGGTTTTCCAGTATCTACAAGACATTTTAAAAACTCTTCATCTGTAACAAGAGGAGAGGCAACCTTATGATAATCAACATTAAGATTATCTTCTATCAGTTTAATGCTTTTCTTATCCCAACAAGAGACAATAAAATCCATTCCAAGTTTCTTGGTATAAGAATACAGTTGTTGATATTCCTCAATAGAAAACTCTAAACCTTCTTTCTGTTCTCTATTAGTAGTTCCCCAAGGAGACTCTCTATACCTTTCAAGTTCTTCTTGAGTATATACGGACTCAATATCTCTCTTCTGAAATTTTACCGCATTACATTTAGATTCATAAGCTTGCTCAATTAAATTTTCTGCATGACGCATAGAACCATTATGATTGATTCCAATTTCTGCTATTATGTACATAAAGAATAGATCAATACTATACAGTTTAATTTATATTTGTTATTTTGTCAATAATTTTTGCATTGCTTATCAGTGAGTTGATATAAGAGTCATCAGACTTTGAGAATTCGTTTAGATAAAACTGAGATTGTAGTAAAAATAAATCATCATTGGTTATTTTATTGTAATGGTCTTTACCATTTTTAGTAACTCTTTGTTCCAATAAATCATACTCTATCCATCCATCTTGACCATTAATTTTTATTATACGTTCCTGTCTGTTTTGAACGAATGATGTATTGAAAGTTACCGAAAAACTATCATATTCAAAAGTAAAGTTAGCAGTATCTTCAACATCAATATCAAAAGAACTCTGTTTTGAAGTTGATCCATAAACATTATTCGGAGTGCCAAACATAGAAATAATTAAATCAATTTCATGACACTCCGTGCGAACAACTCCACCACCCAACTCTTTTCGAAATGCATATAAATCTAGATGGTTCTCATAAGGATGCCATGAAGGAACATATGAACCCACATTTACTTGAATGTTAATAATATTTCCAATATCGAACAGTTCATTTTTAAACACATTAACAAGTGGATGAAATCTTCTCTGAAAAGAAACAAATAAACTTGTATCATTACGGATAAACTTTTCTTGCATATCCTGTGCTTCCCGAAAAGTAACACAACCAGGTTTCTCTACAAAAACATTCACACCATGATTGGATGCATCAATGGAAAGACTGGAATGAAACTTTGTTGGAGTAGATACAACAACAAAATCTGGTTTAAGATTCCAACACGATTCTAAACTATCAACCAAATTTACACCATACTTATCCTCAATCGTAGTGGAGGTATTTACAGTAAAATCTGAGTTCAATAATGGAGTTTTTTTATTTCTACGAAATGCATAAAAATCAGTATCAGGAAGAAGAGACCTAAAAATTCTTAAGTGTCGTTGCCCTGCACCACCCAATCCAACAAATAAAACTCTATCCATTTGTAACCTCACTCTTAAAAAAATCAGAAAATGTAATATTATATTTCATTGTTTTTACTGGATCAATTCCTCTGACAGATTCAAATACAAAATGTCCTTTATAATTGACTTTTTCTAAGGATTTAAAAACCTCATGAAAGTTTACTCTACCTGTTCCAAGGTAGACATTCTCTCCCTTTTTATTTTTATCCTTTAGATGAACATGACCAATCCTATCTCCCAAAAATAGTATCTCTTCAGATAGATTTTTACTTGCTGATCTATTACCAGTATCAAATACACATTTCAAATTATCAACATTAACCTCATCAATAAAACGACCAAGTATTTTATGATCTAGAAGAGATTCCAAACAAATTGTAAAACTTGTAGAATTACATAGTTCTCTGATAGTAGAAACGTAACTATCAAAGTTGTTTGGTGTTATAGAACTTTCCTCCATCAAAGGAAAAATTGCTATCTCACATCCAAGATATTTACTAACTTCAAGATAATTAAAAACATGATCTAATGTAGTTTCTAGTAATAGAGAGTTATCGATAATATTATCCGTACAAGATGAATAGATTATTCTATTTGTTTCTGAAGCAACTTTCACTATTCTATCTCTTCCAAAAGAAGACCATATAGGATTATTTGAGTTGTAAGATCTTTCATCCAACAATTCAACAAAGTCCAAACCTAATGCTTTACACTTGTAAAATTCATCTTGCCAACAATCTTGAGGAAACCATTGTAACTGATTATCTGGAGATTTAGATAGTCTCCCCTGAACCACACCATACATTTAGTTTCTCCCGATTTTATCTATGAGATCACTAAGTATGGAAATTTTTTGCTGAGCAAGATCAAGAGATCTGTAGTTTGTTTTGAATGCCATTATTTTTTTCTGATATTCTTCTGCTACTGGAAAAGAACCCTCAGGATATTTTCTACCATTAAAATTCCTTCCTCTCAAAGACGGTTCTAGATATGGAGGTTTCCAGCAACCATAAAATCCATCTCCACCCATCTCTAGATACCTATTATAAAAGTCTTTCCAAGGAATACTACCATTATAAACAATAGCAAAAGTAAAATAACTATGCTCACAATAGTCATATACTTTTTGTGTCTTTATCCAGGAGCAACCTTCAACTGCTTTGAGAAACATTGCTCCAATCTTTTTCCTATTCTCAACAAGTTCATCAAGAATTTCAAGTTGAGCAATACCGCAGGCGGCAGTAATTATATTCATCCTGTAGTTGTATCCAATACTATCAAATCTTTCGTAGTTTGGATCTTGAAATACAGAAGAAGCAAGACTAGTTCTACCAGCAGTTGCAGTAAGATTCTTATATCCAATACCAGCAAACTTTCTAGACTTTTCAGCAAGAGTTTCATTATTGGTAACAATCATACCACCCTCACTACCAGATGTCATATGCTTTGATTTCTCAAAACTATAGACTCCAATGTCAGCACAGGTTCCAGAAATACTTCCCTTATAATCAGACAATACCGTTTCAGCAGAATCATCAATGACTACAATATTATGCTTCCTTGCCAACTCCATGATTGGATCAATATCTACAGGGAGTCCATATAAAGATACAACAATGATTGCTTTTGTTTTCTCAGTAATATTCTTCTCAATTTCATCTACATCAATGTTCCAAGTATCTGGATTAATATCAACAAACACCGGAGTTGCTCCCATGTGAAGAGTTACATAAGAGTCCATGACAACTGTTACTGAAGGTTGAATAACTTCATCACCCGGACCAACTCCGGCAGCTGCTAATGCAGCATGAAGACCTGATGTTCCAGAGTTAATTGCAATAGAATACTTTACACCAAACTTCTCAGAAAATTTTTCTTCAAATTCTTGAGTCAAACTATATTCATTATTTCTCTCAAATATATTAGAAACAAGATCTCTAATTTGTTGATTGTTCATTTTTTAATTTGAAATGTTTTATTTTCTTTTGATTCTCTTTCCACATCTCATCAAGAGAGAAATTTATTTGAGATACTCCAGGATTATTATAAATGAATTTTAATATGTTGTCAAACGTCAATGGTTCTGGTAATACTCCTTCTATGACCTTCTTAAAGAACTCAAAATCTTCTGGATAATCCAGGGTCATTCTAATATCACCCTTGATATATTTGATAGGAATATCTTTTACCTCTCTGGTTTGAAAAATTCCTGTTTCTGTAAAATATAATCTAATGTATTCTGTAGAATCACTATCCTTAATTTCACATACCTTATTTAAGGCAGTTGTTTTTATCCCATAAACATCATTATAAAAACCATTCCCATCTATAAAATCACAAGGATCGTTTTTGTATTGATCAATTACAATATCTGCTAGATCAACATCAAAGAATAGATCATCACCATCAACATTAACAAAGAAATCTATTCCATATTCTTTACAGGCATCTCTCCATCTGACCAACTTATCATCCAATGAACCTCTAAAATATTCTATCCCACAACCTGATGCTATATTACATAGCACATCATCTTCTTTTCTATCACTAGTACATAATATAATTTTATCTGCAGACCTACTATTCATCATACTTTCAATCAAATATTGAATAGTAGGTTTACCACACAGATCTAATATTGCTTTGTTCGGAAGTCTGGTAGAGGAATTTCTAACAGAAATAAAAATACAATTCATTCAATGTAGTATGTCAATAAGTTCATTATCCAAAATAAGTTTATCCTTATAAGTATCAGCAAGTCTTCTCATATAGTTAATTGTTGGTCCAGTGCCATGACCAAAAGATCTTCCTCTGGTATCTATCTCATCCATGTGTCCATCACAATATAGTTCATTATAACTAGAACCTCCTGTATGAAAAGTGAATCCAGATATCTTCAAACTCTTGATTGGGTAATTCAAAAGAATGGATATAGCAGCAATACCTGTATTGTATTCTGCTCCTATTAACCGATACAGTTTCATATAATCTTCATTACCAATCCAATAGAATGGAAGATTATGCACATTTATATTTTGAAAATTCTGGGGTACAGAACTTTTATATTGACTTGCAAAAATATTATCTGAATGAGAACCTCTTATGGCACTACCAACTACCAACTTTAATTTTTTAAAGTATTCATCATGATCATCAGTTGATATTTTTCTCTTGATACCATCCATCCAGACATCACCAAAATTACAGAAGAAGATATCAGTTCTACTCCCATAATCTTCTCTCAATTTCCTTAGAGGTATTATTTCATTCGGTCTGACAATAATATCACTACTATCAAATTCGGGTCCTCTATCTTTTCCTATCAGATAAGGAGCAGGTCCAACAATAGAAATATCTTTTCCAGATACAAGTGAATTTAGTTCCTCATTTATCTTGAGATCAATCACATGTACCTCCGTTCCTGGGGATTTGGCATCCCTTCTGAAAGAACTTCTCCGTTTTTTCTAATTCTATGGAACTCAATAAAAAATGTTTTAATATTTTTAGTTCCAATATGCCTATCAAGATGCTGCCGAAGAGTAGTTTCACTATGAACATACCCCTTTTCTTTTTGATACTCTCTAAGATGATCAGTCATCTTAACATATGTGCTCATATAATCCTGATTGGTTACAACAAATCTATCATGATATCCATTCAACCAATGATGCCAATCTGGCAACCACATCTTACTCATGTTCAGTGATTCAATAGAAAGATTTACTGGTTCAGTATAGATCACATCCTCTCTAGAGAGAATAACTCTATCATATTTCTTGCCAGAGTTATTCATCATATCACAAACCAAAGACCTAGCCTTATACATCTTCAGCGTAGACTGTGGAGTACAAAAATGTCCAGGTCCAAATAAAGAGGGGTGAAGAACAATTCCCTCCTCATTCATCTTCTCTTCTTCCTTTACCAAGACTTCACACCTATCAAGAGTGCTGAAT
>Ga0213859_10000483_pt1 | contig 18146 bp, 4 predicted proteins | sample PICome_2_FD_160133 | JGI IMG/M metagenome (GOLD analysis project Ga0213859, IMG submission 160133) | Coastal seawater microbial communities near Pivers Island, North Carolina, United States - PICO304 | ecosystem: Environmental > Aquatic > Marine > Coastal | place: USA: North Carolina | collected... | reverse complement strand
CCAATATCATTTTCTACATTAGATCCACCAACTTTCTTATATGGTTCGTTTGACTTGAAATTAATTCTCTTGAATTTTACACCTGTTAGAGTTGAATCTCCAGCAGCAATCAAACTACCTCCCGTTAGTCTCTTGAATGTAATTTGATTGGTACTAGAAGAAGCAACTCTATAGAAAGTATCTATATCAATAAAGGAAGAAGTTCCAACAGAACAGAATTTTATAATGTCGCCAACAATCAAATTGTTAGTGCCAGTAGATAAAGTTACTGTTGTTCCAACATTGCTTCCAATAGTGTAAAGAGAAACACCTGAGTTGATATTGATACCAGATTGCAAATAAGTAACAAGAGTTTCTATAGTTTCTGCGGTAGTTGAATACTCGGATCTTCTGCTATAACCATCTGCTTCTAGATTGGAAGCATCTACAGTAACAGTTTTAATTGTTGGAGTAGTATCATAAACACTGTATGCTTTCTTTGGATTCCACTCTGGTTTATCAAGGTTTACATCTGGATATAAGAAATATTGATTTTGGGAATATCCAACTGGAAGTTCATCTGTTGATCCTAAAATATTTTTTACGTTAGCATCACTAATTGTTAGTAAGTAATATCCATCTTGCTGTTGATATTGATATTCTACTTGGGTTTCTACATCGTAAATATAATAACTATTTTCATAATATGGAGCTTGATCAAGTGCTAACTTAACCACATACTTTCTTTCTGGTGGTTTTGCTATCTGATCTTTTGGTATCCTATACAAAAGTCTCCAAGTGTGATCTTTTTGTAATCTATTGTCTGGTGTTCTCTTAGCATACAAACTTGGGAATGAAGAATTCTCACCAAACTCTCTACTATCTAATGTATTCAATGCGTAATCTGTGTTAGAATCATAACGCATTGTGATTCTCTTGAGAAGTGTATTCTCGGTGGTAGAATCGATTGGAGTTGCTGCTCCAAAATCAGCATTTGTTTGAGTAGCAGCAAATGATGCCGCATCTACAAATTCAAAGTAACTTCCATCACCAGCTTGTCCCCAATAGAATACATCAGATTCGGAAACGGTATCCATAACGTAAATAACAACATGTCCATAATATACTGTCCCTTGAGTCTCTGAATATTCCCATCCGTAATATTGTCTAGTGTCATTTTCTGGAACAGAAAAAACTGTGCTGTCTGATGCAGTTTGACTTGTATCAGCATCAATACAAATTTCACCGTCTTCGTTGACATTACCTTTGAGTCTTAGTCTTGATCTAAATTCTTTTTGAACAGCAGATCCAATATAAGTTGGGAATGAAGTATATACATACTCATCAAAATCTGCGCCAGTTTCATAAGTTTCTGTAATTGGATCAAATTTGATATTCTTTCCTTTTCCTAACAAATAATTGATGCCATCAAGTAACAACCAACGCTTCTCTTCCGCAGTTCCTTTGTTTTCAATATATTCTGGAACTTCATCTTTACCAAATAGTCCGTATGGGTTATTTGGGTTCTTGACATAAATCTTACTGATCTTAGGTCTATCTGCTACATCAGCATTTTGCCAGGCGGCGAATGTCCTTTGATCAATTTCTCCAATACCAACTGGTTGTGCATTTACATAATTGATTCCTCTTGGTGGTACTACACCAATCAATTGTCCTGTAGAATCTTGATTAAATGCTGCTCTCTTATATCCAGAACTTAATGTAGCAATATTACCAAAGTTTGAGTTTGAGTTTGTAATAGATACATCAGATCCTGTAGCAGAAATAAAGTGATCTGCGTAACCAACAGCGAAAACAGATACAACTTGTAGGAAAGAATCATTACTACACTTAATGTGATAATGTCTCCATCCATCAAGATAAATTGAATCAACCTTAGTGTGTCTTTGATCTGCATTTGTAACTATTTTAGTCCTATCACTATAAGTAGGATTGCCTGCAGGATCATATAAGTATGCTCTATCATCCCTCTGTAGAGAAATGCCCGTATATTGAGCAAGAACCATTGATTTGAAACCAGTGGCATCATCGCCATTTGCATGGAGACCTCCCATTCCATAAACAGAACGGAGAGAGCAGTTGAAAATATATGGAGAAGCAGAACTTACAGTATCAATAGAAATTGCTGAAGTAGCGTCACCAACAATTCTGTTTTCTTCAATTCTTCGTGTTAGTTCATCTTCGCCAATATCTGGGTTTGTTTGTGCATTATAAATTCTTACAGCTTTTAGATAATACTCATCAAGTTCTTTTGCGTTGGCATACTTGAATGCAACTAGTCTGTGGTGACTACATGGGAAACAACCAGTATCATCAACACCATTTTGATTGTTATATGTAGTAAGAACTCCAGATGGATTTACATACTGAGGAACATTTATAGCATCCTTGATAGTAAGTTGCCAGAAATAAGAACCACCAGTTACCCTGAAAATTGCACTTTCCTGGTCTCTATCAAATCCATAAGGAACTCTTCTAATAGTAGAAGTTACACTATCATTTAGAATATCGACATACAAATCATATGATGTCCAAATTGCATTAGCAACATCATTACACTCAGGAACAGAAGGATCGAAAAGATCTCCAGATTCAAATTTGGATTCTCCGTATGGAGTCTTGATTGAGTAGAAAGATCCAGCTTTAAAAGTGAAGTTTGTATTAGATGCTTGATTTGCATCAACTGCTGTATCTAAAGTAGCAGACGTAGCTGCTCCATTGGAATCATAGGTTACGTCTACTATTTGTCTACTGCCAGTGATTCCAGTGCCTCCTTCAATTATTGTTCCAGGCACAATACCAAGTTGTGGAGTTATGAAAGTTACAGTAGTTCCATTGGTTGTAGCTAGAGTAACAAAAGAACTATTTCTCATTGCCATTACAGCCATATGAGAAGCAATTCTTAGAGTTCTTACTGTGTCTAATACTTCATTTGTTCCCTCAATCATTCCAGGATTGAGTATAGCACCATCATAATAGAACTTAGCAGTATCATAGATATTAGAGTTTCCTCCTTTCTGAAGATCAGCAACTAAAGCATCTAAGTAATAACCAATATCTCTTTTACATTTTGCTTTGTTATAGTCTTGATTTCCAGCAGTGTAATTATCTTGTAACCAACCAAATGATTCGGATTGAATATAATCTCTATTATAAATGATTAAATTGCCAGCATCTTGGAATCTGTGTGGAGTTGCTGGTGTTGCTGGATCGGGAACATATTGTGGTCTAAGAATAGTTTTTCTTAGGTCGAGACCAATAATAGAAGTACCTCTTGGAACTACAACTCCACCAGAAGGTGGATTGATTTTATGAAGGTTTTCAATAAGTTCTTCTTCTGTATTATAATTTGAAGCGGTATTGAAGAAAGAAGCAAAGTCTGCATCGGTCTCTTGCTTTCCTGGTCTGTTATCAATATCATAATCACCAGGGAATACAATAATTGTATAATATTCAAATGCGTCAACACCAACTTCTTCTGCGATACCAGTTCCTGTTGGTGTTTGACTATTAGCAATAAAAGTAGTTCCTGGATCACTATTAGCAGCACCAATTTGAGTCCAATTTGTATTACCAGCAATAACAATTTTATATTCTTTTCCAGTCACAATTTGTTCTGCTGGAACTTCACCTAACTGACCTTCGCCAGCAATGTATGACTGTTTTGCTACTTCAAATAGTGCTCTTTCAATACTCTTAAATGGTTTGTTCAAACTTCTACCAGTTTGATCAAAAGCATCTGTTGCGTATTCTTCGTTTTTACTAACGTAGATAGTTCTTTCGTTATTCGTGAGTTCAATGTTTGCAGAGTTCTTAGTAGCAAGACCTTGAGCAACAACTGTTCCATCAGCACGTAGTAGAATCTTTGTGTTCGGATCTCCACCAGTGGTAAAGTTTACACCAAATCCATCTCTGTGGAATCCAGTATTATCATCATTATCAGTTAGAGTTCTAAAAGTGAGAGATTGATCTTCAATAAGTCCAGCACCAATACTTTGAGAAACATTTGTTATGTTATCTACACTCAGAGTATTGGTATCTGCATTGTATACCAAATCGTTATCATATTGAATACCTTCTGTCGCTCCACTTCCTTCTAAAATAGCAAGGGGTTTATCAACAGTTTGATTTGAAGCAGTCAGAATTACTTTTTGAGTTTCTGTAGCAGATAGACTGATCGAAGACGATGACAAAGATGTAATGCTAAACCTAGCATCTAAGTTACCGCTATCAATTTGAATAATATCGCCAATCTTGTAACCGTCACCTTCTGATGTAATCGTTACTGTTTCTGGAACAGCACCACCAGTTCCGCCTGTCCAAGAAATAGTCAATAAAGAACCAGAACCAGTAATTGCTGTAGTTGTTACATTTGTTCCAGTTGCTCCATAACCAGTACCAGCAACTGATCTTTGAACACCATCTGCTGGACCAGAACCAATCAGAGTCTCTCTTACTTCATTTACAGCAGAGACTAAATCATCTTTATTTGTAGTTGTTAAATCTGGAAGATTGCCAATCCTATCTAAAGCAACATCGGCATGTACTAATCCAGTATCTGCATCTGCTTGTGCCGCAGCTGCATCCAATATTGCTTGATCTGCTGTTGCCTTTACTTCATTGATTCCATCAACAACGTATACAGCATTAGTGTCTAAAGTGCTAACATCTGTAATTTGAGAAACTTCGAATATAGCATTGTTTCCACCAGCAGAGACTGTAATAGTATCTCCTACTCTATAACCAGATCCACCAAGCTCAATAGTTACATCTTGTGGAACAGCACCACCAGTTCCACCCGTCCAAGAAATAACAAGACCAGAACCGTCATTATCACTTGAAGTGGATACCAACGTATCAGTGGAGTTATATCCACCACCACCACTGCTTCTTGTTAGAGATACTACTTTGCCATTATTTACTAATTGACTCTTTACTTCATTGATAGCATGAGTAATATCTGTGTGATCAATAGTAATTAATCGATCAAGATCGCCAACTTTTAAATTTATATTTGTGTTATTTGTATCTACTGTATTTGCTAGATTGCCAGCAGTAGTATTTGAAGTATCTAATCTATTTTTTAATTCGTTGATAGCATCAACAACAGTGGCACTAGTTTCGGTTGTTAGTGTGGTCTTATCTCCAACGTAATTATTAGTTCCCTTGGGTCCAATATAACGCCATCCTTTGATACGAACAAATCCTGTCGTAGTACTGGTTATAGATGATGGGAGATTCTCTCCAATAAATGTTAAAACTCCACTAGCATAATCAAAATGCCATTCATCATTATTGTTATCGCCTTGTGGATATAGTCTATATGATCCGTTATTCGAATATACTTCTACTTGATACTGTTGCCCAAATTCGGGAGAAATCCAATCCTGTAAGTTTGTTCTCCAAGATCTTCTTGGTTCTTTTGAAGAAAAATTAGCTGTACATTGAGCAGCAGTAGTATACTTATCTTCAACATAACCAGTAACTGCAGCGGGTGTTGCTGGAATTTTATCGGATGCAAACCAAATAAGATCTCCTCTTGGAGCATCTACAGATAAGATAGATTCGTTGTAGAGTAGTTTGTCCTCAGCAACATCTGTTTTGATTTTCTTATGCCCTACTTTCTTGTAGAGATAGTCTAACTTTTCAGAATCTGGAATTGCCATTTTGAAAAACTACTACGCTTGGGTTACTGGAGAAATGCTGAGACTTGATACAGATTGACCAGATGTGAGTTTAATTCTTACAAAAATGTCGCCAGTTGAAGAATTTGAACTACTCTCTGATCCGAAAGTACAGCCTATCGCTGTATTATTTAGTGCCGTATTTAGAGGGATAATATAGTCGATAGCACAACCACCAATTGCAATTCCTGATCCAGAATATCTTTGATATAAATCCAACCAACCGTTAGTGGAAGAATTTAGAGATTGTATGTTAGGAATATTTGATGTCATCCATGCTCCAGCAATTCCAGTTGAAGAATTAATCAATAAAGTAAAATTTTGTACTGATGATCTTGAAAATTTGAATGTAAAATATTGAGCACCAGATCTTCCAGCAATATTTAAGTTTGGTCCAACTGGAAGATAATTTGTTGTATAATTTGTCACATCATGTTTTAGAACACCGCCAACAACAGTTGCTTCAAAGTCATTTAGTGTAATAAAAGTATTGTAATTTATAGTCGAAGCATTCCAAATACTCGCTGGATTGTCAACTGCACTACTAGAATTTACTCTAACACCAGAACCAGATCCAGTTCCAACTCCTTCTCCAATAACAATATTTTGTTCGTCTACTTTTGATGAAGATGGAGTTCCCCCCTTGATCAATATCACTTTATTATAGGATGGTGTGTGATTTACAGTTTGATACCCATTATCTATTGTAAAAGTTGGAAATGTACTTGAAGCATTATGTGTATCTCTTAGAGAAAGAGTAGCAACATAATTTGTAGTTCCAATGCTCAAATAATTTCTAGGTAATGGTAAAGAAATGCCAGCATCTGAATATGAAATATTTCCCAAAGTAGTAAAATTAGTAACACTACTTGATGTAATAAAATCATTACTTAGAGGATATACATTTCCAGAAAGATTTCCAAAATTCAATTCTACTTCATAAGAATTTGCTTGACTGAAATGAGCAATTCCACTACTATAATTATAGTTAGTTGTTTGTGGTTCTGTAATTACAGAAGTGCAAGTTGGTTGTCCAGGATTTGAAGTATCATATAACCACTGAACTGATTGTGATACTAATCCAGATTGTGTGAACTTAAGTTCGTTCCATCCAACATTATTAGATCCAGTAGCATAAAAATCATAACTTTGCCAAAAACCCTGAGGATCTCCTGTTATAGTTCCATAATCTACGTTATTTGAAACTACCAAATCTTGATATGTTCCCGAATTATCATTATTATCGAAAGTGACAGATCCTTCAGATACTCCATTTAGTGTTACATCTAAAGTTCCACTATTTCCTGGACCATAATTTTCTTTGAGTTCTGTGGTATAATTTGCAGTTCTAATAACTTTGATTGTGCTTCCTGCTCCTGGTAACGAAGTAATACCATTGTCTAATCCAGTTACTCCCGAGCAGTATCTATACAAAGAATATGAGTCAAGATCAATAGATATATTTGAAATATTCTGTGGTTGAGGAGGAATAATTCTTCCTAAAAAAGTATTCAATCCATCTACAGCATCTGCTACTTTTGTGTTTTGATCAAGAACAACTGCATAAGTGCTGTTTGTATAAGAACCATCGGTTGGCAGTCCAATAACTCCTGCTTCTGCAGCAGTAAGTGCGTCATAAACTAAATTTACAGCATCAACGAGATTTGTAGACGAATCAACATCTAAATTTGTAATATCACCTACGTCTCCAGAAAGATTATTAATCTCTCTTCTTTGTTGCTCAAACGTAAATGTTTTTGCTACGTTTCTAATTGCCATTTTTGATTAGCTCTTTTAGTAAACTTTTTATTTCAGAAATTTCATCCTTCAAAATATTTATGTCTTCCAAAGCAGTGTTTAGAGACTTCAATTTTCTTCTGGCTTCTATTGCTGATGGGTCATGATTGATTATTGCACCTGTTCTATCATCACGAAGTAATCCATCATGACCCTTGACTCTTATGTAACTCATTAGAATCCTGCAACTGCACGAATATCCTGAACCTTAGGAACATATACTGGATCAGATCCAAGCATTACAACTTTGATAGCAAACGAAGAAAATTCGGGGAGATCTGATACACTATATTTTAGATCTTGATAAGAAGATTGTTTTTCAACAACACTAGAAATTGTATTGTTGCTATTAGCAAGTTCGTTGGTATCGGGATATCCATCATCATTGAAATAGATCCACTCAATATCATCAAAGTTTTCTTGACTTGAAGATTTTTTGAACTTATATAGAACTTTAATATTTTCTATTTCTTTTAGGTTTGCTAATAAGTGGACATCAATAGAAGTAGCTGGACTTGCTATGTAAACTTCTTTAGTTACATATTTGGAAATTGTAGAACTATTATTTGAAGTGTCTTCTTCTACATAATCAACACCATTTTCATATCTAACTTTAGATACTTCCATAAACAGTGATTCGTCATCAGGTTGTGCTGGATATTCTATAATATCTCCTACACGGAAGATGTCACTAGATTGATTATTAGAACTAGATGCCCTTGTAAACAAATCGTTATCAATAATTCTTCCAGTGTAATCGTCATTGATTGGTCTAAAATCGTTTCTTAGGGTCAATTCTCTAGAATTTCTATTCCAAATAATTGATCTTCCACTAATAATATTATCATACGTAACTGTAGGAGTAATTGGATTTCTAGCAGTAATAGTAATAGATTCTCCAGCAGCAGATTGAGTAGAACTATTGATAACAGGAACAATCAATGATGGTGAAGTTCCAACTGTAATAGTTGGGGGATTATTATCATTGACAAATTGTTCTAGTTGTAGTTCTTCTCCTTGAATAAATCCTTGTTTTGTTTTTAGTTTTACGTATGCATTCGTTCCATCAATCTTGACTATTTGACCAGCAGCTTCAGAAGAAACTCCTTTTATACTTTTATTATTTGTGTAAGTAATATCTGGTGTATTAGTTGCAAGAGCGAATGTGTAAACTGGATAAAATTCTAGAATCTGATTTTGTCTTCCATATCTTTTTTCTGTGCCAACAGGATTTTCAATTCTATTAGAAACAGTTTTTACTGAACAGCTAGACAAATCAATCACTGGAGACAAATATGAAACATCAGAGGTCAGGTTTATTTTGTAAACTAAAGAATTATCAAGATCATTGAGAATTTCATTTATTGGGGAACCAATAACTTTTTGATTATTAAAATAATGAGTCTCATTCAAGAATGTTTTTTCATAATCATTTTGTGAATAAGAATTGTAATTTATTACTGCAGAATCTACGGGAACAATATTAGTGGTTTTTACAAAAGTTTCTATTTTTGTTCCAGAAACAGTAATGTATCTAACTTGTGGATATAGAGTTTCGTATTTCCTATTGTAAGTAGCATATAATCTATCGCCACCAGAAATATCATTTGAAGATGCTTTTCCAGGAACAATTATATTGTAAGAATCAATTCCAGAATTTACAACTTCGAAAAGATTTGTATTGAATACTGAAGAATTCAAACCACCAACTGATCCAGATCCTCTATAAAATACATACGAATTTCCATCTCCTTCAAATCCATGATCTCTATGATTTACTTTGACTACATTGGCATTTCCTCTAAACAAATTAGAAGTCGCGGTAGATCCAGCAGTAGCATCAGTTTCAAATGCATTTGCAGTTAATTTTTCATATCTAAGTGGAGAATTTTTCAGTAACAACTCAGCAGTTCTGCTAGTATCAAATTCGGCACGATACATATTGAACTTTAAATCTTGATCCAGATCTTCTGTCCAATTTTCTGTATTTTGTGACTTGTATAAAGATCCAAGTGATGGTTGACTCGTAATAACAGTACTGGTTGAAATATCAGTTTCTCCTAACTTAGAAGACCAAAGTTTATAATCGGTAGAATCTGTTTCTATTACTAGTGCATATTCTGTATTATTTTCCAAATAAACTGGATAATCAAACATAAAGTTAGTTGGTGTAGTAGATTCCGTGAGACCTTCGAAATCGGTTGCTATGCCCATTCTAACTGCTGGGGTATCTATCTCTATCAAAGTTTCAATTACACATCCTCCAGCGCCATTACCAACGCCCTTGATGACAACTGATGGTGCTTCGGTGTATCCAAAACCAGAAATTGCAATATCCACATTATAAATTTTTCCATTGGAAACACTAACTTGGGCAGTTGCTACTGATCCACCAGGAAGTTGTGGACTCTCTATTGTAAGAACAGCACTATCATAATTCGATCCTGTTTCTTTAATAATAATGTCAGAGAGTTTTCCACTATCTTTTGCAATTTTCAATTTGAGTGAAGTTCCATTTGCAGCATTTGCTGTAGTAATTGATGGAACTTCTAAATCTTCATTCTGACGGAACGACTTTCCATTGTGATTGGATAGCACTAGTGTATATACTTGCTCATTTGTTAGTGAGAAAATTTCTTGTGAATTTGCAACTAACTCTACTCCATTTTTATCAATTATTCTGGAGATTGGTCCAGAAGCAGCAGAAGTAGATCCAACTATATACTCACCTTTTTTAACTGAAACAGATCCTGTAGAGAAACACTTCAAATATGTTTCTGGAGATAATGATCTTTCTGTTCCTGGAACTATATTTTTTGCTGGTTTGTCATAGTTTACATTTGTTAGATAAACTCTTGCAGGAATAGTAGCACTCTTTTCTTTGAAGAATAAATCTACTCCAGTTACAAAAACTCCACCTTCATAATTTTCAACTTTGAATATTTGTGCAAGAGGATTTGGTTTTATTGGATTATCTGTATTACTGTCAACGAATTGAACACCCTCATTTGATTTGAAGTATGAAGGTTTTGTTGATACAATACTTGAAGGATTCTGTGGAAGCAGACCAGAAGCATAATACTTAATTTCTGCATATGTATCTACAGATGTTTTGTCCTCGTTTGTATCACTAGATGTAAATCTAAATGTTAGTTCTCCTGTAGTAAACTTCAATTCTTCGGAAGATGTATCATAGTCTACAGTAGAGATGTCACCTTCCCATAAAGAATTTTCTTTTGGTGCATAACCAAATGGAAGTAGAATCAAACCACTTGCATTTCCATTACTATCTGTTTTTATTTGACCATTGAAAGCAGATAAAGAGTTACCAGCAGTTCCAGTAAATCTCAAGTCTGGATTTACCCAACGATTAATATTTCTACCTTCTAGGAAAACAGAAATATTAGTATTTGGTTTTAGTCTCTCTATAACAAACTTGATTGGTTTCGACCTTGCAAAGAATTGCAGTGAAGATGATACAATATTTTCTCCAACTTTTTTAGATATGACACCTTTTGCGAGATCATTATTTTGTGGACTTACATTTGAACTACTGCCAACAGAAGCAACCTGTACAGAAGACTTGGAGACTAGAGAATTGTTTTCTCCCAATGAATTTATTGGATTGAAAGCAGTAGAAGTTCCTACCCAATTTACAATATATGAATTGTATAGACTAGACAAACTTTCTTTGGGGTCTTCTTTTGCTAAGAAAATATTATACAAATTTGTATTTGTATCAATAATTAATGGTTCAATAGTATCGGCATACCATTGATCTATTTGTGGAGAAAGATGTCCCTCTCCAACATATTGAAATACTACAAATGGATTTGGATTGATAGTTTTAGAAGCAAAATCATTTCCTAATAGTTTTAGTTCAGTATATGGAAGCGTAACAATATCACCAGATTTCTTATAACCAGCAACCGTTCTTTGATCTTCTCTTGTGTATAGTTCTTTTAGATCAATTGAATCTTCTTTTGATTGTGGTCTTAATACAGATTGTCTGCTATCAATAGAACATCTATAATCGGGAGATGATAGGAAACCAATACTATGAGATTCAAAATTATCAACAAAGAAACCACTCTTGAATCTATCAAGACCAACACTATCTTTGACTTGCATGTTTAGAGCTTGTTGCTCCAAAATACTCAATGTTGTATAATATTCCAAACGTTCAATACGTTTTTCTAATTTTCCAATATCCTTCATCGTATATCTACGATGTTCAACTGGAGTAATTCTTACATTTTTGCTGCTTGGTGTAAAAGCAGGAATGTAAGCATAGAACAATGGAATAGCATCTTTTATATCATCTGGTTTAGATGGGTTCAATGAAGAGTTACCTTCTTTGACAACAAACTCACCTTTTTTGTTTAAGAAAATACCATCAATTCTATCGAGATACTCTACTTGACTAAATGAGAACGTATACTCTAAATTTGCATCTGGCGCAGGAGTGCTAGAAACAACAGATCCAGATCCAGTGAAATTACTAGAAGTTACTTCTAGAGATGAAGTGTCCTGATAACCAGGAACAATAGTATTAGAATTTACTTTAGGTCTAAAATCAATAACATTTTTTAGATTGATATTTCCAAGAACTGATGAGTTGAATGTAGGAATTTCATCTTCTAATACACCTGCTTCATGTAAATAACTATCAATTGTTGCAAAATCACCTTGAGAGTGTTCAAAATAATCAAATCCAATAATTAGCTGTCCGACAGTTGGTTCAAATCCTGGTCTAATTACAATTCTAGAAACATCATAAATTGTATCTCTTTGACCATTATCAAAGGTAAATCTATTAGTTACATCTTTTCCAGAAATAAGATTGCCTGAGTTGTCAACTTCTGGTGGTTGTGTACTCGTACCTTCATAGATATATCTTATTTTATAAACGTCAGAGTATGATAGTTTTTCCACAACATCACTATCATAATTTGTTCCTCTAAGAGGAACTACTCTATCTCCAGAAGAATCAACTACAATTCTTCTATTTTTGATTGCTGTTTTTAGTCTTGGTTTCGCGTTTTCTACTTCTACAGTTGCAGTAAGTTTTAGTTCTGGTGCTGTAAAGTTTGCAACTGCTGATACATTTGTATTGAAATAGCTAGATGGCAATTCTATAGTTAGACTTCCTGATGTTAATCCACTCGCAGTGTCTGTAGATGATACAATACTAACACTGTCTGGATCAATGTAAATCAGATCACCGTTTTCAACTAAGTCGGCATCCTTTTTATCTAAGACGGTAATAACATAATTCTTTTCGTTGAAAGTTGTAAATCTTTGAGTACCAAATGGAAGTTGAGCTGCAAATGTAATAATGCCCCCACCAGTAGATCCAGCGGTAACAAAATCTCTACGGAAGTAATATTTGATCTTGCTATCATCACCGCCAGCAGAAATTTGTTTTACTTCTTTTCCTCCCGTTGGGAATAAAAGAGTTCCTGAATTTATGTTCTGTAATTTGGGACGTAATAAGACAACACTAGTATTACTTACATCAGCATATAAAGTTTCGTCTAGATAAATTCTAGTTTTAGATGATCCCTTTTGTATTGTAGCATATTGTACTATGCCTCTAATTACATTGTTTTCTACATCAGAGAATTGTACTAAGTCTCCTTGAGAAACAATAGAACTAGCATCAGAATTGAAACTTGTAGATTCTAAAAACTTATTTCCTTTAGAACCAAAGAAAGTAAAATCAGTTACTGAAGATAGATTTGCATAGTCTTTATTATCTAATATTACATCTGCTGTAAATTGATTAATTCCGCCAGATCCATAATTACATCCTAAGGATTTTACATTATTTGGTGCATATGTAGTTACAGTATTTCTGTTCAGAACTGGTACAATAACAGCCTGCTCAGCAACTGTTGCTCCATCGGTATCTAAAGTCACTACAGGTGGAATTGTATATTCTTCTGATACTGATGCTTTGTCTAAAATATCAGCTTTATAAATTGATTGACCTAAACGACTAAGTAAAATTTGACTATCGTTATAGACAACGCCATTTATTTTTATCTTAGTAGTAGAAGGATATCCATTTCCTCTTTTTTGTACTATCAGATGAGAAATTGTATTTTCTTTTGCGATATTTAATAAATTGCCAGATTCGTCTCTAATTGTTTCTCCTGGAAGGAATTTTCCAGAGAGTGTTTTTATGAAAAGAATATTTCCCGTTGAATAAACCCCATTGGATGCGCCTTCCACAACTCCATATGCTTTACTGGTTAAACCATAAACATATTCACCTACATCATAAGTTCCCTGTGTAATAATACTATCTAAAACAATTTTAGTGTAGAACTGTGGGTCGAAATAAGACAATGCATATTTTGCATTATATGCTTCTCCACCTTGATCCAATACACCTTTAGAAAGAATAATATCAGAGTCTGGATTGAATCCATCTCCCCTTTCTTGTAAGTAAAAGTTATTTGGTTTTATTGTTCCTATAACAGGAGTAATTGTATTGCTATAATCGATTATCTCAGCAAACTTAGAAGCTGATAAATCAATAACTGTTCCTTGACCAGTTGGTGTTGCATTATTAGCAACAAACTCTGTTCCTTCATCTGGACTGTCTGCGCCAATTTCAGTCCAGTTGGTATTTGATGCAGATACAATCTTGTATTTTCTTCCTGGTACTATTTCACTCGCATTAAGAACTACTTCATCTGAAGTTGCATCTTGTTCCGATAAAAATAGAACTCTTCTTTTATTGAATGAAGTTTCGTCATATTCTATTAGAACATTTTCTAAATCTTTTTTATTTCCAGCAACAGTAATTTCTAAGTACTTTGCAGATTCTCCTTGTGCTGGATTTATTTGTGGTTTGAAAACTTTACTAAAAGATAGTACTTCAACAGAATCAACAATATTTTCTGCTGCTCTTGTTCTCACATACCAAAGATTAGCAAATGTATTTTCTAAATCATTTTTACTGATTGTTTCAATTGCATAATCATCATCAATAATTTGCAGAGTTAAAGTTTTGATACCAATGTTAGAATCAAAAAATTTACCTCTTCTACTGATAGAACTTCTATAATTGTCATTAGATTCGGTTCCGTTCAATCCAACATATCCATCATTAAATAGATTTGATAAAAAGATCGTCGGATACGCAGTTAATTGAGAACCCTCTTTGTTTAGAGGAACACTTCCAAAAACATTAGTAATATTAAATGTTGGAAGTCCACTTGCTTTGACAATGACATTTTCAGAACTTGTGCTTTCTCTTGCTTTATTGAGTTCTAAAAACTTCGTTTCTTTATTGACAATTTCATACCCTTTAATATATGCTTTGCCAGGACCAACACTGGCAACCATTTTTCTTGATGCTTCTGATTCGGAAAGACCATTATACAATCCAAACTCATCAGCAGAATAGACACCGTTATTTTGATTTCTTTGTGAATATTCTCTAATATTGACAGAAAAATCTTCTACTACATAATCACCACTCTCATCATATGTTCTTCTAGCAAGAGTTTGTTCTAATAAATTGTAGTCTGTTGCTGTTACTTTCTTTTGAATTGCTCCTCGTGATACTGTAATAATTTGGATGAAATTCTTATCAGTAATTGCATTTAGTTCAAACTTTTTAAGTTGTAACTGAATTCGTAAACGATGTGCTCCAGGAGCAGTTTGGTTTGAAGAACCAATAGCATTATCATATAGCGATAAATCTTTTTCTGGTGTAACAATATCTTCTACAATAGTAAATCCAATCTTTGCAGAAGGCTTATTGTAATATGAATCAACAACTAAAAGTTCTTCTTTATTTTTTACAAAATATCCATTGACAAAATAAATTCCTTCTTCTACTTTTACAGCAGAAGCATATCCCATTGCTGGACTTTCTAATGTAATAGTTTGGTCTGTATCTGGATTCCTGACAGAAATACTAGTTGGAAGAACACTTCCATCAGTGCCTACAACCATTAGAGGAGTGTTTACTCCATCAACTACTTCTAGAGTTTCTCCTTGTCTAAAAGTAAGTTCTTGACTAGAATTTCCGCTGGTGATATAATTTACGTAAAGGGTATCAGCAGTAGAATCTGTTGCTAAATTCACAGAAAGAATTACTGCTTCAACACCAGAAGTCAATCCCTGAATAGTTTGTCCAATCAGTTGCGTAATATCATATTTTTTATATACAATATTATTATCTTCATTTACCGCTACTTCAGATACAGAAGATAATTTTACATAGTTTAGTTTTGTATTGAGACTAACCTCTCCAGGTATTACAAGTTCTCCTTGCTTGAAAGAGTATTTTCCAAAACTCTCAATTTGATTTTGTAAAATTGATTGGAGCTGTGTTAATTCACGCCCTTGAATAGAATATCCAGGACGAAATAGTACTTTATAAAAATTCTTATCTGCGTCGAAATCGTCGTAGTAAGGATTTACATTAAGGTTAGTCTTCTGTGGCATCGTACTCCGCCAAATACTAGCATCTTGTCCCTAGTATTTAGCGAAGTAATCTGAAGATCAGAATTCAATTACAAGTTTGATGTCTTCAATCTGGTCAGGAGCACGAGTGATTAGACGACGGTTCTCAATGTAAATGATTTCGCCCGAATTATTTTCAAGATCACTTTTTGCTAAACCAGAAACAAAAGTAGAACCTAGAAGTGATCCATTATATCCAGTAACTACAGATCCAGAAGAATTCGATTGAGCACCAGTAATTGGTTGAGAACCATTAGAAGCAAAATCTCTGACTTTTCCTTGATATGAATGTTCTGTATTAGTTTGGTAGTATCTTAGTACACCATCTGTAACTGATCCTTCATCGAGAGTCCAAGAAACAACAGTTCCATATGCTGTCACAGAACCTTGTACTTGTTCGATTCTTTCATCTGCAATATAATCTGCAGTAGCACCACTAATCTTGATTGCTTTTAGACCAGAAACCGTACTTCTATCTTCAAATGTTGTAGTTCCTTCTTTGTATGGATCTTTTAGAAGACCAATTCTGCGGAAGTCATTATCGACTGGGAAGTCACCATCACCCTCGGCATAGGTGAGGCGAATATTTGTCATCACGCGCTTACCGTTGAGTTCTTGTTCGTGGTTTGATCCATGACCACCCTCTGGAGGAAGAATTGCTTCGATTGCTCCACGAGCACTATTTCCTACACTAACTGTACTTGTTAGACCAGAGTTGCTGAAGACAAATCCATCAGAAAGAATGATGTTTGCATATGTATATCCAGATCCACGAGACTGCACAGAAGCAGAAGTAATAGTTCCAGCACCATTAGTTACAAATCTTACTACACCACCAGTTCCGTCTCCTTGGATACCAGCATAAAGTGTTGCGGATGATGGTAAATTAGCACCTGCATCCTCAATCAATACCGCGTCAATAGCTCCATCAACAACTTGTGATCCTACACCAATTCTGGAAGGATCTGTTGGAAGAACAATTGGCATGAAGTCCGAGGACAAGAATTTAAGAACATCCGAAGTTGGAATAGTATACATATACTTCCAAATATAACCAGCTCCAGTTGCTTCTGTATAAAGACCAGTACCACTGTTATAATTTCCACTTGCAGTTGATGGTTCTTCCGATGCATTTTGTCCTAGTGGATTAGCGGGAGTCTGTCCATTGTATAGACACTTCCAAACTTCATATGTTGAATTCATTACATAGAACTTAGCATCTGCAATGCTGGACTCTCCCGTTGCTGTTTCCTTACCTGTTTGACCGCCACCAGTAGGAGTTGCGGAATAATCAGGTTTCCACATATCAAACTTTGGATTTGCGGCAAGATTCCAGTTATAGCGACGAATAACACTTCTTGCATAAACTGTTGTAATTCTCTTTGCTGCAATAAGTTCGTCGTAAATATCTCTCTTTTCTCTCTGGTTGTCTAAAGGTAGAGGTGGAACATCTTCCGTTCCATAACGATAAACACCAGTTTTTGCACTTACGCCAGCAGTAATTGTAGAACCAGCATCGCCTGTCTCTGAGATAGTGCTTCCTACAGTTGGAACAGAAGAAGATGCAGGAGTGCCACTACCAAAAATGTCTGTTAGAAGAAGAGCGTTTTCGTAAACAGCGGAAATAGTTCCTCTAAAAGCAGTACTGCCGTAGTCTCCAGCAGAAGTGCCAACAAAAACTTCTCTACCAACTGTAAATCCAGTAGTAGACTTTGAGTAAATTTCTAAGTATGCTGCCCAAGGTTGTGGACGACCTACGAAGAAATACATACGTGACCTTTCAGCACTAGCGTCGTTAGGACCTTCGCTGAGCGATTCAAGGAATTGCGTCGCATTAAAAATTCTAAATTTATCAGAGATAATAGCAGCCATGGGTTTTCTGTTCCGACGTTGTAATTTGTGCCTGAGTTATTTATATTTATACCATTATGTAGTAATCAATTCTACTTGATTATCATCTACTCTAGTTGACCAGTAAATCAAGCGTCCAATAGTACCAGAGAATGGTTTGCCAACAAACGGAGCAATATTGAACTGATTATATGTAGACACCTGATATGGAGCAGTACCAGTAACATTTGTTTGTGCTACTCCATCAATATATGCTCCATAACTTGCGGCAGGAGCATTATATGAGAATGCTACTTTGTTTCTATCAATTGTTTGAGTTTGTTCAAT
>Ga0213859_10000482_pt1 | contig 18172 bp, 17 predicted proteins | sample PICome_2_FD_160133 | JGI IMG/M metagenome (GOLD analysis project Ga0213859, IMG submission 160133) | Coastal seawater microbial communities near Pivers Island, North Carolina, United States - PICO304 | ecosystem: Environmental > Aquatic > Marine > Coastal | place: USA: North Carolina... | reverse complement strand
AAGCTTTATCATTAGCAGAACTAAATCAAAATCACAAAGTATTTCAATTAAAATTTAATAGAGGTTAATGTACGATGTTTATTACACAACTGGTGGAGGACCTTGGGTAAACGCCGGAACTGATACATGGGTAAATCTATGGATGGAATTGGTTGCACCTAAATTAGATGTAAAACCAATTCTTTTAATTCATAGAAACAAACCCAAAGGTCATGAAGATTATCAATTTCCAATTGAAACATATTGGCATGGTGAAAATATAGAAAAGTTTGAAGAACTATGTAGGGGTGCAAGACGAATTAATATATTACATGGACATTATACTCCAATGAGATGTATAGAAGATAATAAAGATAAAATTCATTCAAATGTATTACATAATTCGGTAGACCATGTTTTAAAATCACAAACATTTACAGATGCTTCATTGGGTTGGCATCCTTTTATTGATTCAAGTTGGGAACAACAAGTATCAGATTGGGCCAAAACAAATATATGGATTGGATTATATAAAATACCATATGATAATATAAACATTAAAAATTTCTATGAGTTTAAACACAACAAACTTTTAAGTAAATCAACTAAATTAGGATTTGCTTCAAGATGCGAAGGTAGAAAAAATCCACATTATTTAGACAGAAAAGAATCTTTTATTTTTACAAACTCATCTGAATTTAAAATTATTTGGAAAAATGGAGTAAAGGTAGATGTTAGTAAATCAAAAATATATCATTATGATTCTGAATTTAAAGATATATTTTATAATATGGATTGGGGAATATCTCATTCATGTTTTTCGGTAGAACCTTTTGGATATGGTATATTTGAAGCAGTTGATAGGGGTAAATTACCTATTATTCATAAAGAATGGTGTAGAGAATTGAAGTATCCTTATAGAGCTTCGACTAAAAAAGAATTTGATGATATTTATATTAAGATAGTAAACTCTTCTTATGAAGAAAAAAATAAATGGTTTTTACACATAAAAGAATATATGATTGATGAATTTTCTGATAAAGATTATTGGATTGATTCATTATTACATATTTATAATAGTTTAGGAGAATAATATGCCAACACTTACATCTGGAGATACACTTAGTTTAAATAATTTAGCAGGAGCAACTGGAAATACTCAAGGAGCTAATGTATCATTGGGAACAATTAAAGGTTCACCATCTGCTGGTGATGATATTGGATTATCAACATTCGCAGTAGATTCAGTAGATTCAGTAACTGGATATACCTATTTAGTAGAATCTACTTCAGATACATATGATATGACTTTTACAAGTCCTGGAACAAACTTTGGAATAATATCCGGCTCTTCAGGTAATTTTACATGGGGAGTAACTGGTGGTAGTTACATTTCTGTAAGTGGAACACCTACATTTAGAGCTACATTATCAGCAGGAGCTATGAACCCACAATCTCCAAGTTCTCAAACATCATTATTATCTGCACAATCACATACCATATCTGCTACTTTTGCTGATGGATATAACGACCATATTGGAAGTGGTAATGGATATAATGTTGCAAGAACAAAGGCAGTATATTCAATTGATACATATGATGGAAACACTGCATTATGTTTAACTTCAGATTCACCAATATTAAAAGCAGATGGAACAATTGTAGAGGCGGGTGAATTAGAAGAAGGAGATATTTTAGATGGATATGCATTAGCAGGATTATCATCTGATTCTGATGGAGATTTCTTAGAATGGAATGCTGAAACGCTTGATGCAACACCAAAAGAAGTTACAGTAGTTAGTGTTATTTATTCTTTTGCTCAAAGATACTATAATATTAATGATGGTGAAATCACTGCAACTGGTGAACATCCATTTTTAGTAAAAGATGTTGTAAGTGGTGATTATAAATTTAAAGAAATTATTACAATAGAAGAAGGTGATAAACTTATTAAACAAGGAACAAGTGGTATCGAAGAAGTAGAGGTAATATCTAAAGTTGCTGTAAATGAAACAACAGAGATTGTATCAATTGATGTTGAAGAGCAAGATACTTATTTAGTTAATGGATATATTTCACATAATAAAGGTACAAGTGGTTCTCATACTGATTTAGGAGCATCATCAGCACCTACTGGGTTATCATATTCATCACCATCTGTATCATGGACAGCTCCATCATCAACAGGTGATACTGGTATTACAGGTTATGATTTCCAAATTGATAACGATTCTAACTTTGGTTCACTTATTGCAGATGTTTCAGAGTGGAGTTCAACTTCGGTTGAAGTATTAGTTGGGTACTCATTATCACCAGGTACTACATATTATTTTAGAGTAAGAGCGATTGACCATGGATTAAAATCTTCATGGGCATCATTCTCATTTACGGCATAATATTTTTTATGTTTGAGAAAAAATCATATATTTATATATATAAACAAAACATTAAATAAAATATATCAAAATGGCAAACACAATTCAGTTTACAGAAGAAGAAGTTTCACAGATTAATCAATTAAGACAAGATGTTTCAAATGTGTTTACACAATTAGGACAACTTCAAATTGAAAAAGAAAGAAGAATTAGTGAACTTGATGGGTTTAAAGAACAACTTTTAAACAAACACAAAGAATTACAACAAACAGAAGAAGAATTATTCAAAGGATTGAATGAAAAATATGGTGATGGAAACTATGACCCCGCTACAAATACATTCACTCCTACTGAAAAATCCGAAGAATCAGTAGAAGAATCGGTTACTAATTAAATAAAATAATACTTTAGAAAAAGTATTTTATATTTATATGTGTACATTTACACAAGATAATTAACAAGGAGTAATATAAAATGGCAGAAAAAATTGTATCACCTGGTGTATTTACGAGAGAAAATGATTTATCTTTCTTAGCACAAGGGATTGGAGAAATCGGAGCAGCAATCATTGGACCTTTCCATAAAGGACCTGCTTTCGTTCCAACCGTTGTCAATACACAATCAGAATTTGAAGAAATATTCGGTACACCTGATGGAACTTACTATACAGGATATACCGTACAAAATTATTTAAGAGAAGCTGGAACAGTAACTATTGTAAGAGTTGGTGGAATCGGTGGATATACCGAAGTTGGACCAGCTGCAATTGTAGTAGATTCAAGTGGTTCAGTTAATCAATCACTTGTTGGAACACTTCACACTACTCATCTTTGGGATAGTGCAACTGGTGTAACAGCATCTATTGATTCACAAGTATCTCAATCAGCTTTTTCAATTGAACTAAGTGGTTCGGATTCAAACTATAACACAGTAGTATCAGCATCTATACTTCCAAGTGCAGGTAATGATTTATCCGATGTATTTGGAGAATCTGCAAGAGGTTCAAAAGGTGCTTATATGTACAAGTACTTTGAAAATGAAGCAACTGACCAATCATCTGTTTTAACAGCAGGTGGACAAGTAACACTTATTGATTTAGCAGACCAAGTTTTCACAAACGATATTCAACACGCATCAACTCCTTGGATTAAATCTCAGTTGATTTCGGGTGAAAGACATGATTTGTTTAGATTCCATACTTTAGGTGATGGTACAAATTATAACCAAGAATACAAAGTTTCAGTATTTAATGTAAAGGCAGCAGGTTCAAACAATTCTACTGATTACTCAACTTTCTCAATCGCAGTTAGAGGATACTCTGATACAGATAAGAGACCAGTAATCTTAGAAACATTCAATAACTTGAACTTAGACCCTGCATCTCCAAACTACATTAAGAAAGTAATCGGTGATAGAAACCTTGTTATTGATGCAAACGGAAAACAAACAGAGAATGGTGATTATGTAAATCGTTCTAAACATATTAGAGTAGAATGTAAACCTGAAGGTTCATTCCCTGTAACTGCAGGACCATTCGGACACGATAAATATTACAACCCAATTTTTGTTGGTTCATCATTAGAATCATTAGTACCGGCTGTTATTTACTCAACAGGTTCGGCTGATAACTCTTCATCAAGTGCAACTAAGTTTAGTGGTATTGATTTAGAAAGTGCAATTGTTAAGGTTGATAACTCACATTATCTATCTCCAATTCCATCTTCAGCTACACAAGGTGCTAACACAGTATTCGCTTTTGATGGTACTGTAACTATTAATGGTGGAACACACTCATTTGGATTTGAACTAACTGGTTCAGCATCAGATGATGTTAATAAGAGACAATTTACTGTTGGATTCCAAGATGGATTTGATGGTGTATCACCAAATACTGAAAAGGCACTTGCTGGTTCATCTGCTAACTTCGGTAGTGGTAACACACAAGGATTTGATTGTTCAACTTCAACCGCTAGTGGTTCAGTTGCTTATGTAAAAGGAATTAACTCAGTATCTAACCCAGATGATTTCGATATTAATTTAGTATCTGCACCTGGTATTGTTCGTAGACATCACTCTTATGTATTTGATAAGATTGTTGATATGGTAGAGGCTAGAGAAGATGCTTTCTTCATTGGTGATGTTGTTGGTGTAACTTACAACTCTGCAAATGGACAAGTTTCAACAGATACTATTTCACAGGCTGTTGAACAGGCTGGTAACTTAGATTCTAACTATGTAGGTACTTACTACCCATGGGTTAAAACAATCGATTCAAGAACTAACAGATTAACTGCAGTTCCACCATCAGTATTGATGCCTGGAATATATGCTGCTAACGATGCTGTTGCTGCTGAATGGTTCGCACCCGCTGGTTTAAATAGAGGTGGTATCGTAGGTGCGGTATCTGTATTAAACAGATTAACACATGCTGAAAGAGATACACTATATGAAGGAAAAGTTAACCCAATCGCTTCGTTCCCTGGAGAAGGTATCGTTGCTTTTGGACAAAAAACTTTACAAGATAAGGCATCCGCACTTGATAGAATCAATGTTAGAAGATTAATGATTAAAGTTAAGAAGTATATTGCTTCAACTTCAAGATACTTAGTATTCGAACAAAATACTTCTCAAACAAGAAGTAGATTCTTGAATACTGTTAACCCTTATTTAGAAGGAATACAACAAAGACAAGGACTTTATGCTTTTAGAGTAGTAATGGATGAAACTAATAACACACCTGATGTAATCGATAGAAACATCTTGGCTGGACAGATTTTCTTACAACCAACGAAAACTGCTGAATTCATCGTGTTAGATTTCAACATTCTACCAACAGGAGCTTCGTTCTCGGCATAATTAAATAAAAATAAAAAAGAACTATATTTATAATAGTACAAAATAGGAGAAATAAAAAATGGCAGAAGTATTAGAATTTAACGATATGTTCTATACCAATTTCGAACCAAAGATGAAGAATAGATTCATCATGGAAATCGATGGTATTCCTTCATATCTTATTAAAACAGCTAACAGACCTTCAATTCAGTTTGAAACTGTAACACTTGACCATATCAACGTTAAGAGAAAACTTAAAGGTAAGGGTGAATGGCAAGATGTTGAAATCAGTCTTTATGACCCAATCGTTCCAAGTGGTGCTCAAGCAGTGATGGAGTGGGTAAGATTATCTCATGAATCTCTAACTGGTAGAGATGGATATGCAGATTTCTATAAAAAAGATATTCAATGTTATATGTTAGGACCTGTTGGTGATAAAATTGAACAATGGACTCTAAAAGGTGCTTTCATCAACAATGCAGTGTTCAACGATTTAGATTGGGCTAATGCTACAGACCCAGCAGAAATCACTCTAACACTTTCTTATGATTACGCAATTTTAGAATTCTAATACAACTCCACAATATTTTTATAAAGAAAAAAGTTCTCTTAGTGAGAACTTTTTTTGTGTCTATATACCAACTTTTTAAAAAGTATATATTTATATAAAACAATTTAAATTAAAGTTATATGGCAAAATTTGATTTTCCAACCGAAATCGTAGATTTACCATCAAAAGGTAAACTATATCCAGAAGGACACCCGTTATCAAAGGGTACGGTGGAGATTAAGTATATGACAGCTCGTGAAGAGGATATACTTGCTTCCCAAAATTTGATAAGGAAGGGGGTGGTGCTTGATAAGTTGTTCGAATCTGTTGTAGTAGAAGAAGGTTTAGATATTGGTGATATTTTCATCGGTGATAAAAACGCTATTTTACTTGCAACTCGTATCTTAGGATATGGAAAAGATTATCAAGTAGAAGTTACCGACCCATTTACAGGAGAAACCCAAAAAGAAGTAATCGATTTATCACAAATTCAGATTAAAGAAGTAGATGAAAACTTATTATCATCTGATAATAGATATTCAATTACTTTACCTGTATCTAAGAAAGAAGTGGTGTTAAAATTACTAACACACAAAGATGAACAAGATATTAATGCTGAAATTCAAGCACTACAAAGATTACAGAAAAAAGGTCAAGATGCTGTTTCACAAGAAATGTCTACAAGATTAAGATATATCATTCAAGAAATAGATGGTAATACTGATAGAGGATTTATTAACAATTATGTAAAAAATAACCTTTTAGCAAGAGAATCTAAGTTTATTAGAGATTATATTAGAGAAATATCACCTGATTTAGATTTAAAATATCAGTTTACATCTGATATTACGGGAGAACAGGAGGCTCTCGATATTCCCTTTGGGGTTGGGTTTTTTTACCCTTCCGAGTGATTACTCAGTTCAACTTCATAACCAAATTTGGGAAATGGTTAACTATGGTAATGGGTTTACTTGGTCAGAAGTTTATTCCATGCCGATTCATTGGAGAAATTTCTATTTCAAGAAGTTATTAGAGGCTAAGAAAAAAGAAGCCGAAGAATATAAAAAGGCAAACAAAAAAGGTTCACCAAAAGGACCAAATGTAAGAGTGAGGAAATAATTCCTCACTTTTTTTTTACCCTATATTTATAGTAGTATAAAAGTATAAAGGAGAAATCTAATGTCAAAAGAAAAAATAAACGAAGGCCTATTTGGAGCTGCAAAAAAGTTTTCAAATTCATTTTTCGATGGATTAAAAACAAATGCAACAAATAGAGCGTTACAGGCAGCAAAGAAAAACAAAAAAGTACCTGTTGCTATTGTTAATAAAATGACACAAATTGAAAAGGCATCTAAAGAATTAGAAAAGATGTTAAAAGATTTAGAATAGTATATTATTACGGAGTTGGCTAAATGAATCAAAAAGAAATAAACGCTGCACTTAAAGAGGCTAATGCTTTAAAAAAAGAAGCTCTTGATTTGCTTAATCAGCAAAATCTAAAGAGTGCGGAAGCGGTTGCCAGCTATAAAAAAACCAATAAAGAATATAAGGCTATTGTTGAAAAAATAAAAAATGTAAATTCAGAAATAAGAGAAGCCAAAGACCAAAATAAAGAATTAATAGATACTTACATTCAACAAGAAGCTAAATTAAAAGGATTAACAGGATTACAAGCAAGTTTAGTAGATAAAGATAGAGCAAGAATTCAGATAATGGCTAATGCCAAAAATCTTGATGCTGATAAAAGAAAAACATTTGAATCTATAGCTTCTTTGCAAAACGATTTATTAAATACATCATCAGAAGATGTAGTAACTCAAGCTGAAATAAATAGACAATTAGATGCTCATTATAAGGATTTAGAAGGAGCACGAGGAATACATGCTCACATAACAAAAAATTTAAGAGAACAAAGAGATAAAGCACAAGGTGTTGCAAATATGACAGAGAAACAACAAAAGTTTCTCAATAAACAACTTGCAGTATATGAAGGTATAAAAGATAGTATAGCTGGTGTTCTTGAAACGGCATCATTACTTACATCTACTGTTGGTGGTATTGCGGGTTCTTTATTAATTGGAATAGGAGCTGTTGCTACTGAAGTTGGTAAAACTACAAGAGAATTTGGTGGATTTGTTGGAGGATTGACAGGAGCAACTGGTCAAACAACATTATTAAGTTTAGCATTCAAGGATGCATCTGCAGTTACCAAAGAATTAGCGAATCAATTTGGTGGAGTTGAAGGTAGTACTTTTAGAACTCGATTAAACACCAACTTGATGGCTGTTAATATGGGTATTAGTGGTGAATCAGCTGCGAAACTTGTTGGTACACTTGCAAGAACTGGTGGAATGACTGCTCAACAAGCAATGGATTTGGCGGAATCCACAAAACAATTTGCGAAACAACAAGGAGTAATACCATCTCAAGCGATGGAAGATATTGCTCAAAACTCAGAATTATTCGCATCATATGGAGCATCAGCAACAGAAGAATTAGCTAAATCAGCAGTTCAAGCCGCAAAACTTGGTGTATCTATGAGTACACTTGGTAAAGTAACCGATGGATTACTTGATTTTGAATCATCAATTACAAAAGAATTAGAATTATCCGCAATGTTAGGTAGAAATATTAATCTTAACAGAGCAAGAGGATTGGCGTTTGAAGGTAAGACTGGAGCAGCGGTTAAAGAAACCATAAAACAACTTGGTGGTGCAGCTGCATTTGAAAAGATGAATGTTATCCAAAGGAGACAAGCAGCTGAAGCATTAGGTTTATCAGTTGATGAGTTAGATAAGATGGCTAAGAACATGGATAAGTTAAATGATGATGGTTCAATGCAACTTTCAACATTTGATACTTGGTCACAATCACTAACCGCATTTGCATCTGGTCCAATGGGTAAAACACTTAAAGGATTGGGTGGAATTGCAGTTGCAGCTGGTCAAGCAACACCATTCTTAAAAGATATGGGAATAAATTTAGGAGGAGCTGTAAAATCAACAGGTCAAATTCTTAAAAACATGATTGGGTTGGTTGCACAAGGTGCTAAATGGGTTGCAAGTAAAGTTTTTGGTTCTGGTACTATGAGTGCAGCGAGTGGTATGATGGGTAAAGCGGGAGATTTTCTTAAAAACTCAAAAGTAGGACAAGCTACTGGTAAACTCAAAGATAGATTACTACAAGGTGTAACATCCCCAAAAATGGATACACCAAAAATAGATACACCAAAAATAGATACACCTCCAAAAATAGACCCAAAATCAGGTGATGGTCCATCTAAATTAAGTAAATCTATTGGTAAAATAAAAATGAATGATGTTTTAAAAGGAGCAGCTGCTTTAGTTATCATAGCTGGAGCAATGTTCATTCTTGGTAAAGCATTACAAGAATTTCAAGGAATAGGATTGGATACATTAGGAATTGCAGGTTTAGCTCTTTTAGGGTTAACTTTATCACTAGCGGCTGTTGGTGCGATTATGAATTTTGCAGGACCGTGGATTTTAGCAGGAGCAGGTGCTATGATTTTAATAGCAGGAGCTATGTACATTCTTGGTAAAGCATTACAAGAAATTGCAAAAGTACCAGATTTTGATTTTCTTTCTCTTGGAAAACAAGTATTGGCATTTGGAGCTTTAATTTCACCTTTAGGTTTATTATTCATGCCATTGAGTCTGGCAGCATTATCATTGGGTATATTAGGTGCTGGTATGGCAGTATTTGGTAAAGGTGTAAGTACATTTCCAACTGGTATTGATTTTGCACAACTTGGGAAGGATATAGTGGGTTTTGCTATATCTCTTTCATCTCTTGGTAAATATATCTTCTCACTAACACTTGCCGGTATTGCTCTTGGAATAGCTGGAGCTGGGTTAGGAGTATTTGGGGCTGGTTTAAGTTTAATACCAGTTGATGTTTTAGATTCTTTAACTAACATGGTAACTAACTTAGTTCCATTAGTAGGTGGTATATTATCACTTGCAGGTGCTTTTACACTATTAGCTGGTTCACTTGGATTATTAAGTATTGCTGGAATTGCAGCACTACCAACATTAATTGCACTTAGTGCAGTAGGAATTGGTTTAGGTGCAATTGCTGGATTATTTGGTGGAGGTTCAAGTAAAGAATCCGAAGAAAAAGAAGATGAAGAATCTATCTCAGACTATCAAATGATGGTTCTAACAGGATTAACAGAAGTTAGAGATGCTATTAATAATAAAAATATGAATGTTTACTTAGATGGTAAACTTCTAACTGATTTTGTACGAGCAAATTCAGATGGAGGTGGTAATCAAGGTGCAACATTATTAACTGCGAAGAAATAACATATGCCAACATTAAAGGAAATATACAAAGGACAATCAAATTGGGTTTTTGGTACTAATTATACCTCAGTAAAGCCTGATAAAGATACTGTTATTGAACAAGAAACAAGTGGTATCCGAATTAAGTCTGCAGTAGAATTAAATAATCCTTTAATATATGGTAATGAATCTGTAAGAATTGCTAATAGAAGTACATCATCAGTTGAGAAGATGAAACAGGCAACTGGTGGTTCTGCCGGTGATGGTGGGTTAATTGGACAAGGTTTAGGGAAAATCACAGAAGGTAAATTTGGTAAATTTGTATTTGGTGGTAAAGTAACATCTTTAAATCAAGCGAGAGATGGTATTAATTCTCGATTGGGTATTCCCAATGCAATGATTCCAACTTATGTTGATGGTCATGGAGGTTTACAGGCCGGAATTGAACCTGATACAATGATTACTCTTGGTAAAATAAGAAATGATGCTAATGGAACTGAATTTGGAAAATTCTTAAAACAAACTGGTGGTGGTAATTTTAGAACTATCGGTAGAAATATCTTAGGACAGGGTATTTCACTTGTAAAAGATAAGTTAAGAGATACCTTATTTGGTTCACCTGCAGGTTTAGGTGAAAACGAACCTACGAATGGTGGATATGAATATTCTTCTGTAAATCCATATTCAACTACAATTAGAAATAATCAATATAATGAACCTGAGAACGATAAACTTCAACTTTTAGAATCTCAAGCAACAGATAAAATTGATGAGTTAAAAAGTAAAACAAAAAATTTACTTAATAAAAATAAACCAGTAGGAAAAGTAACTCCTTCTATTGAATATACAGATACAGAAAAATATTCAACTGTTAATTTACCATTTACACAAAATGATAGTAGAGAAACACAACTATCACTTCCTGATTCAGAAAAAGAGGTAGATTTAAAAAAGGATGTTGCTGAAAAATTAAATAAGAAAAAAACTCTTGGTGATAGTATAAGTTCAAATAATCAAAGAAATTATTCACCTAATTCTACATATACATCATATACAGATACTTACATTACAGAAGAGAGTGTAGATACAGATATACAAACTCCAACTGCAGAAACTGAAAATGAATTACAAAGAAAAACAGATTTATCACAAGAAAAAAATAAAAAATTAGGAGAAGGTAAATCTACCAACACTAACTATTCAAATGAATTAAAATATTCTGATATTGTTAGAGAAGAAGCAACAGATGATGACCAAAGTGGTAATTTCACAAGAATAGATTTAAGTGTATTACCACAAAATGCAAGTTCAAGAGAAAGTAAGTTTTTTAGATTAAAGGGGTATTCAAAAAATCCATATACTTCTGAAAATAAATATCCAAAGAATAGTGGTGAAAGTGGTACTTCTGAAAATATGGAATCCTTATATGGGATTACAAATGGTGGAGATAGGATAAACTCTGAAGGATTAACTGGTAATACTGAAGAATTAGAAAAATTAGATTTAATTCCGTTTTGGATAAAACCAAAAGGAGGAAAATCTGTACATTTCAGAACAAGTGTAACTGGTATAACAGAAACGGTTTCACCATCATGGAGTACATCTAAATTTTTTGGAAATCCTTTTAGTTTTTATACATACGATGGGGTAGAGCGTAACTTAGCACTTACACTTCAAATGTTTTGTTACAATCCGACTGAATTAGCTACTATGTGGCAAAAAATTGAATTTTTATCAAAACAAGCATATCCAAAAGTAGCAACTCATAATGATATAAAATATGCAAACCCACCTATTTTAACTTTTAGGTTAGGTGATATTTACAATAACAAAACTTGTTTTATCGAATCTTTATCATATACAATTCCAGATAATAGTAATTGGGAAATTGATATAGATGGATTACAATTACCAAAGTTAGTAGATGTTTCTATTACTTTTAAATTTATTGAACAAGTTGGCGATGAGCAAGCATTATATTCATACAAAAGAAGTGATGATGCAATTAAACTTGTAAATGAAAAACGAGGAGCTCAAGGAGGTTCGTTTAGTGGAGATTCTCAAACAGGAGGTGGTACACAAAATATTGGAGGAGGAGAATCTGCAGATTCAGATAAATTCTCATCACAAAAGACTACACCACCTAAAGTAGATAATAGAGGAATTGAACAAGATGAGACGAATATAAATGAAAACAATAACTCAGGTACTAATTCTACTCCTAAATCTTTAAATACTGGTAAAGAATCAACTGATACACCAAAGGATTCAAAAAAAGAACAAACAAAAGAAACAACAGAATCTAAAGTTTTAAGTGATGCTGATAAAAAAGCAGAAGAATTAAAATCACAAGGAGTTGACGATTGGGCTATTGAAGAAATAAAATATAGAAATCCAAAAGATGTTAGAAAAGTAACAGATATAGATGGTAATGTTGGGTATTATTATAAAAAAGTAAATGAAGTTAGAGGTACTGAATATGAATACGTTTGTTATCAGACTGGAATATATAATGCAGCTACTGGTGAAATAATCGGAAATAAAAAATATCTTGATTGGGTAAAACAGAATATAGATGACCCAATTGGTACTCAACCTGATGCTTTACGATTAGCAAGAGATGCAGAAGATGCAAGATTAGAAAAAGAAGAAAATATTAGATTAGAAAAAGAACGAAAGGCGAAAGAGAGAGAAGAAAAACTAAAAAAACAAAGAGAAGAAAACTTAAAGAAAAAAGAAGAAAGAGATAAAATAAAGGCACAAGAGTTGAAACAGAAAAGAGAAGAAAGAGAAGCTAATAGAAAGGCTAACGGTGGAGTATATAAAGTAGGATAATATAAATTATGGCAAGAAGTAGATATTCAAATAATAAAACACAAAAACTTAAAGATGGTAGAGAGGTATATAAAACAAAGATATATCCAAATATTCCATTGAAAGATAATGATATCTATATCGTTACTCAAACAGGAGATAGATTAGATACTCTTGCAAATCAATTTTATGGTGATTCTTCATTACATTGGATTATATTAGCGGCAAACAATATACACGATGCTCCATTTGCATTTGAAGATGGTACTATTCTTAGAATACCAAAAGATTATTTAGAAATCGTTAACAATTTTAATAAGTAATTATGTTATTTCCACAATTAGCAAATTTAGAAAAAGCTGTTCAAGCTAAGATGGTTGAAAGGGCAGGTAATAACCGATTGGTTAGTGGTTATAAACCATGGCTTAGAATTTCATCTGCGTATAATGGTGGATTAAGTTTAGAATCTATTTATCAATCCAATTCATTTGTAGATGGTTATGGTGACGGTTCTAAATCAGGTAGGCTAGGTGTTAATTTTGCAGGTGAATCTGTATTTGCAGAAGGAGATAGGGCTTATAGACCTTCACCAATTATAGAGTCAATGAGTTTAACATTTGGTGCAGGTGGATTATCAAGAAAAACCAACTTTTCTATAAAATGTTTTACCTTATTACAAGCGGAAAAACTACAATCACATTTTTCAGAACCAGGTTTTACTGTTTTAGTAGAATATGGTTGGAATACAGAAAGTGCATTATCTCAAAAAGCAGTACTTGATAAATGTGAAATGGCAAAATATAATAATTTCATTTATGTAAAGAAAAAAGAAAAAGATTCAAATTATGAATATAGTGGATATCTTGGTTTTATAACACAAAGTTCTCTAAAAAATTCAGATGGTGAAAGTTATATTTTAGATATAGAGTTAACTACTATTGGAGAAATACCCGCTTTTTTACAAACTGCAACTGGTGGAGATATTGCAAAAGATAAAAAAGGAAATGAAGATAAAAAGGTAAAGGGAGGTAAGAAATTTTCTGAAACTGATATTGAAAATTTTGCAGAAGATGGTGATATAGGAAAAGCACTTTTTGCTCAAATGTATAACAGATTACCTCAAGAAAAACAAACAGCACCAATAAAAAACTTACACTTAAATGGTAGAGTAGATAGTAGAGGTATTCCTTGGGCTCATCAAGGAAACTTTATTAATATGGATAGTAAGGTATTAGAAAAACTTTCAGAAGATTTAACAGATGCAAATATAGAAACATCTGAATCAGATTCAAAGGCCAAAATACCCGAAGGTGTTAATCTTTTTGATAAATCAACCTTTATACGATTAGAACTAGCTTTTGAAATATTAAATAGTTATGTTGTAAAATTAAAATCTACTGAAACAGAATGTCCACAAGTAAAATCTTACAACTACATAATCCGTACAGATAACACACTTTGTAGAGGTTTTAAATATATGTTTTCAACAGATGGTTCAAAACTATTAATTCCAAATAGAAATCATCCTGAGTTTGATTTATTATTAGCTTTAACCTCAACAGATGAATTATCTGGAGATTCACCATATCTTGCAACAAAAGATGGTAGACCTAATGAAACAATAAGTTTAGACCAATTTCCAACAGGTAATGATATGTGTTTTCCTCAAATAAAACCACTAAATGAATATAAATGGCCAGATGGAGTAATAACTCAAGATTTTAAGGCAAATACATATGGATATTTAAAAGATTTATTTATAAATTTTGAATTTTTCTGTGAAGTTCTTGGTAGAAATAATGTTGTTAACAAAGATATTTATTATGAGTTATTAAATGGGTTATCATCAGCAACAGATAATTATTGGTATTTTGAAATTGCAGAAAATCCACATGAAAAAACTGGTGATATGGAGTTAATTATAAAAGATTTAACTTTATGTACACCTGATAGAAGTAAATTCGGAGAATGTCCTTCTTTTATGTCAACAGGTATAGATACTCCCTTTTTAAATTCAAGTTTTGATATGAGTTTACCTGCAGCAATGAAAAATTCAATTATTGGTAAAAGAAATTCTACACAAATAAATACTACTCGTGATGCTGCAACAGATGCTGATATATCTTTTATATTTGCAGAAAAACAAGACCCTGTTTTAGATGTACTCAATTCTTTTAAGATAGAAGATTCAGAAACGGATGGACAAGCAGCTTCAGAGCCTGATGAAAAAGATGAAGATGAAATCAGAAAAGCAAATTTTGAAATATTTTTACAATACGCATCTGTATATACTAATATAAAGGATAGAGAGAACGATTTTGATGTAAAAGAAGAAACTTGGAAAAAGTGGTTAACTCTTGGTATAGCAGATGGTGCAAATGCAAATGCAGATGAAATATTATTTGTAGGAGCATGGAGAGATAAATCTCTTTTTAAAACATTACAAAAATCAGAATCTAACTCAAAATCAGCAACAAACATACTAATACCAATTACATTTGAATTTGAAACATTTGGAATAACAGGAATTGTAACAGGCCAACTATTTAAGATTACAGATTTACCTGCTAAGTTTAAAGAAAGTGCATTTCAAGTAGTAGAAGTATCTCATGAACTTGGTAGTGAAATGTGGAAAACTAAAGTAAAAGGACAACTAAGGAACTTTTCGTAATGGAAAATATAATAGATAAATACAATGAATTGAGTAAATCTAAGAATAAGAGAAATTATTCTAAGGTAAAAACTCATATACCTACTCCAAGTGAGTTAGATTACAAAAAAGGATTTATCAAAAGATATTTTTGTCAAAAAACAAATGATAAAGGTTCTCCTATATTTGAAGTAGATTCAATTCAGTATTCTAAGTATAAAAACAATCCTTTTTATGTTGTTGTTTTTTTAAGATGGAGAATAAAAGGACCTAAAGAAACACAATATGATGATAAGGGAAATATTCTTGATAAATCAGTTTCAGAATCAAACAGAATAGCAATTAAATTAGTTGCACATAAAATACCGAACTTAAAACTATACTTACCAAATTTATTACAATTTTATAAAAGTTAATATATATAGATATAAACTAAAAATTAGGTTACATGAGTTATTTATCACAAGAAGAAAAACAACAACTACTTTTTGATTGGAGATACAAAGGAGTATCTATTTTAAATCTATTAACAGAGGAAGAAGTAGATTCTTATGCTGAGGAATTAGAACGAATCAGAGTCCAAAGACAAGAAAATGATACAGATGGACAGTGGGGAGAATATGACCCATATATGTATCCACATAAAGATTCAGATAAACTTTCTGAATTAATGAAACATCCTAAAATTATAGAAGCTTGTGAATTTTTAATGCAAGGTAAAATATTTGCTGTACAAACATGGGCTTATTTTAAACCACCAGGACAATTAGGAAGAGACCAACACCAAAATATATTTTATACCCAATGTAATAGAAATGAAATTGTAAATATTTCTCTCGCATTAGATAATCATGACCCTTACAATGGTTCTGTTTGGTATTTAGAAGGTTCTCATCTATTAGGAAGGTTACCTATTGAAATTGATGATGAAAGAACAAAATCAAATCCAAAGAATTGGAGAAATGAAAGAGGAAAACCTTGTGTATTACCACCAGACCATGGTTTTAAAAAAATAGATGGGTATCTACGAAAAGGTCAAGTTGCATTATTGCACTCTAATGTAGTTCATGGGTCTGAAGCTAACAATTCTACAAGATTTAGAAAAGCATTCTTAACAGGATATGTAAAAGAAGGTTCAGACTTCTCAACAGGTAATCATATGAAACGAGAACCAATTGATGTTGGTTCGGCAAAAATATAATGTACTCAAACATTTTTATATTTGGATGTTCTCACTCTGCTGGTACTTCTTATAAAGGAATAAATATTCCATTTTCTCGTATCATCGCAAATAAGTTAAATATATCTGAAATATTTGATTATTCACAAAATAGTGCGGGAAATGAGTTTTTAAGAAAATCTTTAATTACTGCTTTTTTAAATGAAGAAATACGAAAAAACTCATTAATACTATTCCAACTTACAGATTATCATAGAAAATCTTTTGAACTTATAGATAAAAGAAGTAATGGTGAATTTTCTTTAGAAGGTAATTGGGGTAAAGTTGATAATATTATACATATTCTACCTGGTATGTTTAATAGAGATGATGATGATAGAGATGATGAGTTTACACAATTTTCAGATACATATGGTGCAAGATTATCGGGTGAACATTATATAATGTTTGATGATATATTTTCAACCTATTCAATTTTAAAACTTATTTCTTCAACAATTAAAAATGTTGATTTCCAAATGATAGCATGGCCAGAAATTAAATCACCATTTGATAAGTACATACCAAATGAACTATCAAATATTATGAATTGGTCTTTAGAAAACAAACTTACAGAAAATGATATTCACGATAATGGTGATTTTCATTTATCACAAGAAGGTCATGAAAAATTAGCAGAAAAAATATTTAATTTTTTGCAAAAATAATTCACTTTTTGCTTGGTCATCTCAACTTTTTTTCGTATATTTACTTTGTAAATGAGTGATAATATAAACCTTAAAAGTATGAATTATTTGATTGACCCCACAACCCTTCTTTTCAACTCTCACCGAGTTAATGGTTTCACCAAAATGATTGGTGATGAACAAATTCCTCAATGGGATTTATTGGATATAGAAACTGAAGTTGCTACTGAATGGACTAACGATTGGGATGAGGACCAAGGATTTGGTTCTTCTGACGGAACATTTATGATAAAAGATTTCATTGATAATGTAATCTGGCGATTCGCTAGTGGTAAGTTGGAAACTAAGTTCAACCCTGTACTTTCGATAGTGGAGTATTCAGAAGCTGAACATCACAATAAGGTTCAACAAATGGAAAGTGGAATTTAATAAAACCCTAAGATATGAGAAATAAAATTGATTTTAAAACCCTTGAAAAAATCAACAATGAAATTGGTGAGTTCGAAGTAGGTCAAACCTTTGGCGGTGGAAATCCAATCTATCTTCGATTTGGATATTGGAAACAAGTTGATGTTGATAAGTTAAACGAAATCCTAAATCCTTTAAATCAGGTTAAAGAAGATGAGTGGTATGATGATGATTGTGGATATCAATACAATTATCAATTTCTTTAAAAAAAAGTAAAAAAATGCTTGGATATATGAAATATTTTTCGTATATTTACTATGTAAATAAGTTAAACCATTAAAAGATAAAAGATATGAATTATTCAGAATTAAAAAACCTTTCCCTTGAAGAA
>Ga0213859_10000480_pt1 | contig 18188 bp, 21 predicted proteins | sample PICome_2_FD_160133 | JGI IMG/M metagenome (GOLD analysis project Ga0213859, IMG submission 160133) | Coastal seawater microbial communities near Pivers Island, North Carolina, United States - PICO304 | ecosystem: Environmental > Aquatic > Marine > Coastal | place: USA: North Carolina... | reverse complement strand
CGTAATTGGCGGTCTCGTTACTACCTTCGATACACCTGTAACGTTCAACCAGAACATTACAATCGTTGGTGGTGATGGATCCCTAGTCAACTCGATTGAATCTCCTTTCGTTATCTCTGTTCAGGATGGTGACTTTACTCAGGTCAAGGATTCCCTGATCATTCGTTCCAACGTTGCTAGCACCGAGAACGGTCTAACAAACGGTAAGGAACAAGATGAGAGACTAAACAGAGTTGAATTTACACCTCCTACTGCTGGTGACATCACTCTCAGTAAGAACAAGGTCAAGGCTGCTGTATTTGAGTTTACTCCAATCAGATACCCAAGAGCAAGAGGATATAAGTTCTTTACACATGCTATTGGCGCATTTGGTTCTAACCAGACACCAAACCAGTCTGCTAACGTATTCCCAACTAGTGGTGGTACTAGACTAACATATACCAATAGTCTTGGTGATATTGTAACACAACAGAAGGCAAACTTCGGTGGTGTTCTACCTGTTGCAGGTGACTTCCTATTCAAGGGTGCTCAAGTTAACCTAACTGGTTCTCTTGGTTGGGTCTTTGCTGATGGATATACTCAAGTTCCTAACGCTACTGTTTATCAGATCATTTCTGATAGTTCTAACCGCATTAAGATTTCTGGAGAGCATCTGGTGTTGCTGTACTAAACAGCGCACTTGGTATTTCGGATAATTCTCAAATCAGAATTACTGATTACTATCCTAATACATCACTAAATGGTACATGGTTCATTGTATCTCCTGATGGTGATGCCTTCTCTGTCAATAACAGCTATGTTCATATTCAACTAGTTGATCCAGTTCCTGCTGGAACTACAAACTGGAGCAGTGTCATTGCTGGTGCTGCTGCATCAAATAACGGAAATGGCTCTGTTCCAACAGTTGAGTTCTCTAACTCACTATGGAAAGAGTGTGGTGTCCTAGGTGCTGAGGCACTCAGAACTGAGACAGAAACTATTGGTAACTTCAAACTTGGTATTAACACTGTTGCTCGTGCTGCACACAGTGCATTTGAAAATGCATGGACTAGCAACGATACAACACCTCGTGCAAACCTCGATGTTGTTGGTACTGCATTCATCAGTGGTAGAACGACTGATGACTTCAACAACCATGCTAACTTCGCTGATCGCGATAAGAATGCAGAAAATAATGCATTCCTAGTTGGTGGTGACAGTGCTGCTCCTAATGATGAGGCAGTATTCCGTATTGCTACTACAAATGGTGGTCGTGTTGGTATTAACGTACCTAACTCTCAACTAGACAGAGTTCTGGTTGTTGACGGTCTATCTAGATTTACTGATGATGCTCGCTTCGAGCATGACATCGAAGTCAATGGTGACAATGGTTCTGTTGCTGAGGTAAGAACTTCTCAGACAACTGGTACAGTCAACCTCTTCAACGATAGCACATTTGTTGGTGGTAACAACACTGCTGGCATGAACCTCGCTGGTTGGGCGAAGACAATTAAGATCGGTAGTGGCACCACTGCAAATCAGTGGATCTACATTGGTGATAGTTGCACTGGTGATCAATTCCTCAGACTTGGTAACTCTGCTGATCACTCCAACATCTTCCTTGGTGACATTGCTGATACAGCAACTTACATCTCTAAGGTTCAAATTGGTGGTGCATATGGCAACAACTCTTCTAACTCTTACACACTGATCGGAACCAGACAGACAAGTCTTGCTGGTGATCTACTAATCGGTGCTAACAGAACAACTGGTGGTGATGAAACTAATCCTGATCAGGTTGTCACAGTAAGATCTGAAGCAGGTGTTCTTAACTTCTTCACCACTCAGACACAGACAGTTAACTTTGCTACCAACGCATCTCTAATCACTATTGGTGGTCAGGGTGGTACTACAACAGTTAGAAATAACTTTGTTGTTGATGCTAATGCACGTTTCAATGCTGACATCAAACTCTGTGGTGGTAATGCTTCTTACTCCTTTGAGGGTGATAGAGGACAACTTGGTACTGATGACTTCGCTCATCCTAGCGGTGTTCTCGGTCAGAACACATTTAACAGCAACATCGATATCATCAACGTTGGTGTAATTACAGTCGCTGACTTTAACGCTCCAACAACTGCAGAACTCGCTGCTGGTTTCAACAGAGTTGATACTGCTGGTGCTGGTGTATGGGGTGGAACCAACTTCCAAGAGAGCAAGAGTGGAGCAGGCGCTGAAGGTGCTGATCTACCAGCAATCACTGGTGATGAGTTCTATCTCCCAATGAAGTATAGACCAACTCCTTACTTCCAAGCAGGTGATTATCTACTCATTGATACTGCTCCTACTGGATCTGGTAACTCTGAGCGTTATCCTGAACTTGTCAGAATTACTGAAGATGGTCTACAAGGTGCAGAATCTGCTCCTTACTACCTCAAGGTTAAGCGTCATCCACTTGGTTCCTTTACCAAGTATAAGTTACAGCAACTAAATCCTGCTAAGGATTATCTTGATAATCACCTAGATGCAACCAACGTTTGGAAGTGTAACATCGCATTTGATGCTACATGGACCACAACTGTTGTTGATGCAACTGGTCCTCGTGATAACTTCTACCTCTCTCAGTTTGGTGGTGGTCTAACAACTAATGATTATGTTATTGTTGATCGTGAAGACACCAACGACGACGGTGACTTCAACCAAGGTGAGATTGTCAAGGTTGTAACTCAACTTGATCAGGTATCTAAGAAACTAATTGTTACTAGAGGTTGTGATACTGCAACAGAGACCAATGTATTCATTGTCGATAGTGTAACTGGTGATATCACGATTGGTGATCAAACAGACCAAGATTCTGTACTTAACATCTATGGTTCTCTGACACTAGAGGGTGGTTGTGGTGCTACTACATCATCTGTTGTTAACGACATCTTCGATGAATTTGCTGGTACATCAGATGATAAGAAACTGACACTTACCAACAGAGTGTTCCCAACATTTGAAGTTAACACTTGTATGGGTGACACTGTAATTGGTAATCAGTGGGGACATGTTTGGGCGCTCCAAGCACACTATCAGTCTAGTGCTTCGGCACATACCACAAGTGAAGATGTAATTGTCTATACTGAAGATCCACAGACTATTCAAGCTGATGGTCCTAAGACCTTACTTGCTTCTACACTTTCTGGTGGTCAAACCCAATTCTTAGTTGTTAACAGCATCACTGGATTTAGTGCAGGTGATTTGGTTCTAATCTATCAGGGTACAACTAAGGCAGAATTCATTAGAATTACTGCTGCTCCATACGTTGATAGCGGTTCTAATGAACCACGTATTCCATTCAGCACAAGTGTTGATTATCCAAGTGGTGGTCGTGCTCAGGAAACAACAACTGCTCAAAGTTTCACTGTTGGTGCAGTCGTCGTTAAGGTTCAGAAAGACACTAGAACAACCAAACTAGCAACAGCACTACCTGCAACTGGTAGAACACAGGCACCTTCACCTAACACAAATCCAGATCGAATTAAGATCGAACTGGTCAATGGTGATCTGGTTGCACAAAAACTCGACTACCCACAGGTTATCAGAATTGGTAGTGAATTCTTCCTACCTGATAGCATTGACGGTAATGTTGACCCTGCATTTGGTGTCAAGATGCCTAAGAGCATCAGAGACAGTTATGATAATGATGAACCAGAAGCAAATATCAGAAGATACTTTGGTGGTGGTAGATTGAGGGTCCATGATGACCTCAACCTCACAAGTGGTAACCTCAGAATGTTTGGCACAGATGCCAAGACACTCATCTTTAGTGTTGCTAACGATGATGGTCACCCTGGTGATGGTGCAATTCTTGATCCTGTCACTGGCAGATCTGGTCTATACCTCAATGGTAGAGCAGACATCTACGGTCAGTTGAGAGTATTCAAGCAGGTTTGTCAAGAAAATGGTGTTTGCACCAATGATAATGTATTCAAAGTTGATAATCAAGACGGATCTGTCGAAATGGGTGCTTCCCTCTATCATAAGGGTAAGATCCTCGCCAATGAAAGTTCTAGCGATAAGTTAGTACATATAGATAATATTGGTTCTGCTGGTAATACTGGTGCTGGTCCTAAGGACTTCATCATGTATCAAGATGGATCTATCGATGCCTTCGGTATTAGCAGATACCTCAACTCCAATGGTGGTCGCCGCTGGACATATCTCGCAGCATCTACCACAGGATTTGGACAGGTTGTGGACAACCCACTACAACCTAATGGTAACTATCTCTGTAACCCATCATCTAGTGGCAACATGGTTGTTTATCTACCATCTGACGCACAAACAGGTGACATGATCAGGTTCATTGATATTACTGGTAACCTATCCTACAATGCTAACCTAATTGTCCGTGCTCTACCTATCGGAACTACAGCAGTTCCAATTCAAGGTGATAGCACTGGTACAAAGGCAGTAGCAGGATCGGGTGCAGCATCAGCAGTCGCATGGAACAGCGGTGAACTAATCGTTCAAACCCGAAATGCATCCTTCGGTCTGGTTTATGTTGGCGCGAGTGATGCTGTAGGCGATCCAAACGCATCTGAAATTCCAACAGATCTACGCGGTTGGTGGTTAATGGAGCTCTGATACATGGCAGTAAGATACGGAATAATCAAATTCATGAAAAGTGCCAAAGTTGGCACTATCATGCCTTGGAGTGGGGATGGAAACGATGGTTTCTCCCTCTCCAATATCCCCAAAGGATGGATTGTTTGTGGTGGACAACTAGAAAATGCATCTAGGTATCCACTACTAACATCTATTATTGGTGACACATATGGTGCTAATGATGAGTTTGGTGGTAATTTCCCCGAATATGAGGGATCAATTCGTATGCCAAATATGACATTGAAGATGCCGATTGACTTAGAACCTAATTATTTGGCACAATCAGAATATCAATATGGACAGTCAGATGCATATAATGTATTGGTCACTAATAGCTACACTGGAAATGCTTTAGTTGGTGGATTTGGTAGTATCAGTCTAACAAGTCCAATTCCAATTACAATCTCTGCTAACACAGACATTGATTTTACTGTTGATCCATCATTGGTGATGAATGCAAAGATGACAAACATCTCTATTGCACCACCAGACTTCTCAACTACAGTCTATACGATTAATAGAAAACTAGGTATCAACCACACTCCTGGTCACTCGCACCCTGGTACATATAGTAAAGCAACTGCTCAATTCTCTGGTCCTCATTTATTTGAACCATCTAATATTGTAACTGGTGGTGGTGTTTCTGGTAGTTGTGTTAATGACTTTGGTTACTCTGAATGTCAGTTGCAGGATGCAGCAACTGCACCATCTTGGCAAAATGGTAGAGTGCAAGCAACATACTATGGTGATGAACAACACGAGTTTACACTACCAAGTGGTGATAGATTTTATAATTTTGAAGGATCAGATTATTGGGCAAAAGTTCCTGCACAGAACTGGCCACCTACACAAGCACACCCATCTGGATTGGTTGCTGCTAGTGATTTGTCTTACATTTATAATGGTACTTCTTCTACAAATACATTTACTGTTACTGATAGTGATGTAGTTAAAACACACGCAATGGATGCGTGGACAGGACTATTTCCAAAACCAATTGAAGTTGGTAATAGAAGAAATCACTTTGGTCCAACTACAAATTATGATCCTGATACAGCATCAGCATTTACAGTTAGTGGTGTAACTATTCCCGCTAATGCTAGTTCTATTGATTTACCTGCAGGTGCTAACATTGGTAGTGCATATGAATTAGATGAAGTTGTACCATTTATGTGGGTATATCTAAATGGTGTTGTACGCCCTGGTACACAAATTACTGGTATCAGTAGAGAAGGAAACTCAACTGCAACTTATGTTTATACAATTGAATTATCACAACCATGTGCTAATACCACTGCATTATCAAACCAAACATTAAGTTTCAAACACGCAACTTATCCAACAACTACAAATAATATTACCTCTCAGTTAGATCCAAATAGTTCTTCCTTCTTGGGTCATAACCACGGCAGTTTTGAATTGAACCAAGGTAGAGGATCTTTGGCAGCACCAACAACTCACCCAGTAAATAACGTGAGTTTAGGTACAGTTTCTCCAGAAAACATCAATGATGCGCTAAATATTATTGCTGAGGTTTCAATGCCAGCCTTAATTTGTACGTTCTTAATTAAAGCATATTGACATGCCTGTAGTCCTAGGAAAAGAAAAATCTAAATACGGATCTGGTACTGGTAGTATCATTATATGGCCAGTGGAGTTAACCAGTTTAAGTCCTAATGCTGAGGATAATATCAAAAGATTACCTGCAGGATACTTAAAGTGTGATGGAACAGTATACAAAGCGGAAGACTATCCCCAACTCGCTGAAATACTTGGCGTTGGGAGTGCATCTAAGTTTATTAGGCGTGACATTAGTAATGATCCTATTGACGATGTAGATGATGACGAGTTTATTGTACCTGATCTAGGTTCTAAATTCCCAAAACCAACTACAGGTGGTTCTGCAGGTACATACATTAATATTGTAAAAAATGACCAGTCTGGTACAGAGAGACGCAGATCTGGTATGGGTATTGAAGCAACTGCTACTGCTGGTACAACATCAGGTAATACAACAGTTATTCCAGTTAGTTACACTGGTAATTTTACTGTGCCCTCTCAAGAGATTGCATTGAAAGGTAAACCAGCATGGACAAAAGGAACTAATAATACTGGTTTTACAGATCAAGAAGCAGTTGACAGTCTAGCATTGCATTCTCACATGCACTTTGCAACTACAAATAGACTAAGACTTAAGACTACCAATGAAACTGGTGGACCTAGAGGACAAGGCATAGGATCTTATTATACTGCATCGACCATTCCAATTCAAAAATGGATGGATAATACTCAGTATAATAATAGTGAAGGTGCAGGTACAAACCAAAAACCATGTTGGGCAATTGCATCTGGTATTACTTCTAGATCATCTCAGGTTGACAACCAGGCAGGTGTTGCTGAAGTTGTCTACTCAAACTATTGTTATAACCTATCAGGTGCTAGTGGTCTAAACTCTTTGAGATATCAATGTTTGCTAAACTCAGCAACAAACTTTGATCTAGACGATGTTGATTTCTATGCTCCACCAAACTTTATTTCACACGCGATCGTTCCATTGATTGGTTGTGTAGAAACAAACTCTGGTAGCATTTCAGATAATGGTACTGTTCCCGCAACTTATATTCAAGGTGGACAGGGTGTACCTAATGACTGGAAGGGTGCAAGTTTGTATGATGTTGTCCCACTCAACGTCAACTCTAACAGTAAATCACAGACATCATATCCACAGGTCAATAATACATTTACTGAAATTGATGAGTTAGCTTATCAACCAGGAGCAGATCCTACGATCCATAACCACAAGATTTTGCTCACTCAGAACACACATACATATAAAATTAAGACTAACGGTTTTCTGTTATCACCTGATAACTTGCAGACCACATTAACATTGCAAACTGATCAAGTTGCAGCGTTAGATCAGGTCACAAGTCCTTATATCATCATGGAATATCTCATTAAGTATTAAAGACAATGGTAGCAATTAACCCCACGTATAGAAATACGAGAGAACTATATTACACTGACAAGCATCCAGACAGTCAGGGTATTGGAACTATCATTACAACCCTTAAGTCAACTGAGGGGTCTTATGATCACAGTTTCATTCCTACTTCATCTGCAGGTCCTGGTGGCACTACAAAATATGTAGAAATTGCTGGTGATGCAGAACCAGAGAATAATCCAGAGTATCAATATCCTGGTTATATCTACTGTGATGGATCTGAATATTATATCCATGATTACCCTGCCTTGTATGAAGCAATCGGTAATGATTATGGTGGTATTGCAAGTGATGGTATTGATGTTTTAACAACTAGTAGTAACTGGTCAGGAACCGTTACTGCAACAATTGATGCTCCACCTACTGGTGCTAATGCAATATTTGAAGGTATAACACCAACCCAAGCAACCTGTAGTGTTTCTATGGCGTCTGGTCAAATCACTGGTGTTGAAGTATTAAACCCAGGATTAGGATATGATCCAGAAAATCCTCCAAATATTACATTCTCAACAACTGGAACCACAGGCACTGTAACATATGCAGTCAGAATTAATCCAAATGCTGGATCGATTGCATCTATTAATAGAAATAATGTTTGGTTGTATTGGCCAGATGAAAACATGGGAACATTTAAAGTTCCTGATCTAAAAGCAAAAAGAATTGTTGGTAATGGTCCTGTTTATGGTCCAAATACTCCTAACGTAGGTAACTCTGAACTAGGCGTTGGTATTAATACTATCGATGGTAATTGGTACATGAACAAGAACGCCCAAAAGGGTCAGTTCTCACTAGGTAATATCACTACCGCAAACTATTCTGGTGTTGTTGATACTGTAGAAGCATCTATCATTGGTGGTCAAGTCATTGAAGTTACAATGCAGGAGAAGAAGATCTCAGGTGCTCCACAACACTCTCACTTCTTGCTGCACTGTGAAGCACCACAGGATACTGGTATGCCTCAGGCAGTATCTGGTGATAGGTATATCGTATCATATAAACCTGGCACAGGTAAGGTTAATAGTTTCTTACCACCAGGCGGTATTGCATACAACCACACTCACGTTCTATCCAAAGCACCAATTCTAGACAATAGTGTTGGTACATATGACATTTACAACTGGAGTGGTGGTGACCAAGATTCTGGTTCTATTAAAGAGCCAGGTTTCTACTATGCATCAGGTGGTGCAGGTGCTGGTTCATTTGTTCAGCAAACTGGATATGCTACGCCAGTATTCTATACTTTCACTTCTACTAGTAGTATTGCTGGTAGAACTATCATTGGTGGTGGTGTACCAATTTATGAAACCACTGTTGTTGAATATACCAACGCTGGTAGTTACAACCCATCAGTTCCTTCAGGTATTGACCAAGCAACGGTCAGTTTAGTTGGTGGTGGCGCATCTGGTGCTGTTTATAGCAAACAAGGTAATAATGGTACAGCTTCTAGATTTGATGTTGGATCTAATGGTAGTATCTTACGTCTAAATTGTGGTGGTGGCACCAGAGGTGGCGCTGCTTCCACTAACTCAGGTGGTGAAGGTGGAAACCAAGGATCTACATCTAAAACTGGTAGTGCGAGTGGTGATGTTCAAGTCATCCAAAACAACCCAGGAACTGGTGGAAGCGGTGGAGACGGTGGCAGCGGACCATTTTGGAAGAAACTTCTAGAAAATCCATCTGCAATTCCAGAGAACTCAGAAGGAACTCCTGGCACAAACCTTTTTGGTGCTAATGGAACTAAAGGTAGAACCAGAATTGTCAATGCCACTGGTAATGTATCTACTGAGTTTAGTTACAGTTCTGGCACTCAAAACTGGACTGCTGCTGTAAGTAATACTAACTACGGTATTAATGGTATCACATGGGAACTATGGGGCGGCGGTGGTCGCGATTGTGGTAACTTTGGTGGTAATGGTTGTGGTGCTGCTGGTGAAGGTGGTAGTGGATCTTATATGAAGATTGCTATTGCAAACCCAACAGCAGGAACAACATACCAAGTTCAAACTGGACAATCTGGTAGAGCATATAATGGTCAGGCAGCTGCCGCACACTCTGGTAAGGGTGGTAGAGCAGGTGAAGGTTATGGTAGTAACAACGGTGGCGGCGGTGGTGCTGCTACTATTCTAAAACTACAATCTGGTAACATTACAATCGCTGGCGCTGGTGGCGGCGGTGGTGGAGGTGGATTTGGTGAAGGATCCTGCGGACAAAATGGACAATCTGCAAACTCTCCAGGTAACAACGTTATTGAAACATCACAGGCATTGTTTACTGGTACTGGTGCAACTGGCGGTCGCTATGGTTGTACTGGTGGCGGAGGCGGCGGAGGCGGCGGCGGTTGCGGTCGTAACGGTGACACTCAAGGCGGTCAGCCAGGCGCAGGTGGCGGTGGATCAGGTGGTCACGAACAAGGATATGGTGGTAAGCGTGGACTATCTGCTGTAAGAACTCAATATATTAGTGATGTTATTTCTCAAAGTAACTCTAACCCTGCTGGTACAAATGGTAAAGCAAAAGTTGTTGTTGCTGAAGAGAGAGGATACTGGACATCAGGCGGTGGCGGCGGTGGATCAGGTGGTTTCTATCAGGTCCAAATTCCAGCAAGTGTATTGACTGGACAGTCAAATGTTTCTATTACTGTTGGTGAAGGTGGTTCTGGTGTATCACAGTCTGGTACATCTTCTGCTGCTGGTAGTGATGGATATGCTAAGATTGAATGGCAAGTACAAACGGGAACAGAAGGTGGAACAGAGACACCAACCACAGCATCACCATTTGAGGGTGGTTCTGGTAACGCAGACAATGGCGTAAACTTCTTCCAGAGTGGTTCTGGTAGTGGTTCTTCCTCTGGATTTAAGTTGGCAACAACACAAACACCAACAGTCGTCTTTGAAGGCGGTGGTGGTGGATCAGGTGCAGCAGCAAGTGTTACTGTATCTAATAATAAAATTACTGGTATTTCACTAACAAACAGTGGTAGTGGATACACAGAAGCACCTAGAGTTCGTATTCTTAATGGCGCTGGTGTTAGAAACCATGCAGTAGTTGGATTTGATGCTGATACTGGTGAATTAGAGAACCTTACACTAGTCACAAGTGAAGCACCAACTCATTATTTGAAGTTTGGTGGTACACAAAATGACAGAAATGTCGTTCTACCAACAACTGATGCATCTGAAATTAAACGTGTATTTGTAAAAGTAGCAAGAGGTAATGGTAGTAATGGTGGTGATACACCAGAAAACGGTGGTGATGAATTGCTATTGTATTTCAATACAACTGAAGACTTGAATTTCCCATCATCTGGTTTTATTGGCACGATGGTTCCCATTCCTACTGCATCTGAACTATCAAGTAATTACGATGGTGATGGTACTGGAAACAATGCAACAAATTGGTATACATATTGGATTGATTTAGCACCATCTCAACAGCAAGAGAACGTCAGGTTCTCTATCAGACAGAACAGAGGTGCTGCTAGTGGTGCTAATGACAATGCTGCTAATACTGATAACTATGGTATTGTTGAGATTGGATATGAATATATACAGACAACTGAACTAGTATTTGTCCCATCTGAAGGTAAGATGGCAATCGTTAATGATAGTCAAAGTTATAATGTTCAGGGTGCTGCTGGTTCCACTTATACATCTGGCATATTTGCTAATGACTTGACAATTACATTGTCATCGGCAAATCCAATTATTCCAGTTGCTTCTTTGGATCCTGATCAGGTCATACCATTGATCGAACCATATATGTTGGTCAAGTATCTAATCAAAGCATTCTAAATAGACTTAGCACATAATATTTTTTACCTCTCATGGGTATTGTAGCAGACGCAAACGTCCCTAATTTGATCTTGCAACTCAATCTAATGGATCGCTCTATTGTTTATAGAGGGATGCTAAAGACAGTTCCTGATCAATATTGGACTGATACTGTTAGACCTAGACTTTACCCTCACTGGGACAGTGAGAAAGATCGTCTAGTCGAATTCACATTTTACGACAATGGTACATACCATTGCGCCAGAAGGAAGCACATTAAAAACTTCAAGACTGGTGAGTATGAGTGGAAAGACTATGAGATGGAGCAGAATGATGTTGAAGAAGCGACTAGTTTCTACAACTTCTTAAAAGATACTTTCCTCAATATTGAACAACTACAGAATGCTGAGTTCCAAGAAGAAATGGGACGTATGTATGGTGAGGTGAGATCTGAAAGTTGGTTGTCCATCAGACTTGCACGTAATTTCTTGCTACAAGAGACAGATTTTATCTTCTCTGTTAGTGATCTACCTACGATGTCTGATGAAAAGAAAGCGATGTATCAAACATATCGCCAGAAATTGAGAGATCTACCTGCACTATTTGCTGATGTTACTGAACTAAGTCAAGTTAAGTTCCCAATGTCTCCAGAGGCATTTGAAGCAGTATTTAAAGTTAATCAACCTGATGCAGTATATCTTGACACAGAAGATCAATGGGTAGCATTGAGTTCGTTCTTCTTTGCACAGTTCAGAGACAAAATGGCACGTTATCTGTGTGTAAGAGATCTAACTGATAGATTGTATAATAATGCATTCATTCAAGCATTGAAAGCAGATCCTGTTGCCATTGGTCTCAATGGTACAACAGCATGGTCTAGTGGTCATGAAAACTTAAATGATATCAAAGCATCACTAGATGAACTAATTACTAGACTTGATAATGGAGAGACGCCATGATTATTGTAACCGAAACTCTATCAGTATATGAACTAGCAGGTAGTCACTGTGTGATGAACAATAAATGCCTGCTCTATTGGGAGCATCCAACCTGGGCAACACTTACTGATGCTAAGAAGACAGAAGTATTGACATGGTTGTCAGATTATTGTGATGAAGACGTTGTAGAAGCAATTAGAGGTGAGAGAGATTGTTGTGTTGAGTATACTAGCGAAGAAGTAGCAGTTCTTAATGCATCAGAGTGGTTCCCACCACGTGCATCATGCCCTGATGCTGACCACTATTTCAGAACACTAGTCTTCGACAACAACGCAGAGATCATATTCGAGAACCTAGACCCAGCAACCCCTTGACACTGGTCTGACGGTCTGGTAGTATAGCAAGAGCGAGCACACCACAATGCTTGAATTTTGCTATGAACTCCCTTATGAGGAACTTGATTTCACAGACCCTGACACTCGCCCGCTCTATCGGATCGGAAGAGGGGAACAAGGGGTTCTACTGGTGCGCCCTTACACTAACGATATATGCGCTCATTGGAGGTTTGTAAATGAAAATGCTGCTAGCAAATCTGCTAATAAAATATACTCCATGTTCTGTGAATATAGAGAGCATGGAGACTTCATTGGTATGGACATGGCGAGGAAATTCCTTGAGATGGGGTTTACTCGCGCCCGACGATATGCAAATCATCATGACGGGAGAAAATACACTGAAACTGGTGAAGTTAGACCTCAGGAGACAGATGCGCTACACTGTGAAAAGTCCGCTGCTGCTAAAGTTTTCAAAGGCATAAGAGATAAAGCAGCATATGACCCAGAATACCAACAACTTCGTAAACAATGGAGAGCTAATGAAAGTACCAACGCAACCCGAGTTGACACACTTGCAGTTTCAAGCAATGTTACGCGATCACGATATTCCAGAAAGCGAAATAATGTATTGCGGCGAACGTGAGTATACCACAGAGTATCAAGCACACCCTGAGTATCATGGACAGATGATGCACTGGTATCTAATTGGTGGTGAACATGAGGTGCCAGTGTGTGACATTGCATCCATTGATCAGGTAGATGATGACGATGTTGTCCCTGAGAATGATGGTTGGGGACCTCAATCATAAAGAAATCATGAGTATATCTCAATATGCTCACAAAACAATCTAAAATACATTGAACCACGCTAAACTGACATGGACTGGAACGACAACACCAAACATGAAAAACGTAAAGATGCATTCTACATCTTTTACGAGAGTGTACTGAAGCCAGACCATGAACTCCGCCAAGATGCACATGATCAGTGCTGCTATCATGAACTGTTAGAATGGCGTGGTGAGATTATTGCCTATCTTGACAAACGACGTAACGAGGAATTTAATTAATGTCTGATGCTGCAGTAAGCACCATTGTTATTGACAATTGGTATGATAATCCTGATGCTGTTCGTAGACACGCTTTGATGCGTATCGAAGCAGATGGTACAACTGGTGCATCCAAACGTAGTTTGGAAAGTATGAGGGATTATGGTCCTAAGTGGGAACCATATCCTGGCACCAGATGTAAAGCAGAGATGGGCAATCTTGCATGGAACTATGACATGATGCAACGTGTTGTAGGTTGTGAGATTGACCCAGATCGCTGGTGTTTCATGCCATCAGTCAATCTTGATCCTAAGATGGTTGTCTTCGATCAAGATAAAAAGCAACCAGTGATCAGAGATACTAAGATCACACTAGCAATGGATGTTGTATCTAATGGTACGTTTGCTATGACTGATGAAAACAGTCTATGGCGTGTTCATAATGATAAACCAAACACACTTGCTGCGGTAATCTATCTCACACCTGATGCACCATTTGACACTGGCACATCATTCTATCGACATAAAGAGACTGGTCTTACTAAGATGGGAGTATTCTCTGATGCTGATAAAAATGATTGCTATGACCCAGACCTGTGGGAGGAGATTGATAGAATTGGTAATGTATACAATCGTTGCATTATCTTCGATGCTGACCGCTACCACTGTGCTACCAAGTATACTGGTGAGCGTCTGTTCCAAGTCTTTTTCTTCGACCTTATAGACAATGACTGACACTAAACCTCGTCCATTTTACGCAAGTCCTGACAAAACTTATGAAGAACAACGCAAATGTCGTATGCAGGATGCTATCGACGATTACCTCCAAGATGACAAAATCTCTTCAAGAGAGGTATATGAAGAGATTATATCTTGCATCGATGATGTAATTCATTATCATAGAGCACAACTTGATCGTGCTCAAAGTGTAAGAACTCTTATGCATGGATATCGTGAAGTCCCTGACAGATTTTAATGGCATCCACTGAAAAAGAACGTCTGCTTCTTGCCATGATGCAGATAAATAACGTCCAGAAACTCACCAAAGACAACAAGTGGAGACAGTATTTACATCAACACTTGGGTGTGGTAGAGTATGAACTTGAACGACAACTATCACTTATTAGACAAGATGAACGAAGAGGACTTTCGCTCGGCAATCAACAACATGTTGATGATGCAGAACAACAACGATCGAAACTTTCAGATCCTCCAAGCGCAGATTGATCGTTTGGAGAAACAACTATCTGAGTTGAATGATCTCAAGGAGATGTTCCGTCTCCCTAAACCTGAGAATAAGGATAGGAAACTATTCGATGATGCAGACTGATTTTGAATTTCTACAACCTGTGACCTATGGGCACGTTACAGGTTATATTTCTTTCATTAGTGAATACTATATCACTATTTGTTTCAAAGACATCCCACTGCCCAAGAGTGCTAACTCACGGTGGGGTCGTCACTATGTTAACATTGTTGTTTACCCTGAATTTTGGCATGAAGTACGCAGTTGTGTGGATGAGGAACAAGAAGAAAGGCACTTCCCGCCAAGAAGCGATCTTCTACAATTTGGAAGATGCCGCTCTATGGGAACAGCACATAAACAAGACGCAGCATTGTCGCACTAACATTATTCCTATCTTTGGAGAATGATTTACTACGTTGGCGGTATCATGACAAGGAAGATGAACAATGAGTTGGCAGATGCCACCATTGCCTTGTCTAAACAATACAAAGGAACAAAAGCAGCAGAGAGATGGATGTCTGGTGAAGACAGTCCTCTAAACTCATGGTTTATGCCTGATATTGAGTATCCTGATATTGCCAGACACTTGTCTGATAGGTTGTGTGATGCTATGTCACAAATTTGTGATGGTTTGAATATGGAATATAAAGTCAAACCAACAGAGTTTTGGTACAATGTGTATGACAATACACAGTATCAAGAGCAGCATACACACAACCCAGGCATCTTCAGCGTAGTATACTTCAATAAAATGCCAGAAGGTTCTGCTCCATTTACATTTGAGGGTAAGGAAATGGATCTAAACAAACAGACTGAAGGATCTGCTATTTTCTTCCCCTCATATGTAATGCATGGTGTTGAACGTGGCACTAACACTGAACCACGTATTACGTGGGCAATGAACTTCCAGTAGACAGTTATGAAACCGCACACCATTGCCATTCAACAGGGACCAGGAGCTGCTACAATTACTGTAGGTCAACAAACAAACGTGAACAAGTACGAACTCCTCCGCGATCTTGCTCGCATCGCACATGCTAACATCAACATCAAAGGAGGAAATTATTTTCAAGACGAGATCTTCAAGGCAATTCGTGATAGCGAGAAGCACATCAGTGTGACACAGGAGCATCCTGTTCCGCTTCGTAATCCTAAGAAGAAGCGTAAGCATCACCATGTAGATATTCTTGTCGTTGATGAGGATCGTGTGACTGCTATCAACAGCAAAGGTAAGTCATTTAACAACACCAAGAGTGAAGACAGTGAACTGTCTGAGTACAAATGGTATATTGCTGCGCTTAAGAAAGAGTATCCAGGCAAAGAGGTGCGCTATATTATCCTCAAAGATGAGTACAGCACCAATGATGCACGTATGAATGTGTATCATTACCTCAACGACAATGGCGTAAGAGTGTACAACACGGAAGAATATCTCTACAATCGCTATGACATTGACTTCAATGAACTTGATCGTCGCAGGCAAGAGCGTGCTGTGGTAGAATGTGAGAAAGTATTCATGCAAGAAGGATTTGACATCAGCAAGATCTATGAAACCGTTAGTTAAGTATCAAGGTGGTAAGTCTCGTGAACTGAAGACTATCACCAAAATGATGCCCAAAGAGTTCAATCGTGTGGTTGAACCATTTTGTGGTGGCGCTGCTGTTGCATTCAGTGTAGGCAAACCAGCAGTGCTATGTGATACTAACTTTGACATCATCAATGTATACAAATGCATGGGTGATCAGCAAGGATTGCGTCGCATTTGTAATCATGTCAGTGAAATGAAACTTAAGGGACATGATGAACTGGAAGAAATGTATTATGACGCTAGATATATCATCAATCAACCGATCCATGAGACTGACCCAACAGATTGGTCACGTGCATTATGTTATATCACACTGAGGCAGTTGTGTTTCAGTGGTATGGAACGATACAACGCAAGTGGTGAGTTCAATGTACCATTTGGTCACTACAAGAAGTTTGCGTGTAACCTGAAATATGAGAATTCAGGACAATATTGGGACATGCTGTTGTACTCTACAGTGTTGCATGGTGACTTTGAACTAGCACTGAATGAGGCAACAGCAGATGACTTCGTATTCATTGATCCTCCTTATCTTGATCGCCTTGGGTATCACAGCGGTGATGGAGGTGATGATGTACACAGTAGGTTGGTTGCTCGTTTGAAGGATGCACCATACAAGTGGATGATTGTACACAGTGATCATGAGTTCTATCGTGAGCAGTATAAAGATTTTAATATCATGACAAAGGACTTTACATATGCTCAGCGATTTGGTAAAAATAAGGACCATGGAGGTGCCAAGGTCCAGCACCTGTACATCACCAACTATGATGCACTGCCTGAGACCCCTCCAGAAGCGTCCACAAGCGTCCTGAATTACCTATGACTGACCAGACTGCTAACGTGCCACTGAGCGCCTCACAGATCCGATTTCTGCTGGACATGATGATGGGGTGTCCCTTGGGTCACACTGAACAGTATTCCTACCATCACAAGGTCAGTGCCAGTGCCTTGTACAACCAGTTGCAGAACTGTCTACCAACTGCCCCACAGGACCCTCAGTGATGTATTCTATAGAAGTCGTCAAGGGAACCACCCATGCAACTCTTCACCGCACTGACCAAGATTGATTACTATCCTGTTGGCACTGGCAAGCGTTTCGTAAAGAAGACTGTCTGGCATCCTGGTTCTGAGAGTGAGAAGGTTTACTTCTCCACCAAACTCAAGACTGAGATGCAGTATGAGGTTCGGGGCTATGTTGCTAACGGTGCTGTTGTCACTGCCATCAACACTGAAGAGTATACTGGTTCTGATTACTCCCCCGCCGCTTGCTGATCATGCTTAAAGCAACTATTATCAAGACCATCCGTGAGTGTTGTGAAGGTACAGCACTCACAAAGGTGGAGAAGTTCCAAGTCTTCTGTAATGTGTGTGATAACATGTTACATGCAGGACAAATCACCAAAGCACAACACGAGCGTTACACCAATGTTTTCTAAAGAAGACACTGACTTCATTGATTTTCTCTTCGGCAAACTCACAGCATTTGTGGATGTCGAAGAACTTGATCTCCACGATGATGACACATGTTGTGATCATCTTGAACTAAAGGCAGCAGAGCTTGAAATGACTGTCGAAGAAATGCTCCTCATGGAAAACACTCACCTCTGAAACTATGTCTACTATT
>Ga0213859_10000478_pt1 | contig 18203 bp, 19 predicted proteins | sample PICome_2_FD_160133 | JGI IMG/M metagenome (GOLD analysis project Ga0213859, IMG submission 160133) | Coastal seawater microbial communities near Pivers Island, North Carolina, United States - PICO304 | ecosystem: Environmental > Aquatic > Marine > Coastal | place: USA: North Carolina... | reverse complement strand
ACTTTGTTTCAAGGTTAAGCGTATCTAACAATGTTTCTTCAAAATCTACAGCAGAGATCATTAATGTATTGCCAACGTTTACCCAATCCAGCAGTGCATTTAGTTCTTCATCACCAAAGTTTATACGTCCATTGTAAAAAAGATAAGTACCAGAGATGTCATTGTCTAATAAAAACTCAAAAGGTGGTCTATCTACCAAATTAACACTATCAGCAATACGCTCTATTTGTTCGTTAAAGACGTAAGATCCAAAAGGAATTTTGTGGTGTGTAGCATAGGAGGGGAACCAATTCAATTCCTTGGGCTTGTTCATTTCTAGTATAACTATAGATATAATAGTTAATAGAACCAGGGTTATATATATTTTGCCTTTTTTACTCAAGGATTTGTAATTCTATTATTTAAATTTACAAACGGTTGTTTCAAAGCTTCAAATCTTAAAGCATCTACACCAAACTCACCATACCATACATAATCGTAAATCCTAGTGATGTTCTTAAAACTATCTTTTAAGGAAGAAGTGCTAATTTCTTTTATATAATCTTCATTGGTCTTCTGTGGCTCCCAGTTTATGCTATTATTGTCAGTTAAATGTTTTAATGACAGCAAATAATAGTACCTTATGGCTAGCCTATAATTTTTTTGTTTTATAGCTTCTTTTATTAGAGCAGGAATATCTTCATTTTTTATTATCTGTTCTTCTTCAGTAATAGATACATTACCTTGCTCTTTGGTATTCATAACCAACCGGTTTGAATTCACTTTAAGGAAAAATCTAATCAATAGAAAAAACAGAAATCCAAGTAATAGATAAGGTAAAATTCTAAAAATAAAATATAAAAATCCTGACGCCGTACCAACACCGAAAATAGCTTCCCAGAATTTTCTGAGAATGTTTTGCAACCACCTATAAGCTCTGTCTAAAAAAGTTTCCTCGGCTTCAAATTCCGCATAATTGAAATCTTTATCAGCTTTGTAAGTTTCAAGATACTTTTCGATAATTTCTTTTTTATCGATTTCGGTGTCATCATAAATAACTGGATTCGCGTTTTGCTGAGCAACCAAAAATTGCCCCAAGAATAGAAAAAAAAGTAAAAACCTTAATAGTTGCATTACTCTTCTATTTTACCAATTTCTCCTATTCTCTCATAGGTGCCTGTGAAATTAGTTTTTTCATGAAGGTGAAAGTAAATTACAGCTCCACCAACTACCAAAATTATGTTGAGAAATACTTGAATAAATGCTTGAATTACGCTTAGTGCTATCAAAAATGGGTCTCTTGAAAAACTCTCTATATTCGCAGGATCGACTTCACCAGTAAATATTCCGGTGCTGATCATAGCGTATATAGAACTTGGTAAAGCAAATACAACGATTATTATATAATAAATAATAAACAATACAATGTATGAGCCCCAAGCAGTCCAGAAATCCACATTAACAAGATTGAAACTTTTGCTGTAGGCATCTATAACCGAATTTCTAGATTCGAAAACAAATAGACTAAAAACAATAGCCATTGGCACCATAGCATATAGTACAGGTAATACGCAGAGCATTATTGCAAACGTTAATGTGATTCCCTTAAGTATACCTAACCCAAAAAACGACCCTAGAAACCTATAGGTATTTCTTTTAATTTCGTTGTAATTTGTTACTCCTTTGTTCTCATTGTAAGATTTAATATAAAATAACACTGTACCTCCTAATAAGATATAAGTAGCAATTGCAGAAATGAAATAGACAAAGAATGCCAATAATGATAGTACCAGGCTTCCAGAATTTAATGAGGTACCCCTAAATACACCAATATCAAAAATGTCACCAGCTACATAATTATATACTGCTAATGATAGCAGATATACCAATATGGCAGGACCAGCAATATTTATTATCATTTTCATTAAAGGTTTAAATTCATTTCGAATAAAACCGAAAGTATCTGTTAGAATACCACTAAAATCACTTTGTTTTCTAAATTCTATATAAGGTTTGATCATATTGGGTTGGTTTGAGGTATTGGGTAAACTTCTTGAGTTTTTGAAATGTCTTTATTAATTTTTATTTTTTTATTCAATTTAATGGGATAATACACATAGTAAAACAATATAAGTGTAAGTGAGCTTCCAATTATTAAAATGGCAAGCCAATCTGGCATTTCTGTATGTCGCGTTACGAATCCTTCTAAAAAACCGGCGATAATAAAAAAAGGAATCGTGCTCATTAATATTTTTAATCCTTTTATCACACCTCGTTTAAAAGATTCCAGTCGAGGCAATGTGCCAGTAAATATCATTCCGTTACCCATTACAAGGCCAGCACAGCCAGCTATAATAATTACCGATATTTCTATAGTGCCGTGTATCCAAATTGTTCGTGCTGATTCCCATAGGAGTCCTTGTTCATAGAAGAAATACTGAAAACTCCCAAGCATAATACCATTTTGCATCATAATATACAATGTACCTACTCCAAACATAATTCCATAACCAAATGCGAAAAGAGCAACTTTAATATTGTTTAGTGTTATCCCTAAAAACATATTGAATTCACCTTGCTCTTTGTAAACGGCCATAGGATCTCCTTTCTCAATATTATCCAAGGTCATATTGACATAAGCATCGCCGAGAAACGACCTAACAAAATCACCTTCATTTGCGGCAGAAAATGCACCAGCCAATACAAAAAAACCAAAGGTTAAAAAAGCAATTAAAAGCTCTCTATGATGATTGAAAAACATTAATGGGAATTCAGTTTTAAAAAAAGAAATCAATTTATTTTTAGGCTCTTTCTTAGTCTTGTAAATTTTCTGATGGGCTAGGGCTGCTAATTGGTTTAAATACCGTTCTGTGTTGCTGTTATTATAGAAGGTTTTTGCGTAACTTAAATGATCTGTAACTTCAATATAAAGGTCTGAAAGTAAATCGGGATCTATTGAGGTTTTATTTTTTAGAATGCTTTCAAATTCTAACCATTTATCTTTATTTTGCTTCACAAAAGTCGCTTCGCGCATACACTAAAACCTTTAGCTTTCAAAGAAAAGAAAATATGGATGAATTTCAAATAGAAACTGCCCAAAATGTAGGTATTAACCAAAACGTAGCAAACATTGGTGATCGCATGCTGGGATACCTTATTGATAGTGCAGTAATCCTATTTTATGTCATTGCTTCCATATTACTTTTGGTGGCATTAGATTTGGATATGGGTGATACTTGGGCCATTTATCTTTTAGTAAATTTACCAGCCTTTTTATATTACGTTTTGTTAGAAACCTTTTGGGATGGTAAAACAATTGGCAAAAGTGCCATGAGCACAAGGGTTGTTAAGCTCGATGGTTCTAAGCCTAGTTTTGCAAATTATTTTGTTCGTTGGATTTTAAGGATTATTGATGTGGTTTTAACCTCAGGCGGTGTTGCAGTATTAACAATTCTGATAAAAGGCAACGGCCAGCGTATTGGAGATATTGCTGCTGGAACAACTGTAATCAGTGAAAAAAAGAAAGTAACAATTAATGATACTATATTTAAAGATATACCTGTTGGATATGTACCAACATATAGTCAGGTAACAGTACTTAATGACGCTGATATCCAAAAAGTTAAAACCCTTTATGATGATGCCGTGTTAAAGGGGAATCATAATATCATTCTTACTCTATACCATAGGTTAATTAAAGTAATGGCAGTTGAGCCAAAAGAAAAACCCGTAGATTTTATAGCTAAAGTGATAAAGGATTATAATTACTATACACAGAACATGTAATGTTTTTTCAAGTTGTAGATATTTTAGAAACCATTACTTTCGCTATTTCTTGAGTTTTAGTAGCCATGAACAAAAGCATGGATGCATTTGGCGCAATTATTATTGCTTTTGTTGAAGAAGCAGGAGGTGGTGCGCTTAAGTACATAATTATAGTGTATTGACCTTTGGCTTTAAATTGAAGAATTATCTTTATTAATAGACAACTTTTGTTTTTAAATACTTCCATAACATAGATATTCCGACCAATAGATTGAGCCCTATAAATAATGAACCTACGATTAAAAGGTTATTATAATTTTCATTTGGTTCGGTGAATTCGGATAGCTCTGAAAGCAGTGCAAAAATCATGTACAGGTTTAGCAAAATAAAAATTGAAGCTATAATTATTCCTGTTGCGAATTTTCTAAAAATCAATTGATAGAGCAGTATAATTAAAAGAACTATTGCAAAAGGATTAAAGAAAATAGCCGTTAATACCCAATAGTAAAAGGTAGCAAGTACAAGGTATATTTCTGGAGCTAATGCAATGAGTTGTTTTGCTTTCATACAGAATCTTATTACTCAATAATTAATGGATAATAATTTTAATTATTTTCCCTTTTATCTTCTAAGGATTGGTTGTACTTTTTATTTAGTTGATTTAAGCCTTCAACATTTCGTTGCAATACTTTTTTATGCATTAACGCATTTAACAAATCATTTACTGTTGGTTACTAAATTTGTTGTTGAATTAAAGATAATTCCTTTCAATTAAAAAACGCCCAATCTAACACCTTAGAATTGAGCGTTTTTAAGTCTTTTTTTATTTAGAATTATCCTTGAGGAACTGGAAATCCTCTATCGCGCATTAAAGCTTCAATTTTTGCATCTCGTCCTCTAAATTTTCTGTAGGCATCAGCGGGGTCCATAGCATTGCGAGGAGCAAATAAATATTTCACTAATTTATCTGCAACATCTTTGTCATAGAATCCACCAGGTGCTTCCTTAAAAGCTTCAGACGCATCACTTGTAAGGACGTCTGCCCACATATATCCATAGTAAGCAGTGGCATATCCTTCACCTGAGAAAACATGTCCAAAATGTGGTGTTCTATGTCGCATTGGTAATTCTTTAGGCATACCAAGTTCGTCCAGTGTTTCACGTTCAAATTTATCTATATCTATATCTGAAGGATCTGCTAAATGTAGTTTCATGTCCATAAGAGCAGAGGCTAAATACTCAGTAGTGCCGAATCCTTGATTGAATGTTGATGCATTCTTTATTTTTTCAACCAAAGATGCAGGTATTGGTTCTCCTGTTTCATAATGAACCAAAAATTGGTTGATTACTTTATCAGTAGATAACCAACGTTCGAGTAATTGAGATTGAAATTCTGTATAATCACGCACTCCACCATTAAGTGTTGGGTATTTTACGTTAGATGAGAAGAAATGCAATGCATGTCCAAACTCATGGAAAAATGTAGTTGCATCATCACAAGAGATCAGTACAGCTTCACCTGGAGCCGGTTTCACAAAGTTATTATTGTTAGATGCTAAAACTGTTTTTTCGCCTTCAAAAGACGTGTAGCTTCTGTAGGTTGTTGCCCAAGCTCCCGAGCGTTTGCCTTGTCTAGCAAAGGTGTCTAAATACCATAGCCCTATATGTTTTCCTGATGTTCTATCTTTAACTTCCCAAACCTTAACATCCTCTTGGAAAACAGGTACTTTACCTTCTTCAATTGGTGTGAATTCAAAATTAAAAAGTTCTCCAGCGACAAAAAACATAGCTTCTCTCAATTTGTCTAATTGAAGGTATTGCTTAACTTCGTCACTATCTAAATCGTATTTCTTTTTGCGTACCTTCTCTGCATAATAACGGTAATCCCAAGGCTCAATAGTAACATTATCTCCAAGTTCATTAGCAATTACTTGCATATCCGCAACTTCTTCTTTGACGCGTGCTGTTGCAGCAGGCCATACGGCTTCCATTAATGCCATAGCATTCTCTGGGTTTTTCGCCATACGATCTTGTAAACGCCATTGGGCATAATTATCGTATCCTAATAGACCAACACGTTCTTTACGTAATTTTAAAATTTCAGCAATGATTTTATTGTTATCATATTCATCGCCATTGTCACCACGTGAATAATAGTTAGTCCAAACTTGTTTACGCAAATCTCTGTTAGTAGAGTAGGTGAGGAAAGGATCCATTGATGAACGCGTATTTGTTATAGCGTACATACCGTCTTTACCTTTATCGCTTGCAATTTTTCTCGCAGATTTAATAAAGGCATCGGATAACCCATCGAGTTGGTCTTCATTTAAATATGTAACATAATTTTCTTCATCATGGAGTACGTTGTTAGCAAATTTGGTATACAATAAAGATAGTTCCTTGTTAATTTCAGCATATCGTTTTTTCTTTTCCGCGTCTAAATTAGCACCATTCATTTCAAACTGTTTGTAGGTTAGTTCTACAACTCGTTGTGCTTGAGGTTCTAATGGTGTTTCTTGTGACGCATCATATATTGCTTTAATCCGCTGGAAAAGTTTTTCGTTCTGAGAAATTTTAGATCTAAATTCGGATAGCTTTGGAGCTAATTCTGCTTGAATCTCTCTAAACTCAGGAGAAGAAACATTACTAGACATAATGCCATAGTATGCAAAAACCCTGTCTAAAACTTTACCAGAACTCTCCATAGCTTCAATAGTGTTTTTAAAGGTTGGTTCTTCGGAGTTATTGGCAATAGCTTCGATCTCTTCTAAACTGAGCTCCATTCCTTTTTCAACAGCTTCTTTAATATCAGTTACCTTCATTTTGTCAAAAGTTGGCCTGCCCTCATATGGTCCTTTCCACTCTTGAAGTAATAAATTATCAGTCATTAATTCTTCGTTCGATTTGTTGTCATTTTTACAACTTGCAAATAGCAAAATACTGCTGAGTACTGCCATTTTAATTGATTTACGCATCATAGTTGTTAGTTTTGTTGTTAGTGTAAGCAAGGTATTAAAATAGGGCATAAGAATTCTCAATTAATCTATAATTTCTACCTTTCTGATGTATACATTTTGTAAAGGCCATTCACCTTCGTCCGTTTCTACTTTGTTTATTTCGTCTACTACATCCAGTCCCTTAATTACTTCTCCAAATACTGTATAGCCTTTATCTAAATAATCTGCTCCGCTAGGTCTCTGAACAATAAAAAACTGATATGGTGAGGCTAATTTATAAGCATTTTCAATTTCACTACTTGGCATTGAAACTGCTCCACGTTTGTGAGTGTATCCTCTTTTTGTATCTGGTGGTAATAGATATTTACCAATTTTTCTTCGTCTTTTGGCAATATTGTAATCGTCACTGTTACCTCCTTGAATTATGAAGTTTTCTACTACACGGTAAAATTGCGTACCGTTAAAATATTTAAGCTTTGTGAGGTATATAAAATTGGCTCTATGAAATTTTGTCTTTTCGTATAACTTAATATCAATTTCGCCATAATCTGTCGTTATTCTTATTTTATCTTCTTTATGTTCTTTTTCATACTCTAAGAAAAATTCCATGGCATTAGCATCTGTAAGTATAGGGAAATCCTCCTTGACTTCATTTTTAGAATTTTCTTTAGTTGGTATTTTAACTGAAGTAGAATCTTTTACAAGGGTTGTATTATTTTGTTTTGAAGTTTGTTTATCTTCACAATTCAATATTAAGAGTGTAAAACTTACTATTAAAAGAAATCTCATAAATGGTATTTAATTCGTTTTTGGATGCTGTAGTAAAAATAAAACATCTCGAGCTTTTTGGCGAATTATCTCATGCTAAAATGTCTCCTCCATATCGTCTTGAGTTGGCTAAGAAAATGCAAGCTAAAGCTAAGTCAGCAAAGAAGGCTGGAGTTTTGGCTTTGTTTTATCCCAATGCTGATTTTAATACCAATTTTGTATTAATTCTCCGTAAGACGTATAAAGGTGTACATTCTGCTCAGGTTGGTTTTCCTGGAGGAAAATATGAAGAAGGTGATAATGACTTAATGACAACAGCTATGCGCGAAACTGAGGAAGAAGTTGGTGTCCCAACATCTATTCTTAACATTATTAAACCAATGTCTCCATTATATATACCACCTAGCAATTTTATAGTACACCCATTTTTGGCAGTTTCTGAATGTAAACCTTTATTTAGAAAACAGGAAGATGAGGTTGAAGACATCATAGAAGTCTCCTTGTTAGATTTTTTAAATGATAGAAATGTTTTAATGACCAGAGTGCCAACTTCTTATAATGTTGAGGTAGAGGTTCCTGCATTTAAACTTAATGATCATATTGTATGGGGAGCAACAGCAATGATGCTAAGTGAACTAAAAGACTTATTAAAACAAGTATTATAGCTAGTCTTATTTGTTACATTTGTAATTCAGTTTAATTGAAAAATCAACATGGGTTTATTTAAAACCAATCCTTTTGGACATATTCTTTGGGTGAAAAAGTGGCTAATTCGGATTTTAGGATTATTGACGCATAGACGTTTTAGAGGCTTTAATGATTTGCAAATTGAGGGGTCTGAAATATTAAAGAATTTACCAGATAAAAATGTATTGTTTATTTCTAATCATCAGACCTATTTTGCTGATGTAATTGCCATGTTCCATGTATTCAATGCAAGCCTTAGCGGAAGATTAGATAGTATAAAAAATGTGGGATATTTATGGAATCCTAAGTTGAATATCTATTACGTTGCTGCTAAAGAGACCATGAAATCTGGTTTAATCCCTAAAATTTTTGCTTATACTGGGTCTATTAGTATTGAACGCACTTGGCGTTCTAAAGGCCAGAATGTAAATCGCCAGGTAAAAATGAGTGATATTACTAATATTAAGAAAGCTTTGGATGATGGTTGGGTCATTACTTTTCCTCAAGGAACAACGACACCGTTTAAACCTATAAGAAAAGGTACGGCGCATATTATTAAGCAATACCAACCAATCGTTGTACCTATTGTTATTGATGGTTTTAGACGTTCATTCGATAAGAAAGGACTTAGAATTAAAAAGAAAAACATATATCAATCTTTTGAGGTTAAACAACCCTTAGAAATAGATTACGAGAATGAAACCATTTCAGACATTGTTGAAAAAATAGAATATGCAATAGAACAACATCCTTCATTCTTAAAAGTAATACCACAGGAAGAGCTTGAGGAAAAAGAACGCCTAAATAAGGAACTTAGAGATTGGTAATTTTAAACCTCTAGTTTCTTCAATTCATCATAATTTCTATTAAGACGCTTCAATAATATTCCGTAAATCAATCTATAGAACAACCAGAAAATCAATATAATCACTCCTGTGACCAATGTGGTAATTAAATAAAGTACTAGCATTTGTCCAGAATCCATAGATGCAACCCGCTCATGAAACTCAGGATTTTGATTAAACTCAAAATACAATGACAAAGGGATTGAAATAAAGATCATTACTAAATTGAAGATAACATAGTACTTAATCACTTTTCGGGTTCTTAAAATACTTTCCATCAATTTTTTTGCATTGTCCGTTATTGAAATGGATTTATAAGAATTGTATAGTAAGTATATAAATAGAATTATTACGCCAAAGCTTAAGAATGAAAGGCCCACAAATAATGGGTTTTCATAGCTCGCTTCAAGTTTTTCTCCATAAGAATCTGATAAAAAGTAAGGCAAGGTATTTACAAGTATCCAAAAAGCAAATTCCGCTATACTTATATAAAACAATGTTTTTATTATAGAGGACGATTTTTTGTGAAGCATCGAATAAATTTCCGAATCTGCAAAAGTGTTAAATTCAGGTTGCTCCTTCTTCCAGTCCTTTTTTAATAATTCTAACTCATCCATATTTTACGGATTTAAGATTGTTCTCAATTTCTTTTTTACACGGTTCATTTTAACTCGTGCATTAACTTCAGTAATACCCAAGGTTTCACTTATTTCCCTGTAATCTTTGTCTTCTAAATACAAGAATACCAAGGCTTTTTCAATGTCATTTAATTGATGAATCGCTGTATACAAAAGCTTTAATTGCTCTTCTTCCGTATCATCATATTCTTCAGCTTTGATTTTAAACTGAATATTATCAAACTGTTGTGTGTTTATTCTTCGCTTAGACTTTCGATATAATGTAATAGCAGTATTTAAACCAACACGATACATCCAAGTACTAAATTTTGAATCTCCCCTAAACTTAGGGTAAGCACGCCACAATTGAATTGTAATTTCTTGAAACAAATCGTTGTGAGCATCTACATTATTGGTATACAAACGGCATACCTTATGCACAATGTTTTGGTGCTTTTGCAACTGTTCAACAAAACTATGTTCGAGCTCTTTGTTCAATTGATGATTTTGGTTAGTTACACCATTAGTAGTTATACCTTGGTGTTTGTTACATTTATTTTTAAAATTCCTAGTACAATTAAATATTGTGCAATAGCATAAGTGAGCATCACAATAATATTAGCAAATGGCAATTCTTTATGGAACTTATTGATGGCCAACGAACTATCTGAAAAAATAAATACAATTGCACCTATGAGCACTAGTAAATAACTCAAATTTGAAACCATTGATTTTCTAAGAAATGCAGTAGCTACCATACTAAGAATAATCAATATATAAAATATAACAGGTATAAACATTTCACCTAAACCATCTTTGAGGAAAAAGAATAAACCACTTGCATAAATGATAAGTAGTAGTAAAAAACCTATTGGTGATCTTTTATTATTTCTGTGCTTAAGAAAAACAATAATATACATTATATGTGCCAACAAAAATGCAATTAAACCTAATGTAAAAAAGTGAGTACTTTGATTAACAAACATCAATAAAATATCTCCTAATAAAGAAAACCCTAGTGCTAACAAGGTTGTTTTTCTTATGCCACTTGATAGCTTGTGCGAACTATTAATGAACAAGACCATTAGGCTAATTACAATAGCTGGTTTCGCTAAATAGTGTGCCAATGCTAATTCTGGCACTGAACCAGTAATTAATTCAAATAAAACTATAATAAAGAATAGTATAGTAAACTGCCTTTCTGTAATTGTTAGCATGGGTTTTATTTAGATTCTTGTGCCAAAGATATTCAATTCATCCTCCTTTTATAACAGTTCGGTTAATATGAATTAAGAAACACATAAAAATGCCTCAATTTTGTATCACAATCAAAAACGAACAGTATAAATCAATCAATCAATGAAAACGCTAATCACTTTAATAACTTTCCTTTTCGGAAGTATTATTTATGAGCAAACTACCAGATAGAATGGCACTTAAACCAGCTACAGATCAATTCTTCTTTGTAGGGTTCTTTTTGACTATTACTGAAGATGGTACGGATAATCAATGAGACAATCTTTAAATTGTTAATATGAGTCTTCAGTTTCAAATATGACTTTTGTCATAATTCTTACGCCATATGATGATTAACTTTATGGTATTAAATTAAACGTCATGGAACTCAAAAAGAACCCAAAAGCCAATGTAGGTCGAAACAGCAGTTTATATTTTGCTGTTGGCTTAAACGTAATGTTAGTTCTTACTTATTTAGGACTAGAACATAAGACTTACGATAAATCTAGTACAAAGATTGATATCTTAATGTTAACAGAACAGCTAGAAGAAGAAATTCCAATTACCACTATCAATATTCCACCTCCACCACCTCCACCAAAAACAGTAGTTTCAGAATCTATTACTGTGGTAGAGGACGTTGAAGATATTGAGGAAACTGTGGTGGAAAGTACAGAAATTGGACTGGATGACATTATTGAGGATGTTGTTGCAGTAGAAGAGGTTGAGGTAGAAGAAATGGAAGAAGATATAGAAGTACCTTTCGCAGTTATTGAGAAAGTTCCTGTATTCCCGGGGTGTAAAGGAAGTAATGCAGAATTAAAGGCGTGTTTCCAGAAAAAAATGCAAGAACACCTACATAAAAACTTTAGATATCCTGTAGTAGCTTCAGAACTAAATATTCAAGGTAAAGTATTTGTATTCTTCCTAATTGATAAAAATGGTAAGGTTACTAAAATAAGAAGTAGAGGTCCGGATAAGTTATTAGAAACTGAAGCAGAAAGAATTATAGGACTACTACCTAATATGCAACCAGGAAAACAGCGTAATAAACAAGTTGGCGTGCCATACAGTATACCAATTAACTTTAAATTACAACAACAATAAACTAAATTATAACACTTGGTTTAGAATAATTTGATTGATGATGAAATCCCTTGAAAAAGGGGTTTTGTTGTGTGTTATGCTTTGTTTTTTAGAAAATACCAATTGATCAGTGAACCTTCAAAAGTGAAGTTTCCATCAGGAATAAATCCTATTTTTTTTAAAATTTTATTGGATACCACATGATTAACATCAGCACAAGCATTTATTTCATTTAGCCTTAATTCATTAAAACCATACTCAAGAGATCCGATTGCGGCTTCTGTAGCATAACCATGTCCCCAATATATTTACTTGAGCCTGTATCCTAAATCATAATAATCAAACTCTGTCCGCAGTTCCCTTTCAAATTTTATACCAGACCATCCAATAAATTCTTTAGTTTCTTTATTTATTATTGCTAATCTTCCAATACCAAATTCCTCGTATTGCTTCAATACATTTTTAATTTGATTTTGGCTTTCTTCTAATGATTTTACAGGGTTGTTTCCCAAATGTTTATGGACCTTAGGATTAGAATCTAATTCAAATAAATCGGTTGTATCCGATTCTGTTAGACGCCTTAAGTAAAGGCGTTCAGTTTCTATTAAATAACTCATTTCCACTTAATATTACAGCCCATACTTGGTTTTTGATTCTGATTTATCGGTGAATTATTAACTAGTCCATCAATAGCACTCCTGAGATCTTCGCCAGTAACAGGAACTTCATTTCCTGGTCTAGAACCATCCAACTGGCCAGTGTAAACGAGATTTAAATCACTATTAAATAAAAAGAAATCAGGTGTACACGCAGCGTCATAGGCTTTTGCTATATCTTGTGTTTCGTCATATAAATATGGAAAAGGGTAGTGGTTATCTTTGGCATGTTGCTTCATTTGGTCTGGACCATCTTGAGGATAATTGATAACATCATTACTTGAAATAGCAATACAGTTTATACCTTTTGACTTATAATCAATTGTAAGCCTCACAAGTTCTTTATTTACATGAATTACAAAAGGACAGTGGTTGCAGATAAACATAACTAAAGTTCCTGTTTTTCCCTTTAAATCTTGCAAGGATTTAATTTTGTTGTCCTTTGTGTCAATCAGAGAAAATTCAGGTGCTTTTGTGCCTAATGGTAGCATATTAGAAGGTGTTAAAGCCATTGTATTTTTTTTAGTTTTATTTAGTAATTTTAGTGAATGGATAAGATAATAACATTTGAAGACTTTACAAAGGTAGATTTAAGGGTTGGTACTATAACTGAGGTTAATGATTTTCCAAATGCACGCAAACCTGCTTATCAGCTCACAATTGATTTTGGTGATCTTGGTTTTAAAAAGTCTTCAGCACAAATCACAACTCTTTACAAAAAAGAAAATTTACTTAATAGACAGATTGTAGCTATTGTCAATTTTCCAACAAAACAAATTGCAAATTTCATGAGCGAGTGCTTAGTTATGGGAGCAGTGAAGGAAAATGATGTTTTTCTTTTGCATCCTGAAACCAAGGTTAAAAATGGAGCTCAAGTATCTTAGACATATTATTCCTAAAGCATAAATGTATCCTTACATCTCATCCCTAAAGAAAATGGCATTCATTAGAAGCCTATTAGTACCATACCAAAATGCTCTAAAGTTTGTATTATCCGTGAAACCAATAATTTTTCCACGCCCTAATCTGCCAATTTTTAAAGGTACGCTCAGGCTTAAACTATCTAGATTTTCTTCAGAAATATAACCACTTAGCAAAGGGGTTTTAGTGTATTGAATAGGATTGTTATAACTGTTTTTATCTGCATTGATAAACAATGTTGTGTTTCTAAACATTGGCAATTCATCACTTGTCACTCCAAAATTAATCGGATGCGATCTATCAATACTTGTGTTAAAGATGGCACCACCAATGACTTGAGCACCTCTAAAATCACTACGTTGCTCAAAACTGATAGTCTTCGCTTTCAAATTATTTCGTTTTTTGAAATTAATTTTCATTAATTCCTTACTATTGATCCAGCGAAGTGCATTTCGATATGCTACAAGTGTGCCGCCATTTTCAATCCAAGACTTCATTTTTTTGGTGTTACTTTCACTTAACCCTGAGTTAGAATTTACCATAATAATGGTATTATATCTATTCAAATCAACTCTACCTAAATTTCTGGTATCGACTTTTGTTGCAACAATATCATATCGTGTATCTAACAAATGCCAAATTTCACCTGCATCATAAGAGGTCATTCCATCACCAACTAATAAAGCAACTTTTGGCACCTCTACTGTCCTAAAGTTGCGGCTACCAAGATCTACACCTTTGTTCTGACCAGTTGATACTGCATCAATAGTTATATGGCTTTCTTGTGCTAAATCATTTAAAGTTGTATACAGTTCTGAAGTACTAATATTTTGATTTTTAGCTGGAATTAATATTGTGCCATAATCATAGAACTTACCATTTGCATTAAATCGCTTCATACCAACTTTAGCTCTAATTTCTTTTTTAAGTAAGGCGTTAAGCAGTTTAGGCGTGTAATATTCATGCCATTCAAACAAATAAGCATATTCACTTTTTGAAGTTACACCACCTGTGTTTAATTTAAAGTCAGTTACAACATCACCTGCATTTGCAGTTGTAGTCTCGGCATAATCTAAATTGAACGCAAGTGGAAAGGTCCATGCCGATATATCGTAAAATAAACTATCTTGAAATGTGGTGCGTTTCTCAAACATAGCATTTATCAACCTTGTGTTTTTTTGATTTTTAGGTACTATAAATGCATTACCTTTTTTGAATGATTTACCGTCTTCAGAAAAATCAGTTTTCAAATTATGAAATTTGATTTTATGTCTTTTTAGAATTTCTGCTAAATGATATGTTCTAGCCGCATCTTTAAAATTTCCAAAAACAATGGCCTTGTTACCTTGCTTTTTGGCTTCATTCCTAGCGTTTTTGTAAAAGTTGTGTTGATATTGCAAAATGTCCTTTCGCATATTCTTAGCCGCCTCTAAAGTTGACAATGCTGTAGTGAATTGATTGCGAATCGTAAACGGAAATGTAAGAATACCATTATCGCTCTCTTGCACATGCCCTCGGGAACTTGCCTGTTCAAATAGAATTCCTATACTACCATTAATATCTGGGAAAGTAGAACCTTTACCATAATAAAAGTCATCAAAACTTTCTTCAGAGTAGTATAAGGAACCAATATTATCTAATGCTTTAGCGTGATAGGTGCCAATCTCCTTAGTTAACTCTTGATTTAATTTTGGTGTTAAAGGATGTGTTCTAGATGGTATACCAGGTTGAAAGAAAAAAGTAGCGTTTGTACCCATTTCATGGTGATCTGTTAAAATGTTTGGTAACCAGTTGTGAAATGTATTGATACGTGCTCTAGACTCTGGTAACTGCACTGGTAGCCAATCTCTGTTCATATCAAACCAATAATGATTGGTACGTCCACCAGGCCAAACTTCAGAATATTCTCTATCATTTGGGTCTGGATTTAGATTCATATTCCTATTTGTATTTGCCCAATAAGCAAAGCGTTGTAATCCATCAGGGTTATAAGATGGGTCAAATAATATAACCACATTGTCAAGTAACTCATTTATTTCTGGACCTTCTGCTGCGGCCAAATAATATCCTGCTAAAAGTGATGCATTTGAACCACTAGGTTCATTACCATGTATCGAAAACCCTTGGTAAACAACTATTGGTCTGTTTTGGGTATCTGTATTGTTAGATTCAGTTGCATTTAAATGCTCTTGTTGTATCTGCTCAATATTGCTATGATTTTTTGGAGATGTTATTGTAAGTAAGAGTAACGGCCTGCCTTCAAAAGTCTCCCCTCTATTTTCAATAGTTATTCTATTTGAGGCATCAGCAAGGGCATACATATATTGTACCAATTTATCGTGCGTTATGTGCCATTCTCCAATATTATGACCAACTATACTCTGAGGTGTTGGTATACTAGGGTTGTATGTGACATTTTGTGGTAAATAGTAAGATGAATCGGTCTGGGACTGTGAGAAAAGTAGGGTAGTAGTTAAGAAGAACAATAAAATACTTCGTAGCATAATAATTTAAGTTAGTTAGGTTATAAAAATAAAAAAACCGTTACGCAACGTAACGGTTTTTTATTTTAATTTAACAAAAGTGTCTACTATATATCGTCAAAACTGATATCTGTAAAACTTTCGGTAGTTGGTTCAGTATCTTGAGGAGTTTTGGCTTCCTGCTGAACGAAGTCATCTTCTCTTTTGTAATCTTTTTGGTGTCTTTCGCTAATTACTTCTTCCCCTTTTTCATTAATGATGTAATCCGTCATTTCACCTAAAATATCTCTAAACTCAGCAAAGTCTTCCTTGTAGAGATAGATTTTGTGTTTTTTATAATGAAATGAACCATCATCATTAGTGAATTTTTTACTTTCCGTAACTGTTAAATAATAGTCTCCAGCTTTAGTAGCTCTTACATCAAAGAAATATGTACGTCTACCAGCGCGTAGCACTTTAGAGAATATTTCTTCTTTGTCCATCATTCCATAATCACTCATATATCGTTTATTTAAATTCTATCCAAAAATCTAAAAAAAATGTAAACTAACAAATAATTTAATGCATTTCTTTTTCGGAGAGTTGTTTTGTGTAGAGCTCCTTATAATAGCCGTCTGTGTTTACTAAGGATTCATGGTTTCCTTTCTGAATAACCTTACCATGTTCTAATACGATAATGGTATCCGCATTTTTAGCAGAAGAAACTCTATGGCTAACAATTATAGTAGTTTTGTCCTTAGTCAGTTTTACCAAATTTTTGAGAATTTTTTCTTCAGTCTCGGTATCTACCGCAGAAAGACAATCATCAAATAATAATATATCTGGTTTTTTAATAATTGCTCTCGCTATGGAAACCCTTTGTTTTTGTCCACCAGATAAGGTTATACCACGTTCCCCAAGTATGGTATCGTAACCTTTTTTAAATCCTATTATGTTTCGATGAACTCGTGCATTTTTTGCAGCTTCAATCACTTCTTCATCTGTGGCATCCTCTTTACCGAACTTAATATTATTTTTTATAGTATCTGAAAATAAAAATGCGTCTTGTGGTACGTACCCAATACTTTCTCTTAGGCTATTGAGGTGGAGTTCTTTTATTGATTTGCCATCAATTATAATATTGCCATTATCAACATCATATAATCTACCTATTAAGTCTAATATGGTGGATTTACCAGAACCTGTTTTACCCAGTATAGCTAAAGTTTTACCAGAATCAATCTTAAAACTAATTCCTTTAAGTGCTTCAATATTTGTATCTGGATAAACAAATGAGACATTTTTAAATTCAATATCACCTTTAATAGCTGTTTGTGTATCTGCAAAATTCTTTATATCTGGTTCGGTTTTCAAAAACTCATTGATACGTTCTTGAGAGGCTTCGGCTTGCTGTACTAATGAGGTTACCCATCCAACGGTTGCAACAGGCCAAGTGAGCATATTTACGTAAATAATAAATTCTGCAATAGTACCAATATTTTCTATTTCACCATTCATATATTGCAATCCTCCAATATAGATTACTATTAAATTACTAAGGCCAATTAATAAGATCATCAAAGGGAAAAACAAAGCTTGTACCTTGGTTAAATTGATTTGTTTTTGTCTGTTTTCTGAAGAAAGCCCTTCAAATTCAGTATTCGTTCTGGTTTCGATCCCATAAGATTTAATTACTGATATACCGCTAAAAGTTTCTTGAGAATAGGTTGAAAGTGTAGACAAAGATTCTTGTACAATTGTACTTCTCTTGTTTATAAGCCGACTCAATTTATATATTGAAAATGATAATATCGGTAAGGGTAGTAGCGTGTACATTGTTAATTTAGGCGCGGTACTAACCATATATATTAATGCCACACAAAACAAGGTAATAGTATTCATGGTGTACATAATAGCTGGCCCAACATACATGCGTACTTTACCGACATCTTCACTTATACGATTCATTAAATCACCTGTTCTATTCGACTTGTAAAAGTTGAGAGAAAGCACTTGATAATGCTGATATATTTCGTTCTTCAAATCATACTCAATATATCTCGATACATTAATAATGGTTTGACGCATTAGAAACGTGAACATTCCTGCAATAACTGCTGCACCAACTAAAAAAAGAATATTTGTTATCAATTCAGACTTAAAAACTTCATAAGATATTTTACCATAAAATCTATCAGAAACTACGTTAATTGAAGCGCCTACT
>Ga0213859_10000475_pt1 | contig 18303 bp, 19 predicted proteins | sample PICome_2_FD_160133 | JGI IMG/M metagenome (GOLD analysis project Ga0213859, IMG submission 160133) | Coastal seawater microbial communities near Pivers Island, North Carolina, United States - PICO304 | ecosystem: Environmental > Aquatic > Marine > Coastal | place: USA: North Carolina... | reverse complement strand
TGCACCAAAAGCTAAATTCTTAGAAAGAATTCGTAGTCAGCCTGATTTAGATACTGATCAATCGGTTGCTATTAAACTTCCTAGAATGTCTTTTGAAATTACTTCAATAACCTATGACAATGCTAGACAATTACCAAAGGTAAGTAACTTCGCGACGATTGGTACAGATAATACAAACAGACAAAAGTTTTTTTCTCCAGTACCGTATAATATAAATTTTCAATTAAACATATATGCTAAAACTCAAGATGACGCGTTACAAATTGTAGAACAAATTTTACCTACATTTAATCCGCAATATTCATTAACAATTAAACCATTTGGTACTGAATATCCTACATTTAAAGAGGACGTTCCGATTATTATTGAAGGTGTAGGATTTCAAGATGATTTTGAAGGTGAAGTAGCACAAAGAAGAACTATCATCTATAATCTAGAATTTCAAATGAAATTAAATTACTATGGTAATATTGGAACAAGTGATATTATTCGCACTTCTAAAACTCGAGTTTTCCAGCAAGAAGTAGGATTAAAAGATTCTGACGAACAAATAGAATTAATTACGGTAACACCTAATCCATTATCTACAATTGGTCTAGCAGATAGTGATTTTGGATTTACAGAAACAATTGAATTGACATTTGGAGATAGTGCATGACCGATAAAGTGAAGAGTGATTATGAATATTCGCGTGATACTTATTATGAAATCTTAGAAAAAGGTAAAGAATCACTAGAACTAATGATCGAAGTTGCAAGAGAATCAGAACACCCTAGAGCTTTTGAAGTTCTTTCTGGTATGATGAAAAATATGGCAGACATTAACGATAAATTAATGGATCTCAATAAAAAGAATAAAGATATTAATAAAGAAGATATTAAACAAGTTACTAACAACAACGTGTTTTTAGGATCAACTGCTGATTTACAAAAACTTTTGAAAGATGATAATATAATTGATGTTACACCAGAACCAGAGCGAAACCTATCTAGGTAATGTAAATGTAAAACGTGATGGTGTCGTTCAGGAATGGACACAAGATCTCGTAAAAGAATATGCAAGGTGCATGAACGATCCTGTGTACTTCGCAGAAAACTATTGTAAAGTAATATCACTTGATCAAGGTTTAGTTCCTTTTGAATTATATCCTTATCAAAAGAAAATGTTTGAGGCGTTTAATGAGCATCGGTTTAATATTGTCTTGGCTTGCAGACAGTCCGGAAAATCAATATCGGCATGCGCCTATCTTTTATGGTTCGCGCTCTTCAATTCAGAAAAAACAGTTGCGGTTCTTGCGAATAAAGGGGCAACAGCTAGGGAAATGTTATCTCGCATTACGCTCATGCTTGAAAACATTCCGTTCTTTCTTCAGCCCGGTACGAAAGCTCTTAATAAAGGTTCTATTGAGTTCAGTAATAATTCCCGTGTACTTGCCGCTGCTACTAGCGGGTCTTCTATCCGTGGCTTATCTGTTAATTTACTTTATTTAGATGAGTTCGCTTTTGTAGAAAGAGCAGCTGAATTCTATACTTCAACTTATCCAGTTGTTTCTGCTGGTAAAGATACCAAAATTATTGTAACTTCAACCGCTAATGGTATTGGTAATACCTATTACGATATCTGGCAAGGCGCAAGTCAAGGTGTAAATGAATTTCATCCTTTTAGAGTCGATTGGTGGGATGTGCCCGGGCGCGACGAAGAGTGGAAAAACCAAACCATCGCAAATACAAGTCAATTACAGTTTGATCAAGAATTTGGCAATACATTTTTTGGCACCGGTGATACACTAATTAATGCAGAAACTCTTATGAGTTTACGCGCTAAAAATCCTAAACAAGTGCATGAAGGTGGTGACTTACTTATTTATGAAGAAGTCAAACCTAAACACGAATACATCATGATGGTAGACGTAAGCAAGGGAAGAGGACAGGATTATTCTACCTTTACTATGATCGATATTAGCTCTCGCCCGTTTTCACAGGTTGCTGTATATCGCAACAACACTATCTCTCCCTTGCTCTTCCCTAATATTATATATAAGTGGGCTGGTGTCTACAACAAAGCTTATGTTGTAATTGAATCAAATGATCAAGGCAGTCTTGTCTGTAATGGTTTATATAGAGATTTAGAATACGAAAACATTCATATGGAATCAGCAGTTAGATCAGATAAAATCGGAATTGAAATCACGAGAAGAAGTAAAAGACTTGGCTGTTCTTCTATCAAAGATATTTTAGAAAATAAAAAGTTAAATATTGTCGATGAAAATACAATACTTGAGATCTCAACATTTGTCGCAAAAGGTCAAAGTTATCAGGCATCTGATGGAAATCATGACGATCTGATGATGAATTTAGTTTTATTTGGATATTTTGTTTCTACTCAGTTCTTTGCAGATTTAACAGATATTAATTTAAAACAAATGTTATTTGAAAGTAAAATGAAAGAAATACAAGATGATATTGTACCATTTGGATTTATAGATGACGGTGAAAGTCATAAAAACGATTTAGATAATAGAGAAAACCCATGGCACAAACAGTGGTATAACGCAGATGAAGAGTATTAAAATTTCATTTTATATAAATAATACTGAGTTTTGAACAACCGTATTATGAAACACTTATAATTAAACAAATCGAGAAAAGGAAAAGCCCATGGCACTTTTTACACCTTCACAATCACCTGCGGTTGTTGTTAAAGAAATTGATGCAACTGGTGGTGTGCCAAACGTACAGACGTCGACGGGCGCTTATGTTGGCAATTTTAGATGGGGGCCTGCGGAGACACCAATTTTAGTTTCGGGAGAAGCTGGATTGGTAGAAACCTTTGGTACTCCAAAGGAAGAGAATGCGATGCATCTAGATTTTACTAGTTGCGTACAGTTTCTTCAATATTCAAATTCATTAAGAGTAGTTAGAATGATCGATTCTTCCGCAAAGAACGCTGTCGCTGCGAGAAGTTCAGCGCAAGATAGCAGTGGAACGGCAATGCTTCCTACTGATGCTACTGCTCAAGTAGTTAAAAACGACGGTCATTATTTAGGCCAAGAAGCCGGCCTTATTACAGATAACGTCGCATTTATTTCTAAGTATCCTGGATCTATAGGTAATAGCTTAGTAGTTGAAATGTGTTTTGCTAATAAGAGCGGTTATGACAACTGGGCATATAAAAATAGTTTTGACGGAAAACCTGGAACAAGTGTATATGCTTCAAATAACGACGCAACCGGTGATGAAGTTCACTTAGTTGTTGTCGATTCTGATGGAGCTATCTCAGGAACTAAAGGTCAGGTTTTAGAAGTCTTTCCATTTATGTCACTAGCAAAAGATGGTAGAAATCCAGAAGGAACTTCTACGTTCTTACCAACAGTGATTAACAATACATCCGAATATATTAAGATGCCTCAGTTTTATGATCAATTTGCAGATTCAGCCGGCGGCATGTATGCGGGAACTCTTACAACTATAGGTACTGCTAAAACATATTACGACAGTAGCACTGACAGCGCAGCTGGATTAACTATTGTAGACAGTGGAGTATTTAAAACACATTTTGTAGGCGGCGCGGACAATGGCAATATCTTAAGTAAAGCATCACTACAAACCGGTTTCGAAACTATGGCTGATAAAGAGATAGTTGAAATCGATTATATGATTGCTCCATCTTATAGTAGTCAAGATAGTCAGGCTAGTGCTGTAAATGCTCTTGTAACTATTGCAGAACAAACTCGTAAAGATTGTGTTGTTCTTGCATCACCAGCGAGAAAAGACGTAGTTGGCCGAAGCGATGCAGCAACAATTACAACTGAAATTGTTGAAACAGCAAATAAGATGACTAACTCTTCGTATCTTATTATGGATGGAAACTTTATTAAAGCATATGATAAGTTTAACGATAAATATCACGAAATTCCAGGTGCAGCAGCAACTGCTGGACTTTTAGCTGCAACAGATAGAAATTTTGCTCCATGGTTCTCACCAGCTGGTAATCGTAGAGGAAGATATTTCAATGTTGCCGGAATTAATTACAACCCAGATAAATCTCAAAGAGATCAATTGTATAGAGCAAGTGTAAATCCTATTGCCAATATCGTAGGCCAAGGCATTCTTCTCTATGGAGATAAAACAATGCTTGGTAGATCCTCTGCATTTGATAGAATCAATGTTAGAAGACTCTTCCTTGTTCTTGAGAGAGCAATCGCAGAAGCAGCAAAGAATGTTCTTTTCGAATTCAACGACGAATTTACTAGAACAGAATTTGTTAACGTAATTGAGCCTGTCTTAAGAGATGTTAAAGGTAGACGTGGAATCACTGACTTTAGAGTGATTGCTGATGAAACAGTAAATACTCCTGAAGTGATTGACAGAAACGAATTTATTGCAAACATCTTTATTAAGCCAGCTCGTTCTATCAATTTTGTCACACTTAACTTTGTGGCAGTAAGAACTGGTGTTGACTTCAATGAAGTTGTCGGCACAGTCGGCGTATAAGGAGGATAAATAATGGCTATTGGTAGTATCGACGACTTTAAAGCAAAATTAGCTGGAGGTGGCTCCAGAACTAATCTCTTTAGAGTTAGATTAAATAATCCTGCTGGCGTCGCCGCAGGAATTAACTTAGAACTAGCAGCCTTCATGTGTGAAGGTGCTCAGTTGCCTGAGTCAACTGTTGGTCTTATTGAAATTCCATTTCGTGGTAGAAGATTCAAAATAGCAGGCGAAAGAGTGTTCGCAGAATGGACAGTCACTGTTATTAATGATACTGAATTTGTTACACGAGACGGTCTTGAAAGATGGATGAACGCAATTGCAAACCATGCAGATGCTGGTGGATCTCAAGATCCTAGAAACTACTTTACTGATTTACACGTAGATCAGTTAGGTAGAGACAACCAGATCTTAAAATCATATACCTTTAAAGATGCATGGCCACAATCTGTAAGCGCAATTGATTTAAGCTACGCAGCTGAAGATATTGCAAGGTTTACAGTAACATGGCAGTATCAGTATTGGGTATCAAATACAACTGACGGTGACTTTAACCCTGTATCAGCCTTGGTACGTACCGGGTAAATTAAAATAAATAAAAGAGAGGGCAAGAATGCCCTCTCAATTTAAGGAAATATAATGGCAGAAGATAGTAGAAGTTTTAAATTATTTGGTTTTGAAATTAAAAGAGCTTCAAAGGAATCTGAAAAGCTTCAGTCTATTGTTCCTCAAAGGGATGATGATGGAGCTGGATATGCGTCAGCTGGTGCCGGGCATTTTGGTCAGTATGTGAATATTGACGGAGATGATTCAAAAGATAATTACCAAATGATTATGAAATATCGTGGAGTTGCTATGCATCCAGAAGTCGATGCTGCAATTGAAGATATTGTAAATGAGTCTGTTGTTCATGGAGAAATGGAACAACCTGTTGATGTCAACATGGATCAACTAGAACAACCAGATAAAATTAAAAAGACAATCAAAGAAGAATTCGACAATATTGTGGCGATGCTTAATTTTAACGAGCTAGGACATGATATTTTTAGAAGATGGTATATTGACGGAAGACTATACCACCATTTAGTCGTTGATGAAAATAATTTGAAGAGTGGTATTCAAGAAATTAGACCTATTGATGCTTCAAGAATGAGAAAAATCAAGCAGGTCAAAAAGAAAAAAGATCAAGAAACTGGTGCGAACTTAGTAGTCAAAACTGATGAATACTATATTTACCAAGAAAAACCAGGTCAAACTAATTCAGGCATTAAATTAAGTTTAGATTCTGTAAGTTATATTACTTCAGGAATGCTTGATGAAAGCCGTAAAAAAGTTATTTCGTTCTTACATAAAGCTCTAAAACCTATCAATCAATTAAGAATGATGGAAGACTCTCTTGTTATTTACAGATTAGCAAGAGCGCCTGAAAGAAGAATATTCTATGTTGATGTAGGTAACTTACCTTCAGGTAAAGCAGAAGAATATATGAAAAGTATTATGGCAAGATATCGTAATAAACTTGTATATGATGCTAAGACCGGTCAAATTAGAGATGATCGTAAACATATGTCGATGCTCGAAGATTTTTGGATGCCAAGAAGAGAAGGTGGAAGAGGTACAGAAGTTACATCTTTACCAGGCGGAGAAAACTTAGGGCAGATTGATGATATTCTATATTTTCAAAAGAGACTTTATAGAGCATTAAACGTTCCTATCAATAGATTAGAACCAGAAGCTCAATTCAACTTAGGTAGAGCAACTGAAATTTCTAGAGATGAATTAAAGTTTCAGAAGTTTATTGATAGATTACGTTCAAGATTTTCGCATTTATTTTATGGTATCTTAAAAACGCAATTAATTCTAAAAGGTATTATCACAGAAGAAGATTGGAATAAGATTAAAAATGATTTACAAATTGACTACGTTAGAGATAATCATTTTAAAGAATTAAAAGATGCTGAGATTATGAGAGAAAGAATTCAAACGCTAGATCAAATGGCTAACTATATTGGAGATTATTTCTCTAAAGAGTGGGTCATGAAAAATATTTTAATGTTTAGCGATGAAGATATCGAAAAGATGGCAGGACAAGCTGCTGAAGAAGAACCTAATGAAGAACCTAACCAAGGAGAAGATAATGAGTGAGCAAATTAATGATTTAGTACAACATGCTCTTGATCAAGACTACAATAAAGCAAATAAAGTTTTTGGAGAACTGATGTCAGTTAAGTTGACAGATGTTTTAGATCAAGAAAAGATTAAATTGGCTGATCAAATTTATAATGGAGTTGAAGATCCTGAAGAAGATATCGAAGACGAGGATCTTGAAAACGAAGATCTTGAGGACGAGGAAGATGGAGAAGAATCAGACGATCAACTGGAATTCGACCTTGAGCCCGAAGACGCTGAAGGAGCTGAAGAAGGCGAAGCAACTGATGATAGCGAAGCCGGCGGAACTGACGGTGGAGCAGAAGATGATGCTGAAGAGAAAGAACTATAGATCTCCAGTTATAAAATTTTAAAGTCAAAAGTAATAAAATTATAAATATATACGAGTAACAAAAATGAAAACATTTTTAGAGCTAAGAGAATTAGCAGGTAGAAAACCTCAAGGCCCGATTGTTTTTAACAAAAGAATTAAAGGCTTCAAGGTTGTAGTACATAAAGAAAAGAATCAATTTGTTACTTATATAGACGGTGACAGACTTGATGCTTATAAGTCTCAAAAAGAAGCTGAGAAAGCAGCAACTGAATTTATGAAACAATATAAAGGAATGAAATAATGCAAATAAGACCTTTAGCAGCTAAAGTTAATAATATTAATACGACTGGTAACGCATCGACTGTCGGAAATGCGTCAGCACTCTATATTGTAGGTACTGCAGCAGATCTAATTACTAATAAAACAACTGGAGCAACTTTTCAAATTGCTGCAAATACACCGATAGTTATGTTAAAAGATCCAGCTGACGAAGTATTTACTGGTGCTACTACAACGCACGCAACTAAAATAGCATTTCCAAGAGGATAAAATGAAGTTAATATCTGAGTTTAATGACCAACATTTAGAAATTCTTACCGAAGAAAAAAACGGTAAGAAAAAATACGTTATTGAAGGGATTTTTGCTCAGGCAGATAAAAAGAATCGTAACGGTAGAGTATACCCCATGGCTATTATGGAAAAAGCTATCGGTAAATACGATTCAGAACAAGTTTCTAAAGGTCGTGCCGTGGGTGAATTGAATCATCCAGAAGGGCCGACGGTAAATTTAGATAAGGTTTCACACAAGATCGACAGCCTTAATTTTAAAGGCTCAGATGTTGTGGGAAAAGCCACAGTTTTGGACACTCCTATGGGTAAGATTGTTGAAGGTCTTCTCGATGGCGGAGTTCAACTGGGCGTTTCGACTCGTGGTATGGGAAGTTTGATGCAACAAAATGGCGCAATGGTCGTCAAGGACGACTTTATTCTTAATGCGGTAGATATCGTACAAGATCCATCTGCACCTAGCGCTTTCGTTAATGGGGTAATGGAAGGTGTTGAATGGGTATGGAATAACGGCATTATTGAAGCTCAAACTATTGAAAAAATGGAGACTGAAATTAAGAAAGCTCCTCGATCTGATCTTTATGAGGTACAGGTTCGTGAGTTCAAAAATTTCCTCTCGTTACTCAAAACTAAATAAAAAAGGAGTCAATGATGACTGATGAAAATCAAATCGAAGATCAAGATGTAGAACTCCATGATGACGAGAATGAAGTCGTGGAAGAAGCTCATGATCCGAAAAATGCTGAAGATCAATCAGTAGCATCTGTAGATAAAGCAGGTGATGCTGGTAATACAGCACCTTTGCCGACCTCCCCTGGAGCAACAGCAAAGAATAATACCAATAAAGATCCAATGCCTAAGACAAAAGCTGGTATGATTAACGCTATGGCTATGAAGATGCAAAAGTCTAATAAAGCATCCTTACAAGCCATGTATAAAGGCGTTATGCAGAAGCAAAATTTTGATGAAGAAGATTTTGCAGGTGAAATGCTTCCTGAAACTCAGGACATTAACATGCAAATTGATTTTTCACAAGATCTGAATGCATTGGTAGAATCAGAGGCAACTCTGTCTGATGAGTTTAAGAATAAGGCAGAGACAATTTTTGAAGCAGCTATTAAGTCTAAGCTTGCAGAAGAAATTGATCGTCTCGAAGAAAAATACAACGAAGAGTTAGCTGAAGAGATTGAATCTACTAAAGCTGGCTTAGTTGACAAGATCGATAATTACCTAAACTACGTAGTTGAAGGATGGATGGAAGATAATAAGCTTGCTGTCCAATCTGGTCTCAGAACTGAAATTGCTGAGAACTTTATGAATAAGTTGAAAGACGTATTCACAGAGTCTTACATTGAAGTACCTGAGTCTAAGGTCGACCTAGTTGACGACTTAGCTGAAGAAGTCGATGAGTTAGAAAAAGCTCTTAACGATCAAACTGCTAAGAATCTCGCCATGAACGAGGAATTGGAAGGTTATAAGAGAAATGCAATTATTGCAGAAGCATCTAAAGACCTTGCAGATACTCAAGTTGAAAAGTTAAAAGGCCTTGTTGAAAAAGTAGATTTCGATGATGAAGAGTCTTTCGCTGAGAAAGTTGCTACAATCAAAGAATCTTATTTCAAGAAGTCAGTAACTAACTCTGCAGACTTTGATACAGAAGACGAAAACGACGCTGTCGTAGAATCTACTGGATCAATGGCTCAGTATTTACAAGCTTTAAAGCAAACATCTAAAAAATAAGGAGTCCTTAAGATGATTCAAAATACAGTATCCTACGATAAGCTCGTAGAAAAATGGGCCCCGGTTCTTAATGAAGAGTCTGCGGGTACCATTTCAGACAGCCACAGAAGAGCAGTTACTGCTGCTGTTCTAGAAAACCAAGAGCATGCTCTTCGTGAAGAAGGCATGATGATGGAAACCAATACCAATAACGTAGTAACCGGTGCCGCTCACGGTACAACTGGTGCTAACTGGAATCCAGTATTAATTGCTCTTGTAAGACGCGCAATGCCTAACCTCATGGCTTATGATATCTGCGGTGTTCAGCCAATGACTGGACCTACAGGTCTTATCTTTGCTATGAAGTCAAAATATCAAAATACCAAGCATAAAGCTGGTGTTGTTGATGATACAGAAGCACTGTTCAACGAACCAGTTGTTGGATATTCTGGAGACTCTGCTGGAGCAGCTGCGAATAGCGCAAACGGTCCTTCAGGTCTTTCTGGTATCACAGATTCAGACACCGATAATACTATCGTTGATGACGCTGCAGAAACTGGCGAATTACCAACACTTGGTGATGCCTATACTACTGCGGAAGCAGAAGGTCTTGGCGGAACTGGCAACCAAGATTTTGCAGAAATGGGATTCACCATTGATAAAGCAACTGTAACTGCGAAGTCAAGAGCGCTGAAAGCAGAATATACTTTAGAATTAGCACAAGATCTGAAAGCAATTCATGGTCTTGACGCTGAGACTGAATTAGCAAATATTCTGTCTACAGAAATTCTTGCTGAAATCAACAGAGAGGTAGTAAGAACTATTAACTCTCAAGCTAAGATTGGTGCAAGACAAGCTAATGCTACTATTAAAGGTATCATTAACATGCAATCAGATCTTGATGGCAGATGGTCAGTCGAGAAGTTCAAAGGTCTGTTAGTTCAGATCGAAAGAGAAGCAAACGTAATTGCAAAAGAAACACGTAGAGGAAAAGGTAACTTCCTTATCTGTTCTTCAGATGTAGCTTCTGCTCTTGCAGCTTCTGGAATGCTTGACTACTCACCGGCTCTCGCAACTAACCTTCAGGTAGATGATACTGGTAATACTTTTGCTGGTGTACTGAACGGTAGAACTAGAGTCTATATTGATCCTTTTGCTGATACTGACTATGTCAATATTGGATATAAAGGAACTAACCCATACGATGCAGGTCTATTCTATTGCCCATACGTTCCATTAACAATGGTACGTGCAGTTGGAGAGGATACTTTCCAGCCAAGAATTGGCTTTAAGACTAGATACGGTATGGTATCAAACCCATTCGTTGGTGGAACACCTGCTAACGGTCTTGCAACTGCAAGAACTAACCAGTACTACAGAATCTTCAGAGTCGATAACATTCTGAATCCTGCCTAGTATAATAAAAAAGTCAATTACACTTTTTTGGGAGGCTTCGGCCTCCCTTTTTTTCTGTATAAATACTATTAGAAAAGGATATTCTTATGGCAGACTTAACAACTAATTTTAATTACTTACAACCTACCAGTTTTAAACTGGTGATTGATAGAAAGAACTATCCTAATTTACAGTTCTTCTGTCAAAATTTTGTTCATCCCGGAATGATAATGAACGCACCAGAAATTCCTTTTCGAAATATCACAGGTATACCTTTAGCAGGTAGTAAATTAACTTTCAACGAATTAAGTGCAAATATTCTTTTAGATGAAGATATGAAAGCATACGACGAAATGTTTGCATGGATGAGAAGAATATTGTCTAATGAAGATGTAAAACCATTAGATAGAACTGAAACAAGTATACCTACTTACGCTGACATTACACTATCTATTTTATCGAGTCATAATAATCAAACTAAACAGGTAAAATATAACGAATGTGTACCAACATCTTTAGGTGATATTCAATTTGAATCAACAGCAGGAGGTACTGAATTCATTACATTTAATGCAACATTTAGATTTACCTATTTTGAACTAATATAAATAATATCTTTGGAGTATATAATGATAGATTTGAAAAACATACATGAGATGTGGCAAGCTGATTCTACTATAGATAGTATGCATCTAGACGAAACATCAAGAAAAACCCCTTTATTACACGCTAAATATTTAGAATTATTATCAACAGCTAAATTACAACTAAAGCGTGAAGAATTTTCTCAAAAAACTTTACTTAAAAATAAATGGCTTTATTACAACGGTAAGATGGATGAAAGCCAAATACAAGAATTTGGTTGGGATCCGGATCCGTTTGATGGTCTAAAAATATTAAAAGGTGAAATGGAATATTATTACGATGCAGATCCTGAAATACAAAAATCAGAAGAAAAAATTCAGTATTATAAAACAGTTATAGAAACATTAATAGATATAGTAGACAATTTAAAGTGGCGACATCAGACAATAAGTAATATTATTAAATGGAAACAATTCGAATCAGGAAACTAAACCACGCTAATCTGCATATTGATTGCGATTGGGGTGTAGCAGAAGAATTAAAAGAGTTCTTTTCTTTTTACGTGCCAGGATATAAGTTCATGCCGGCATTTAAGAGAAGAGTATGGGATGGTAAGATTAGATTATTTGATTCTAATAGTGGTGAACTACCGGCTGGATTAGTATATCATTTAGTAAAATTTTTAGATTCTAGAAAATATAATTTTGAATCCGTAAAAACTAATTACGGCATGCCTTACTCTGAAGAAAAGGTAGATTCAAAAGAATTCTTAAAATTTGTAAAAACTCTTAATTTACCTTTTAAAATTAGAGAATACCAATTCTTAGCTTGTATTAACGCATTAAGAAAAAAACGTGGTATATTATTATCACCGACAGGTTCAGGTAAATCTTTAATCATATATTGTTTACTTAAGTATTGGTTACATATGCCCACTACAGGAAAAATATTAGTGATTGTTCCTACAACTTCATTAGTAGAACAAATGTATAATGATTTTAAATCATACGGACAAGACGAAGAGTACATGCATAAAATATATTCCGGAAAAGATAAAGATCATATTGAAGCTGAAATTGTAATTAGTACATGGCAAAGTATATACAAATTGCCTAAGATGTGGTACGATCAGTTTGGAATGGTAATTGGTGATGAGTGCCACGGATTTAAATCTAAATCATTAATGAATATAATGAATAAAGCCACAGAAGCGGAATATCGGTATGGAACAACAGGAACACTTGACGGAACACAAACACATGAACTCGTACTCCAAGGTTTATTCGGTAAAATACAAAATGTTACTACCACGAAAGCCTTACAAGATAACGATACACTCGCGCAGCTACATATCAAAAGACTTATCTTGGATTACGGCGAAAAAGAACGACAAGACTTTGGGCAAAGAACATATGCCGAAGAAATCGATTATATTGTACAACATGAAAAACGAAATAACTTAATTAAAAATTTAGCTGTTGATCTAAAGGGTAATACATTAGTACTTTTTAACTACGTCGAGAAACATGGAAAGCCTTTATTTGATCTTATAAATAACAAAGTAGAAGAGAATAGAAAGGTTTTCTTTGTATCTGGTAGCGTACAAACATCTGATCGAGAAGCGATTAGAGGAATAGTGGAGAAACAGAAAAATGCTATTATCGTGGCAAGCTTGGGTACTTTTTCTACTGGGATTAATATTAGGAATTTACATAACATTATCTTTGCCTCTCCAAGCAAATCCCAAATTAGAGTACTACAATCAATCGGAAGAGGCCTTAGAAAATCAGACAATAATCAACCTACCACGTTGTATGATATTATAGATAATATTACACAAGCAAACTTTGCGTCGTTGCACGGAAAAGAAAGATTAAAAATTTATGAGAAGCAAGAATTTAAATGTGAAACATATAGGATTCGATTATGAGTAAACAAATTAGACAATTTAAGTTAACGAATAACGATGAAGTTATATGTGAAGTTCTAGAATGGGATAGCGCAGACAACGCAGCTATTCTAGTGAAAGGTGCTTTAAGAATTTTAAACTTCGATGATTTCTCAAAAGGTGTTAGACTATTTGCGTTTAGGCCTTGGATGGGAATGCAAGACGATCCAGATATTTTTCTAACAATTAATGCCGCTCATATTGTAGGTGAAGTTTCTCCTTCCGAAAGTATTATTAAGCACTACTCTAAAACTGTTAGTGCAATTAAAAAGATGATAGAAGAGAAAAAATATCCTAATTTAGATATGGATAAAGTTTTAGAAGAAATTCCTGAAGATGCTACTGACGAAGAATTCGATGAAATTTTAGAAGATATTATTAGAGAAGAAAACGGACCTTCATTTGATTCATCAGAAGGTAATGTAATCAAATTCAAACCAAAAGGAACTGTACACTAATGTCGACACTTATATGTAATTTACCAAATCAAAAAGTTTATGTTAGGAAAGAATACTTATACGATTTAGAAAAAGGACATGGTGAATTTGTAGAAGGTCAGTGGATTACCGCTAAATCGATTCCAGGTAGAGCGTTTTACTTTGAAACGTTTCTTCCACAGTACGGCGCGCTTTATGATAAGCTACCAATCAGTGCATTTGTTTCTGAACCAAAAACGCCTACACCTGATCTTGATCTTCCTAATCTTCAATTTTGGAATTGTATGGATTATGGAGTGACAGCGATCTGTAAACAATTTATTGGTAGTATGGATTTTGAAATTAGACCAAGAAACTTTGATAATTTGAAAGGGTCTTACATCTGTACTCTTGATAATTATCACGAAGGAGTTGATACAGTCGACTATTCTACTTCTGAAGTACCCGAAGAACATAAATCGTTTAATTTGCTTGAACTTGAAAATGGACAATACGCGCTATATCCTAACAATAGAATGAGAGTTTATGATAATTCATTAACTCCTTCAAAACCACTAATGCCTGACTTTAAAGTATCTACACAATACTACCAGGTAGAAAATGGAAATGAGTATAGACTAGGTGACACGGAAGAATACTATTATGAAGGAACCCCCGTATAAAGATACTATCCCGGCCAACCAACTAAATACTTAGTTATTATACACAAAAAAGTGCACTGTGTACAACACTTTTTTCACCTTTTAAAGGAAAAAATAAAAGTTTACTTTATTATGTTATTGTTATATAATATTATTATTAATCGGAGTATGAAATGAGAACCAAAAGAAAAAGCATACATTATGTCAACAATGCTGATTTTTCTCAAGCAGTAGTTGACTATGTAGGTGATATTAATTCAGCTAGAAAAAAGAATGAACGAATACCTAAAGTGCCTGATTACATTGCACAATGTTTTCTTCGTATTGCTGAAGGACTATCACATAAATCTAACTTTATTAGATACACATATCGCGAAGAGATGGTAATGGACGCGGTAGAGAATTGTCTTAAAGCAATTACAAATTACGATATCGAAGCGGCAACTAGAACAGGTAAACCAAATGCTTTTGCTTATTTTACTCAAATTTCTTGGTATGCATTTTTACGAAGAATCGCTAAAGAGAAAAAGCAGCAAGACGTAAAACTTAAATATCTTACTAATTCAGGTTTAGAAAATTTCTTAACTAACGAATTAGGAGAAGAAAATAGTCAAGCAGTAATTAGCCACTTTGTTGATACACTAAAAGAAAGAATTGACAAAGTAAAAATTCAAGACCAACATTGGAAAGAGACCGTGAAAACAGAAAGAAAAAGCGAAAGAAAAAAGAGAAAAGTATCTAGTAAAGATTCAGATCTAAGTGAGTTTATGCAATGAAAGTAGCGGTATTAAATGACACACATTGTGGTATTCGTAACTCATCCGAAATCTTTCTCGAAAACGCCAGAAAATTTTATTCAGAAGTATTCTTTCCTCACTGTGAAGAAAACGGAATCGAACAAATCTTACATTTGGGAGACTATTACGATCATCGGAAGTTCGTAAACTTTAAAGCTTTAAATCATAATAGAAAACATTTTTTAGATGAGATTCGTAATCGTGGTATGAAAATGGATATTATTCCAGGTAACCATGATACTTATTATAAAAATACTAATGATCTAAATTCTTTGAAAGAATGTCTTGGTCACTATATGAATGAAATCCATATTATTATGGAACCTACTGTAATGTCTTATGGTTCTCTAGATATTGCACTTGTCCCTTGGATTTGTCAAGATAACTATGATAAGATTATGACGTTTATTACTGAATGTAAAGCTGATTGGTTAGGTGCTCATTTAGAACTAAACGGTTTTGATATGATGAAAGGAATTCAAAACTCAGGTGGTATGAATCATAAGCTTTTTGAAAAATTTGAATTAGTTCTTACCGGGCACTTTCATACTTCTTCGCGTAGAGATAACGTTTGGTACTTAGGATCTCAAATGGAATTTTTCTGGTCAGATGCTCATGATCCTAAGCATTTTCATGTGATTGATACTGAAACTAGAGAAATTCAAAAGGTTCATAATCCGCACACTTTATTCGAAAAAATTGTTTACAATGATGAGAAAATAGATTATAATACTTATAATATTGATAATTTAGATGAGAAATTTGTAAAGGTTGTTGTAGTTAACAAGCATGATAGTTTTACTTTTGATAGGTTTATTGATCGTATTCAGAATAAAGATATCTACGAGCTAAAGATTGCAGAAAACTTTAATGAATTTATTGGTGAAAACGTCGGAGATGAAGGTATAAATATTGAAGACACTCACCAACTTCTAGACGATTATATCGATGGAGTAGATACAGATCTTAATAAAGATCGTATTAAAATGAATATGCGTGAATTAATGACGGAAGCCCAAGCTCTAGAAATAGCATGATAGTTTTTAAAAAAGTAAAGTGGAAAAACTTTCTTTCCACTGGTAATGCATTTACCGAAATAGATTTAAATAGAACCAAATCAACTCTTATCGTAGGTCAAAATGGATCGGGCAAATCTACTATGCTCGATGCGATCTCATTTAGTTTGTTTGGTAAACCACACCGCAGTATTAATAAAAACCAATTAATCAATTCTGTTAATCAAAAAAATTGTGTGGTTGAAGTAGAATTTAGCATAGGAAAGTCTGAATATAAAATTGTTCGTGGAATTAAGCCAGGTATCTTTGAGATCTGGCAAAACGGAAAAATGATTAATCAGTCTTCACATGCACGTGAGTACCAAAAGATCCTCGAACAAAACATTTTGAAACTAAATCATAAGTCGTTTCATCAGGTAGTTGTGTTAGGTTCCTCCTCTTTCATTCCTTTCATGCAGTTACCTGCTGGCCATCGTCGGGATGTTATCGAGGATCTTTTGGACATTAATGTATTCTCTAAGATGAATGTAATTCTAAGAGAAAAGCAAAATGTCCTAAAAGACCAACTAAAAGATATTAGTTACAATATCGATATTACACAAAATAAAATTGATACACAAAAGAAATACATTAGAGATATTACAGTTCTAACCGAAGAGAATAAAAAAGAATATGAACTTAGGATACATGAATCGCAGAATAGTATCGATGAACTACAGACTAAGAATAGTGAGCTTAGCCTGGGTCTCGACGAATCTATTCGAGAGTCCGAGGAAAGGTTATCGGCTTTACATGATAAACGCCAAGCCCTTATGCTCGGAGGTCAAGATAGGCAAACGACTCTCACCAACGTCAGGAAACGGATCGAATTTTTCGAAAAGAATGAGGTATGTTCCGTTTGCGAGCAAGCCATCACAGACTCGCATAAACATGCTATTTTATCAACGGCGCAGCAAGAAGCAAATAGTCTTCAATCGGAATGCCGTGAGATCGGAACGAAAGGGACATCCGTGGAAAAAGAGATTAGCGAGACTGGACAGTTACTTCAATCGCTACGATCTAAAGTATCTGAACTCAGTGAGAACAACATGCAGATCTCTAACTTCCAAAAACAAATTAAAGAATACCAGTTACATCTCAAGAAAGATGTAGGTGCAGATCTAGAAAAAGCAAATATAGATCTAAAAGATATGAGATTGAGTAAAGAAAAACTTTTAGAAACTAAATTAAAAGTTTCAGAAGAATATTCTTATAATACTGCTATGGCTGAAATGTTGAAAGATACTGGAATCAAAACTAAAATTATTAAACAGTATCTACCACCAATGAATAAGCTTATTAATCAGTATCTACAAATTTTAGATTTCTTTGTGCACTTTAATTTAGATGAATCATTTCAAGAAACTATTCGATCTAGACATAGAGACGAGTTTACTTATGAATCATTTAGTGAAGGTGAAAAGCAAAGAATTGACTTAGCACTTCTGTTTACTTGGAGACAAATTGCTAAGATGAAAAACTCAGTTGCTACGAATCTTCTTATCTTAGATGAAACCTTTGATTCAAGCCTCGATCATGACGGTGTAGAAAATCTACTAAAGATACTACACACGCTTTCTGATCAAACGAATACTTTTGTAATATCTCATAAAGGTGATATTCTTGATGGTAAATTTGAATCTAAGATTGAATTTAGAAAAGATAAAAATTTTAGTAAGATGGCAGCATAAAATGGTTTACAAACTAACGAATATATTGTATAATACTACTATAATTGAAAACGGAGTATATTATGGAGCTAAGTGAAAATACTGTTCAAGTTCTCAAGAACTTTGCAGGAATTAATTCCAACATCATGGTTCAAGAAGGTAACGTTCTTCGATCAGTAACAGCGGCTAGAAGTGTAGTTGCTCGAGCTGAAGTAACAGAACAGTTTCCACAGGCTTTTGGAATTTATGATCTCAACGAATTTATCAGCGTGCTCAGTCTCGTTGATACACCGAATCTTCAGTTTAAAGATGATTACGTACTAATCGGCGATGCATCTGGTCGATCAAAAGTAAAATATTTCTTTTCATCTGAAGAGACATTAACTACATCTCAAAAAGATATCAAGATGCCATCGGCTGATGTGCACTTTACTTTAGATAATGATACATTGAATAGAGTAAAGAAAGCTGCAGCAGCTCTTGGTCATAGTGAAATCAGTATCACCGGCAATGATGG
>Ga0213859_10000474_pt1 | contig 18349 bp, 13 predicted proteins | sample PICome_2_FD_160133 | JGI IMG/M metagenome (GOLD analysis project Ga0213859, IMG submission 160133) | Coastal seawater microbial communities near Pivers Island, North Carolina, United States - PICO304 | ecosystem: Environmental > Aquatic > Marine > Coastal | place: USA: North Carolina... | reverse complement strand
CTCTCTCTCTACTTATCTCTATATCGATATATCTGGTCAAAAGTCAAAGGGAGTATATGAAAATGACATTCATGAGATGACATGTATATAGGTATGATATATATAGCCAATATCTAATCACCTTATAGTGTTACTATCGACATCCAGTTATCATTCGATGTATATGTATGATATCCTTCCGTCTTTCTATCCAAAGATGTAACAGAATGACGTTCAATATTAACGCTTGATAATGTTATTCTTTGATTCTATATGTCTATATTCATATACTTCTATTGCAAACGAGTTTAGTAATGGTCAAGTACAGAGTAGATATATTGGGAACTTGACGTGAGATAAAGATCTGTGGTCGATGTATACAAAGAAACTCCACTAAGCGCATCTATCGAACGAATGAATATGATCTCACCTGCGATTGATACTGCCTTGTATGCTTATACTACTATTGGATTCTATTCTATGATGCCTGTAGCCTTGGATGTTTCGTTCGAAGCTAGATTATTAGTCGATGTGGATGATTTTGTATGATCATATATTACTTTTTTTATGAGTAGAATAAGTCATTTCAATCATCTTTCCTGGGCTAGCTGACATCAAAGCTTGACACTTAAAGCATCACGTTGATGTCATCTTGATAGATATATGTCATGTCAAGCAATCAAACTTCAATTCAATTGGTACCAATAGTTGTCAACGACAACGGATAGATCATTAGGATATCAGATAAGATACATCTTTGAGAAGCTTGAACATATGTCACTCCAGAAGCTCAACAAAGAGACGCGTGGCTCCACATGGCTCCACACGCGTCCATATACGAGAAAGCTAATCGGTACTCAGAGACATCAAATTGACACCCATGATACATGTCTGATCACTGAGATATAATCTTCAATCATGTACACCTGTCTAATATCCCAGATGACATTTCAGATCTGTTTGAACCCCGCCAACCGCGTGGACGCCAACTAACTCTGTATCCTCTATGTGTTGAACATCAATCTCTAATATAAAGGTGGCAATGACGTCAAACAAAGATATAGCAAGTGATTGGTCAGCAATGAATCCAGATTGACGACACCTCCTTGACACAAAATCAATCAAGTGTGCTGTCAAATTTGATTGTTGTGTTGAAGACGTCGATAATTATGTCAATCGAGATGATTTGACGCCACCATCATTTATATGTTCATCGATAATTGGTGTAGTGATATCAACCATCATAACACAATGCTCATAAAATCCAATTTCGATCAGAAACATCTCATTCACCCAACCCCACTATTAATTCGATCATCTCAGTATTCTATAAGATAGACCTTCAACCACGTTCGTCTTTCAATTAAATAAACAACTATATGTAAGTAACAGCGTCTTTGGTTGTTTGATCGTGAGTTTTTTTGTTTGATTTAGCAAATAAGAATAATACAGAACGGATGATAGTATGATATTGGATTGTATACTTGGTTAGTGTGTGCAATATTGGAGTGAATATTATGAGATATAAGGATATAATGGATATTCGATATCAAAAATTGCATAGATGCTTACGTTGTTTCCTTCTTATCTTCTTGTTTTATTAGAGGTCATTATTACGGAGCATCCGCATAAACACAAGTACAAACGAACTTCTGTCGAGTTTTTTCTATTGGTGTAGTATTATATACGATGATGACCCCTTTTACCAAGGAAGACACATCCACTGCGACTGACACAAATGATTCTCAGTCTTCGGTCATAACCGCTAGTCCTGGTAACAAGTCGAACAAGATGAAGGTCAAGAAAGTGAAGCGTAGTTCCTATACCAAAGATTCCAACTCAAACGATAACATTGGTAAGAGTAAGAGAAAGTCTAGCCGTAACAAACGAGCCGTCAAGGATCCAAAGGTAGGAATTCCCAAGTTGTCAGACGTGGACCTTGGCAATGTAAATGCTATACGTGCATACTGGCTCACTGCTTGTGGAGTGAATGAAACTCAAGCACCAGATGACACTTACACTCTTTACAAGGAGGTGTTTCGCAAGCAGCGGGTTCCAGATTTGAAGCTTATTTATGCTCGTTACTTAGCTCCTGATGAGGTAAACAAGCCCATACCTTCCAAGAAAGCAGATCTCATTGAGGCTTTGCTAACACGTACGTCCAAGGTTATTACAATGATGAATCCAAAGGTGAAGAGCACAGCAAAAATGCCAAAGGATTCGTAAGTTCAAGATGATATGGAATATATTGGATACCGTTCAATTCATTCCTGTTCATTTCAAGATCTAACAATTGCCTTATCAACCTTCAATAATCTCGTGTAAATATATCACAGACGAATCAAGGATCAGCTAACAAGTAAAACGGATACACGCATGTTTGAGTTGTCATCACTGCCTACCGATACCTCTCTTGTTGCCGTCGTACTCAAGAAAGACGATTCGGTTCATCAGTTCGAATTAAAAGAAGTTTCTCATCGCACCAAACTTCACACAATGTTACTCAACGATTATTCGAACATCATTGGATGGAAATTCTTTAACATGGTCGGCGAGGCAAATTCGTTTACAAATGAATTACTTCTCATTGGTAACAGTAACAGTGGTGTTAACATTAAGAAGGGTCGTGATATCAAGGTCGAAAAGACCACTAATGCAGGGAATGAGGACTCCTCCGTTGTTGATGGTCAGGATGTTGTTGGAGACGAGGTTGTACAAGAATTGTTTACGAGTAGTGATGAAGACAACGACGATGATTCTAAAGATGACAGTAGCTATTCATACGTTGGGTCCAACGCTCCAATGGATGAATTGATTGACCGAGACAATGATCCTCTTCTCGATCGGGAAAAAAAGCCAAGGAGTTTTTGTTCTGAGTTAGATGACGAAGATAGCATGGCTTCAGATGAATTGCCAGGCAAGAATCATGATGTTTTGAAACAACATGAAATCTACGGATTCAAGACTCCTCCATCATCTCGCTCTGCAAATAATAATGGAATTGATATGAAACGCAAGGCTACGAATGAAGGTAGTGTGAAAACCAACCTGTTAACTAAAGCTTCGACTGAATATGATTCCATGGATGATGATAACAGTTTCAATGGTTCACTGCCGAAGACGAAGAAACTCAAGTTCTTGCCAAATCGATCAAACGGGTCAAGCCGTCATCCCGAAACGTCTAATGAAGACCAGTCCTCAAACGTAGCGTCGATGGAATCTCGTCATGAGCAGGACGAACAATTATCAGTTCCATTACTTACGGATCTAAAACATGCCCGTGCTATGCTAAGTAATGAGTATGCAAAAGGAAGTAATGGCGTTGGGGGGCATAGTTTAAAAAACCCTTATACTTCAGGTAGGAAGGGCAGTGGCAGTATCGGAGGAGGCGAAGTTAGAGTTTGCGGTGGCGGTGTTGAAAGTGATGAGTTTGGTTTGGGATTGGCTCCAAGGAAGGGTAATGACTCTGCTCCAACTGACCTTGGAGGTACGAATGGTAGTAATGGTGTTGGAATGCATAGTATGAAAAACCCTTATGATTCGGGTAGGACAGGCAGTGGCAGTGTTGGGAATGGCGTTGTTAGAGTTGGTGGCGGTGTTGATCGTGGTGATTTTGGTTCAGGATTGGCTCCTATGCAGGGAAATGACTCTGTTCTAACTGGCCTTGGAGGCGCGGGAAATTCAGGTGGGTTAGATCTATCTTCTGTTGCTATCGATTGGGCTAAGGTTAAGAGTGAACCTGTTGTTGAAAATGTTTCGGGCATTGTTTGGGAAGTGTCAAGTGGTATTCAACACGCTCAGCATGATGATGTATTTGTGCATGACGTTATCATGAAGAAAATGGGAAAATGCTGGTGGTTCAAGTTCATTATTTTCGAGACGTTGTGTGAAGCTATTGTGGATCAGTATATGAATCCACGTGGGTTGGAAGTGCCGTCTTGGATGGTCTCTTTCAAAGAGATTCCCAAGCGAGTGACAAATGGCGAGAATCGATACGCTCGCAAACCTCCCAAGAGCGGTGAATCGTCTGGTCGAACTATTAACCATATCCACTTTGTTCTTACAGTCCGTCGTAAGACTGGATTTGGGCTTCAGGCATGTCTCACTAATGCACTCAATACCATCCACGGCTTCTTTAAGCAAGATGCACCACCCAAGGGAAGGCACGTCGCAAATCTTCTTCAGTCGAAACACAAGCCACTCTTTGATGCTCTCCAACGTCAAAATGGCATGGATCGTGAGAGGACGGTGTTGAAATTGCAAGATGACTTGACGTCTAGTTTTGCTCATAGGGAAATTGTGTATGATTGTCCCATGAGCAAATATATGACAGACTTTGACATTCGCGATTTCCTTAAATCTCACTGTGGTTGTGTTGATTGGAGCGACGTAACTGAGCAAGGCCGAAAGGCCATATACCGCACTTACCCAAGGCAAGAATTACCTCGCTGGGAGAGTATTACTCGGGAAGATTTTGTCCTCTAAGAGTGTTAGCATTGAAGGAAAACGAAGATGAGGAATATATTAGTTGCCGTCCAATATATTCTATCTGGGGAAATGTGTACTTGTATTGTTGACGAGAATGAGTGGATATTTATTCACAATCTTAGGGGCCGGCTCAATGCATTGAACTGTTTGAGATCTTGTTTTGTGAATCTGATGTTAATGATTAAATGTTTTTGATGACATCTCATTTTGTCTTTACATCTATATATTTTTATACCCGATAAGTAGGTACGTATAACGACTCGGTGTCCCTGGATGACTTCAGCATCGACATACTGGGTTTAGTGTTTAGATTTTTGGCACCAAGGGACCTATTGAACATATCACAAGTGAACCGGAACCTTAGATCTTCAATAAGGACAAGAGAGGTAGTCATATCTGGTCTTTTTCATGGTGGTAATGCGGCTAAGAGCATTCGTAACATGATTCCTTTACTCAAAAACAAAGCAATTTATTGCCCCAGTCCCATGAGACTATTGAGATTGACTTGTGGCAAGAAGTGTGAATTCTGCTTTGGGAAGCATGTGAACCAATCAAAAAAGCATTTGTTTGGAACGGGCAGACCAGCTTATGTTCGAAAACCTTGGGGAGTGTTTGCCTGTTGGCATTGTATACGTTACAGACGGAAGCGTAACGTTTCAAAGACATGGCCGTATCCGTGTTTGACGAGAGCCTTTAACAAATACGAGGATGTCATTGGTCAGCTCCAAAATGGAAACAGGTTTTTTTATCAACCACCGGTCGTTCAACGAATGTCACCTTATTATCAGGAAAATGCTGAGACGTGCCATCGTATATTCTCACATCCAAGCGTATTGGCATACCCATATGGTTTAAGATTCATGACCGGTTCTATCGACCCAAATGTAGGGCCATTATCTCATTTTCATAACACTACTTTTGGAAATCATGCTCCAAGCAGATTAGCTTACAATAGACGTGCAGTTGAACTTGAAGGTGTGAATGATAGGTACGAGATCATGTGTAGCTGGTCCTTCAAAGACAAAGCAGGGGAATCAATTGGACCATTGATTACATATGACATGGTTCAAGACATGGTAACATATTTGGATTCTAGCCAAGAAGCAAATGTGGATGAATATGTATCATCGTTGATCACCAATAGAACGGGCCCTGGCTCGAATACATTGGGCGCTTATGATGACATTATTCGTTCATTCAACTTGTATGATGTTGAGAGTGCTAACCAAGTGGCTAAACGACGTCAGTTAACCAAGGAGAATGCATATTTGTCCCGCCAGCTTAAAATCGACCGAGCCATGGAAGCAATTGATAAAGTCTACAGACATTTGATATATGATCGATCACTTATGGCAAACTGTTGTATAGTGACCAGACTCCGTCACTTCATCCATGCATATCGCGAGGTTCATAACAGCCGGTTCCCGTGTCTCAGATACGGAACAGGAAATAGATTGATGGACGACGCGTTTCACCGTATCTTGGCACCTTGTATAAAACGACCCACAACTGTCACCGATAGTGTTGCATCCTCCATGGCTATAGACATATATTTTTCCATTGGAGAGATGTCACAAGAATCAAATATGTACCCTCTTGGAAGTTGGTTCCCTAATTCTTATTTTGAAAATCATGGGGTCACATGGAGGCGTGCACAATGGACAGATCCATCTGACAGAAGAAGGGCTCCTTGATCATTGAGTTTTTTATGTTCAAAGATATTCTAACGTATAATTCTGTGTCATGTCTGTATTATCTACTAGGAATGTATAGATTTCATCCATCAAGAAGTCAGAAGAATCGAGTCGCATATGAAGAGCGAATCAATGCAAGAGAAGAGTCATGGCAAGGTGTCATCTTGGACGAAGTTAGAATGTTATCAGTTCTGAGTGTATATCTCAAGTCTGAATTAAAATACAATTCCATTGACTACAGTAGACAGGACCAGGAATCATTCATCAAGCATGAAATAGTCAAGGCATATAACGCAATGTTTCGAAATCACAATCGCATGGTGACTGTTGTTGACTTTCCACAAAATAAAGGCCACATGAACAAGCGACAAGGTATACTTCATTATTACGATACTAACAGGTGTTTATTCTGTGTCACATTTGAGACTAGGACAAGTCGTGATGGACGAGGTGTTGGAGAAAATCTACTTGTATCTCCCAAGTATCTCCATGTATCCAAACCATGGATAAGTAAAAGTCGAGGTTATCATCAAAATCATCTACTGTCAGAACATTATCGTTCTTCCACGAATAACAAGCAAGAATTCAAAGTAACCATAGCACAACATGACGATCCTCATCGTTCACATGAGATTATACTTAACAGAGATTGGTGTATGAAGATTGAAAAGTTTTTATCCAAAGACAAAACTTTTAACGACGTCTATACATATGTATGTTTACTCAGAACCAGCAAAACAGTGTCAGATACGATCCGTAAACAAAATCAAGAACAAGATGATGCAATGTTCTTTGAAGAGGTAGGAGAAGTAGATTGCAAATCCTCTCATGAAAACCCCGAATCATTTGTCAGGATTAGCCAAGATCAAGAGGATATCTCTAGTGAAGATTCATCCAGACAAATTCAAGAGAATCAACTTTCATCACACGTTCGTCGGGAGATAGATAAATTGAATACAGCAATGTTTAGAATGCCATTTAGAACGAAAGACGACAACCTACCCTTGCTGGCCGGGTTAGAAATGGAGTCCCGCGTGAATGAAGGTCATATATATGAGAGGTTTAGGTATGATCGTCAGACTATGTTCAAACGTGACCAAATAACACTGCTAAATGGAAGAGAGTTGAACGATGCTATCATCAATTTTTGGTTGAAATGGTAAGTTATTCAACTAGAATGTATTGCCTGGTATCTAATACATTCCGTTACATTATCTCATTTGAATGATTACATATTACCAGGTCGATATCATCCCCTGATCACAATGACGTGTATGCGTTCAATACATTTTTCACTAGTATGCTATTGAACACAAGCACCACTTCTGATACACTTGAACGATGGTCGAAACGAATCAGGGTCGACATATTTAAAATGAAGTTATTATTCTTTCCATTTCATCGAAATCATCATTGGTCGTTGATGGTGGTGGTCAATCCAGGCAGCATCCGTGAATGCACAAGACCATCGTATAAGGGTTCAAAGACATGTATTCTATTTTTTGACTCATTAGGATCCAATACAAGCCACGACAAGAAAATGTTTGGGACCAAAATCTTGGGATGGCTAAACAGTCAATGGAAGGTTCGTCCAGGAAGACGCACAGATGATACTGTCGTACCATTTCATGCTCGTCTTGTTAAGACATATACACCCAGCGGTAAGACATAATTTGTATTATGCAATGTTTATTTTTTATCACTTAGTCACTCAGACTGCATCTTTGACGTACATCAGTTCCGAAGCAACATAACGGTTATGATTGCGGTATGTTCTTGTGCAGATATGCTTTGGGCATGCTCCTAAAGAAGAATGTTGTTATACAACCAACAGATGAAGCGGATAATTTGTTTCAGTACATTACAGAGGACTTTTATTTTCGTTTTGATCAGTCAGAAATAAAAAGAATGAGGACTCAAATTTACACACTGATTGATAGTATATCAAAGGCATATACAGACAAAAGGATCATCGAGAACGAAGGTGACAATAGCTCAGATGAAGATGAAATCATGGCATTAGCTGTTTGCAATGGTATCTCATCGGCGGTAGAACATATGAAAGAGGATAATACAACAGAATCAGAGAAACCATATGAATGGGAAAGTATAAGTGACAAGACTAATGGAAGTATATCAGTAGAATGGGTCGACAATGATGATTCTGATAGCGATAGCGACAGCAAATGTGAATACAAAGCCGATAAGGACGACAATGAAATCGTAGCATCTAAAATCTCACACAAAACGGATTTAACATTTTTGAGCAGTATTATTGAGGTCGGGGACGAGATAGAATACAAACAACATTCTCCTATTCATGGCACATCCCATCTTGTCACAAGAGTAATTGTTACGGGTATCGGTTACTCCAAGCCTGGAAACAGAGGTAAGAGAACCTTGATATTGAATAACGGAGCAACAATATTGAAGAATATTCATTTGGTACGCCGTATGACATTGAGATGCGTATTGACAAATGAAATCGTTCATAACCCATGTCCCAAATGGATGGACATTAGTAAATTTCAAATTATCTCCGATGCACCGATTGGCACGACGACTGAAACTTTCATGATGCCACTCGACAATAGTACGGCATCAATGACACCGAATGAACGTATTCGTATGAGTGGGAGACTGACAAAGGTTGAGCGCATGCATGCGATGGCTAGGCACAAGAAATATGACGAGAAATTGAAGGAGTCGCGTAAGTCATCAGCATGGTTCATGAAATGGATGAAAGATTCTTATCAGAGGTCCAAGGCAATGAAGACGGTGAATTCTTATTACCGCCAATTTCTTGCTTTTGGAGATTCCGAAGCATTTTATAACTATAAAAGGCTCTTTGAGCCTCTAACAATAGAGTCGTTCAACGCTGATAGAGAAAATGCTAAAAAAGCATTGAGTAAACGAAACCGAGAGCGGGCACATAGATTGACATTGATGCTGCCTTGCTCCTTCCTCGCTGACTACGATCCACAGGCCAAACATATTTCAGATCATGATAATAGACGTATGATGACCAATAGAGAAATGCTAGTACAAGAGAAACTTCTTGACTGGGAATATAAAATGCAGGGATTGAATGCACAATGCTGCCCCTCCTGCCACGAGAACAAAATAATCAATGTTAAGAAAGAGAACGGCAAAGAATACAAATGCTCTGGATGCTCCAACAACAACAAGCGGAGTCAAATGGCAAAACGATGCCAGCCATGGTGGTACGAGTGTGACAACGACGGCAATAAAATCAAAGATGCAAATGGCAATTACATATGTCACACTGAGATCCCTGACGAGCTAAGATCTCTTACAGTAGCAGAGCAACAACTCATAGTTCGATGTAGAATATTTACCCCAACATTTCATCTGAAAAACAGCAGTAATTTAGGCTATAAAGGTCATGCCGTTGCATTCCCACAAGATATAAATGAAATGTGTAATGAGCTTCCACTGAGGAAAGAGAAGGTAGTCACTGTGATTCGGCAAATGGGTCATAGCAATTCTACAAACATTTGCATAGAACATTTGAAGGTCAATCGCAAGCGAGTGTTGACAGCTCTGAGATGGCTTAAGCGTCATCACAGAGGATACAGACATATAACAATAAAAGAGGAGAATCTTACGGATTGGATGCATGACAAGGACGAAGCAAACCTTTTGGACGGGTGTTCAACCAAACTTAACATGGTCAGTCAATCCTTGGACCATGAACAAGAATGCATATCAGAACAGCAATGTGGCTTGCCAAGATCTGCTCACGATGAATTGGATTGGACTATGGTAGGACCCAATGCAAAAGAGAAATATCCATTAAATAAGAGACAACGGCAGCCAATAAATGAGCTGACACAAGTAGTAGAAGAGACTGGAAAGTTGGACAACATGATGCGATTTCCACCAATGGGGGAATTACCACTGAAGTAAGTTTATATATGATAATTGAAATTGATCAGACAAAGGAATTTAGTACTCACACTTGCCAATGCTACAAACATAGCGAATTTTCTAATAATGATATATTTGTGAATGCCTTCCCATGGCTATTTCCTGGAGGTATAGGCGATCCATACGATCCTGAAACTGGGGAGGTTGATAACTTGAGGGAGTGGGCCGACCATTTACTGAGATATGAAGATGGAAGATTCAGTTCTGATCAAGTATTCACCTTATATGTGCATAACTACATGGTACGCCATGATAATAATTCACAAGGCAGATGGTTCTTCCAAGGTGAAAGATTTCTAGGAAAGAATCCACCAACACTTAATGAATTGAAATGCCAGATACGAGACGGCAATTTTACATTCATTGATAAGTTACGTTACTTTGCATCAGAAATAAGGGGTAGTGATAATTACTGGAGGGCCAAGACTAGAGAACTGAATGCATGGATAGATTACCATGTTTCCTGTAATCATGGTCCACCTACACACTTCATAACATTTTCATGTGCAGAGAACTGGTGGCCAGATTTGCGACGCATAGTTAGTCAATTGGAATTTAAGGCCGGGAGACGTAAGGAAGCAATGGCCGTAGCAGAAGGTGATCCTGAAGTTACATATGCAGCAGTAAAAAGGCATCCAATACACGTGAATGAATTTTTCATGCAACGAGCTCAATCGTTTCTTGATGGTTATGCAAGGGAAGTGCTTGACTTGGAATATTACTGGGGACGTGTTGAATTTGCACCTGGGCGAGGACAGATCCACATACATCTGTTAGGAATCACAAAAGACAGAGCATATCTGGATGACTTCTATAATGCAACAACAGAGTCAGAGAAAATTAAGGTATTAGAGAGCTATGCCACCGAGAAGCTTGATATGACAGCTGACGTACAGGTTGACGAGAAGACAAGAATGGACCGCAGTAAATCTCCGTTAGCAAGTCGATATTGCGAAACAATAGACCCTTTGGAGGATGCTCGCTTGCTTGCCCAAGAATGCATGTTACATAAATGTGGTTTATATTGTTTGGATGATTCGAAAAACAAAGGAAAGAAGGATGGACCCAGATCATGCCGGTTTGAGTGTGGCAAGGAATCCGAAAGAGGGAAATGTGACACACCAGGCTGGGAACGTCACGATGAAGCTTATATCCACAAAGACCGGCGTGGTATTGAGCATCTGCGTATGAGACGGACTAAATCACGGCGTATTACACAACACAGCCGAGCTTTACTTCAAGCTTGGCGGGCCAATGTAGATGTACAGCTTCTAGTGTATCGGTCCAATCCCAACATACCAGATGTCAATGAAATACAATCGGTGTGTCAGTATGTCGTGGCATATGCTGGTAAACGATATCACACTAAAAAATCAGAAGTAGACGCAATTCAAAACATTATCATCAAGTGAGTAATGAAAATTAGCAAGGGGTACCAAGAACTTTATTAGATGGGATACAATATATTCCACTAATGCATGGTGGCCCGGAAGGACTCACCTTGAATCCTGATCAACGTATCGTGTTGTTTGAAATGTTTGATACCATAAAAGTTTTTTGCGCTTCAAAATGTATCCCCAACTTTACATTTATTTATTTTATTCTACGCTCATATTTCGTCTTCGTCTATTGCTATTTCATAGTACCCAAGATGGAGACGTTGGTGGAGTAGGAAAGATCACGAAGAAGTCATTGAATAGCTTGACTGGGAAAAGAACCATTAGCATACAAGAGGCAGCACATGACATTGGAGGGTTTGACTTAACAATTTGCTCTGAGATTCTCAAGAATGTAAATCTGAATTCAGCCTTGAAGTGTTCTACGGATAACAAGGATGCAAAGAGTATAGTCAATCGCAGGGACTTGGTCGATAGTTACAGAAACAGATCAGAATCAATGGAGGATCTATCATTAGAACAGTACTTTTACAATGAATTCCTCAAGTCACCTTTCTTTAGAGATCCAGATACAAGTCGAAAGAAAGCACGAATACTGGTTCCGACTGGTATGAAATGCACACCAAAGTTTCCCGTAGATTACAATTATGCAAAGGCAATGCTGGTATTACACGTTCCGTGGAGTTGTCGGCACCCCCTTGACATAGGTGATCAGTCCAAAACAATTGCTTTATTCAAATCAAGGATGGATGACAACTTGTTTCCACTACATGTAAAGTCAGAATATGAACGAGCAGTGAGGTATTCACAAGAATACGAGATTGAAAAGATTGTTCGTGAAGGAGTGATTGGACCTGACTCTAACAATGACAAAGACTCAGATGACAATGATTACGAAGATGACATTGCAGAGAAGAATCGAGTAGCCAACCGACATGCATGTGCAATGACAGAAAGAGGCCAGACATTAAATGATCAACTTGGAGGTGGTATAGTAAGCATTGGGATAGACCACGACTGGACTGAGAGTTTCTTTGATACATATTGTAGCATATATTCTACCCATGGGAATAACATTAATAGAGACCGAGATCTAACGGTGGACGGGAGAGAATACATGAACAATATTGTTGATAAGTACTATAACGAGGGACTTCAAGAAGAATTGAATATTCCCAAAAGGGGAGATGGCTCCGAATACAAGTTATCAGATCTCAACGAAGAGCAAAGAGCAATTGTATATGCATCGATAGATACAATAGTGAAGTTCATCAACAATGACAAGGATTACAAGCCTCTACGCGCCACTATACTTGGATGCGGAGGAACTGGAAAATCATTCATTATAAATACAATCATAGCAATTGTACGGCAATACACCCAATGCAATGATTCAGTTTTAGTTGCAGCACCGTCAGGAGGCGCGGCATTCAATGTTGGAGGTTGCACCATCCATCGATCATTGGGTGTGGAAGTGTCTGATGCTAAGAAGATGATGAACTTAGATGAGAATAAGAAAACGACATTGATTAAGAATCTCAAACACTTATTATGTCTCATCATAGACGAAAGGAGTCAACTTGGGTCCAAAACATTTTCCACAGCTGAGAGAAATGTAAGACAATGCATCTATGGACAGCAAAATATTAGTGAATATTGGGGAGGCTTACCTGTAGTACTCCTGTTTGGAGATGATTACCAACAATTTCCTGTATCAGAAAATGGAGCTATACAAGGATATGCAAAAACACAAGGATTACAAACAGACAAGTTACATAAGGCAACATCTGCATCCATGACTTACCAACTTCTTGAGGCTGAAGGCACACGATTATTGGTAGAAGATATGATTGAAAATGTTTTCATATTAACAAAGAATCATAGGGTAGAGGACCGATCATTCAAGGAAGTTTTGAAGCGACTTCGTGTAGGTGAAGCGACTGATGATGATGCAGAAAGACTCTTCTCTTTGCATGAAAACAATTATGATAAGTTTGGAGATTGGATTGAGAACATTAAAAAACAGCCTGACACGTTATGGCTCTTCACAAGGAATATACCGAAAAATGAAAAGAACATGGAAATGCTAGAGAAGGTAGCAAATGAAACGAAAGTGCATGTGGCAAGAATGGATTGCCATTTCAAAACAAACAAGACACAATATTATGGAGCTCAATACGCAAGTATATCACATTTTGAAACTCCAGAGAAAATAGTAACACATAATGATATATGTATAGGGGCCAAGGTGTGCATTAGTGGTCTTAATTACATACCCGAAATTGGTCTTTATAATGGAGCAAGAGGAACAGTGGTTGACATGAAGTTCAGTACTATGGCAGGACCAAACAACAAATATGATGATCACTTACCAGAATATGTCGTGGTAGATTTTCCACATCTAAAACTACCCAGTTACATCCAACCATGGGATCGCTTGCACCCAACGGTAAGAATACATTTACAATGAATTTACACGAGACATGACCCTATTTTCATTAATCATTTTACTATTATATGATCAAAATTGTGACTCTGTCTTTTGCATAGCATATACCCATCCCAACAGTAGACCAAGATTGCAAAAGGCACTGCTGTTCTGTGAGGTATTGCCCACTTGAATTATCATGGGCGACAACAATTTATAAATTTCAAGGCTTTGAGGCTGGCTTCGACAAACATGATTGTACAAAACGACTTATTGCGGACATCGATGACTTGAAATGGGAGCATAAACATCCGGGAACTGCTTATGTAGCAACAAGTAGGGCAAAAACTATAGGAAACTATGATGCCAAAAGAAATCCCAACCCACTGGACACATCATTATATTTCACTGGCATGATGGGTCGTGCAAGATTCAAAAACCTCTTGTATAAAGAAGATGGTAAGAAATGCGCATTGATCCAAAAGAGAGACCTATGGGTACAAAAACTGACAGAAAGGGCAAGAGTCACCGCTGGTTATTACAAGGAGGAAAGAATAAATGAAATAGAAAGAAGCACCATGAAAAAAGCAATGGACGAAAGGTTAGATTCAGGAAGTCTTCAATACAGTATTATATCAATGATTAGAAATCCCAATGATGCGTGGAAACAACAACGACGAAACTATCGTGCTATCTAATATAACATAATTCATGATTTCATTATTCACCCTTGTTCCTGTGGAATATATCAGGTAGTGTTCAATAAGTTCCATAGCGGTAGGTCGTTATCGGAGCGAGATTGGTAGGGATTGGCACATCTTCCCGCCAAGATTGTACTTAGATACCTAAGTCCGTCCATGACGCCGTAAATAAGGACGGGCAAGGTACACACCACTTACAAGCACATACCGGAATGATTTCTTCTAGTCTTCCATCTAAGAGTTAGGTATATGTATGCCAATCAATACATTTTACCGAGTGAAACCTTTTATATTCATGTGAAACAAATTCTGACAGGTACGGAGAGGCATTCATATTAACTATGACATCTTGTATCATTAATTTATCTTTCACTGGTTTGGACAAAGCAAAATGCCATTGATTTCAGGTGAGTGTTTTGTGATGCTAAACGGTCTATATGTACGAGCGCAATCAGATACTAACATTTCTACTTCATTAATAGATGATGATAGCAGCATTGATGAAAATGAGGGAAGGACGTATGTATTCCGCATCATATTACACCCAAGCAAAAATGTTTTGGGTGATGTTGTGCTACCCCGTTCGAATATCATTACGTATGATCAGATACGTCAAGAAATTGAACATGATTTTTCTCTCAAACTTGGGTTGGAGGATATTATAATGTCTAAATTTGATTTTTTGGTAGGGGGAGAAATGATTGTTTCGACAGACGACGAGAAGAGCTGCTTGAGAGGAGATGTATTGTGGGGCTCTGGTGATGGAACATTGAAAACCCCTTTTATCATTATGGTCCGAAGGAAACCTTCTTTTGTATCTCTGGCAGACGCACGTGTTAAAGCTGTGAACATTGGCGAATACACATTCATGAAAATTGGTTTCATTAGAACTGCTCAAGGGAAAGAACAACATGAAGAAGTGGAGGGGGAAAAATACACCATGGTAAGATATTACAAAGAATGGGACATATATGATGACCAGGTTGAACTTCTTGATTCGGCGCATCTCAAGAGGATATTAAAGCATTATTATCATGGAGTAAATAACAAAAAATCTGATCAGGAACGCATTAGTCCTATTATGATTGCACAATCACCAAACGTATTTTGGTCATTGGTTTATTACCACACTCACAACCAATCAAACATACCGGTGAATGATATGTCATTGGTTTTTTACCACAGTCACAACCAATCAAACATACCGGTGAATGATATGTTGCGTAAAACACTGCCTAAATTGGACTGGTGTCATCTTAAATCTTGATATCTTAGTCAAATAATGTTACATGTAAAAGTATTCTGGTCAATCTTCCCCAGTGACACATGGCTAAGGTTGTTCATTATGTTCTTCTATTACTAGCACCTTTAGTTGCCATTTAGCCAGTCAGTTAGTTTGTTAGTCAAATCTATAGTATCTAACATAATTCTTGCATCATTCTCTATACTCTTCAATCTGTGCTCATCATCGTGGATCCTGTTGCTGAGTTGCCTATGTTCCAAAGATCCAGGGCTGAACTGGGGCAAAAGTATCTTATGACAAAACACATATGCAAAAAGATTCATTCATCAATCTGAAATTTACCATCATCATCAACTTGCAACTCATTTATACTGTGCATCTTGTCATAGTTTTCCTCGACACATCTTGCATTGTACAGCATCTCTTGTTCCTCACGGTAAACCGTCATCTCGTACTCTTCCTTAACATTTCTCAACTCCTCCTTTTGCATTTCCACTATGACTTTGTATTCCATTTCCGGTCCACCCTCCTTGATTTCATCCTTTAACGCTGATATTCTGTCTCTTGAAACCTGCCTCATATGGGTGTACTTGCCAAATACATCTGAGTGATTGACACATAATATAGAAAGGAGTGTTGGCTGATAATGAAATATTGACATAGCTGCAAATAAATTGATCATATATTTTTTACACGTGCACTCACCTTCCTTAGAGAACTCATACTTGCCGCGAGTATACGAGGCCAAAAAACTACCTGCCTCCAACTCTTTCTGTTCCATTTTGTCTATATCTTTCAGACGAACATGTTCCTTCTTTAATTGTTCTGCCAGAAGTTGCTCGCGACTTGGCTTTTCCACCTTTGGGTGTACAGTTGACATAATCTTGCTATGTTATTGGGTGCTTTTATGTAGTGAGTGATTATGTGAATTAAAGAAGTTTGATGGATTAGCGAAATGAATAATTGATGGCTCTGCCGTAGTCTTTGTCTGAGATAGATGTCTAACTCATCGAAGAATATATCAAGCAACTTTCAATACATGCCTGCAAGTAGCGGTCGGTGAATCGGTGGTTTAATAACATCCAATGAACTATTCAGGCAAGTATAATAAATATGCTCCAAGGCATAATGACAGGTGAAGTCCACTAATCCTAATAATTATAGGACTAAATCGGGGACCGAGCAAAATATTCCAGCGTTGTAGCAGTCTCCCGTGTCTATACAAGGTAAAGGTATCCATAGAGAAGAATATATTCGATGTCAACCAACAGATTCCTTTATCCTTTCATAATAAGAGGTGAGATCCAAACATCATCATGTATTCTTAATGAGAGCGAGGAATATATCGGAGGCCGGACAACATATTCCAGCGTTGTCGCAGTCATCTCTTCTATGTAGTTATTTTTTGATGTCACCGGAATCTCATGTATTCTTAATGAGAGCGAGGAATATATCGGAGGCCGGATAATATATTCCAGCGTTGTCGCAGCACTCTTACTTCTCTTAGAGATAGAGTTTTGATGTCAAAAGATTCCTTTAAGCCTCCACGTGGAACATAGTTACACGTGTAACCATATGGGGTTGTCTGAGGCCTATAGTGATTACCGCCATATATATGTGACCTCTATCAGGTAGCCAAATAATGGGGCATATAGTGTACAAATGTTGTGTTTACTCCTCTGGATCCATCTTTGACACGTACATCTGGGTCCTATAGTGTACTACCCGCCATATTTTGTATAAGCTAACTAAAACTAAAAAAACAATGAGGCATATAGTGTACATGAAAGTTCATTTTGAACTTACGAAGAATGTATCAACGATCAACTCACATGTGCAAAGCACGCTAGCTGGAGTGCAGCGAAGGCTGTATCTCCTATGACCGTGTTTGGATAGAATGTTCAAGGAGTAAACCAAAAGATTCTACTTTAAATCACGTATAAAGTTAATAAGGCTATTACCTTCTAGTTTCAACAACACTAATAGATCAACATCTACATGATTACTATATTGTATAAAACTTTACAACAATAAAGGTACAGATCTTTTAAAATAACCAAAAATTTTATCGATTTGATCCAAAAATTTAAGAACAGCGATTTTTGGAGATATTGTACATGGGAATCATTTGTGAAAAAGATACCCACCCACGTAGGAAACAGATACAGTTGGATCCTGTAAGGATTTTGCGTAGAGGCAACGGAGGAACCACTACGGCAAGAAACGAGAAAGAAGAAACGGCCGATCGCCTGGTATTGTCTACAGCGGTCCTACAGGGGGACAAGGCGTTCGCGTAATTCCGGAGCGCGAAATCGGAATTTCTACTAACATTATGTCGGATAATCCATATCGCTAACACATCTTATTTTCGATACACATACGTCGCCTTCTGGGACGAGTTTGCAACTAAGGGCTGCGTACCGGGCCCGATGCATAGGGGGGCCCTCGGCAGGATCACCTAATGCAGT
>Ga0213859_10000473_pt1 | contig 18349 bp, 17 predicted proteins | sample PICome_2_FD_160133 | JGI IMG/M metagenome (GOLD analysis project Ga0213859, IMG submission 160133) | Coastal seawater microbial communities near Pivers Island, North Carolina, United States - PICO304 | ecosystem: Environmental > Aquatic > Marine > Coastal | place: USA: North Carolina... | reverse complement strand
GCACGTGTACATGCTGTTGTATTCTCGGTTGTAGCTTTTGCTGTACTTTACGTAGTTGGTTGTCGCAGAGTTGTTCCCATGAGACTTTAAATTATTTTGATTTTTAAATTTATTTGAAAAAATTTAAAAATTATACTCTCGGAACAAGTTTTCCTCACGAGACGACCTCCAATGAGTCGGACTGCGTCCGACGAGTCCATACATTTACCTTAAATTTATTAGATCCTACTTCTTCAGGTTTTACTACTCTATATTTATCGGTGTTTTTTTGAAGAAATCTAGAAACTGTCTTCATTTTTACAGGCTTAAAATCAGGAGTTGATGAGTTTAGCATATTGGTTAACTTTTTTACATGAAGTGGATAATTAAATTCAACTTCGTTTAAAAATTGAGAAATTCTTTCATTTAAATTATTTGTTTCTCTATATCTCTCCATTTTATTTAATTTTCAATATTTTATTCTTTAAAACATAAAACAAAAATGAATTTAAATTGATCAAAAGATATAATTATACAAATTAAATAATTAAATATGGGAATTCATAGATTTTTTCCTTGGTTTAAAGATACCATGAAAGATGGTATATATAGTCTCAAAAAGAATCAAAATATAGATTCTATAAAATTACACGATATCGATGAGTCAATCATTGGATCTGACACTATAAATATAGATAATTTTTTTATAGATGCTAACGGTATATTTCACGTAAGTGCACAAAAAATTTTTAAATACGGTGCTTACAAAGAACCTAAAAGACTATTAAGAAGCAGTAAATACGGTATTAAAAAACTTTCAAATAATTCTATTCACAATAACGACCTTAAAAAACTCGTTTATAAAGATGTTTGCGAAACTATAGTAAAATTAGTTGATGTAGTAGGTCCTAAAAAGAGAATATTTATAGCTGTAGATGGTATTGCTCCTCAAGCAAAACAAAAACAACAAAGACAGAGAAGATTTAAAAGTGCTATGGAAAATGAAAATAACGATTCTCCTTTTGATCAAAACAGTATTACTCCAGGAACACTATTCATGGACCATCTAACTAAATACATAGACTGGTACATAAAAAATAAACTAAATACTGACACAAAATGGAAAAATCTGGAAATAATCTTTTCTAACGAAAAAGTTCCTGGCGAAGGCGAAAGCAAACTTTTCAATTACATCAGGAAATTAAATTTAAGAGACGAGTCTTACTGCATCCACGGCCTTGATTCTGATCTTATCATGTTATGTCTAGCAACTGGTCTTGATAAAATTTATTTACTTCGAGAAGATCAATTTGACGATAATAATGAATTCTTTTTAATTGATATAGGTTACGCTCAAAACAAACTAGAAGATATGATGCATTGGGGAGTTTCTGATAAAAAATTTAAAAGAAATTATATGTTAAATGATTTTATCTTAATATCTTTTCTTATCGGTAACGACTTTTTACCTCAAATGCCTAGTATAGAAGTTTGGAACAGAGGTCTAGACATGATGATATTCATATATAAAGAAGTTTGTAGCTCTTATGGCCACCTAACTAAAATTAAAGACGGTAATGTAATCATAGTAAAATCTTCTATGAAAATTTTCTTAGCTACTCTCGGCGGTTTTGAAAAAATTATGATAGAAGAAAAATTAAACAGCGGTATCGCTTATTTTAAGGACGAAATTTTAGAAGAGTGTAGTGAAAGAAAAGACGATAATTTTGAAGTTGACATAGACTTATATAGAGGTCTTTACTACACTCATAAATTTTCACATAACTATTCAGATACTATCGGAGTGAACTTCTCGCAGATCTTCGCGAGGCGAGCTCGCTCGACGAGAAGGCGAGCTCTGCTCGACGAATCCGTTCGTGAAGATACTCATGAAAATACTCATGAAAATACTCATGAGATTCCTTCTATAGAAAATATTTGTCATTCTTATATAGAAGGAATGAATTGGGTACTCTCATATTATACAAAAGGAGTTCCTGATTGGAAATGGCAATATAAATATCATTATGCTCCTTTTGCGCATCATTTATCTAAACATTTAAAAACTTACAAATTTAAACCTTTTGTACAAAATCGTCCAAATCTTCCTTTCCAACAGCTTCTATTTGTTCTTCCTCCAAAAAGCGCTTATCTTATACCAAAACCTTTAAATAATTTACTCCTTCACGATAGTTCTCCTATCAAAAAATACTATCCTGAAAAGTTTTTTGTAGACATCTCTGGTAAAAGAAAAGAATATGAAGGTGTCGTCGTATTACCCATAGTTGATACTAATTTTATAAACAGTATTTATGAACAGTATATAGACAAGGTAGATATAAGAGATAAAAAGAGAAATAAAGAAGGTAAAACATTTTTTTATAAATATGATAGCAATTTTCAACCTACTACTTTTGAATCTTATTATGGAAATATTACCGATTTTAAAGTAAATGTCTCCATGATCTCTATTTGAAATTTATAATTTTTAAAATTATAAATTTATAAATTTAATATCGATATCTTTTTTCAATATTTTTTTTACAGGACACTCATCAATTATCTTTTCATTCTTTAAAATTATATCTATGTTTATATTATCTATATAGGTCATAATACTACAATCAGATATATCTTGACACGCGGAATTATCTGGTTTAGATATATTATTTGTTAATGTTGATCTTATACAATAAACAATATTATTATTTGTGTTTTTAATGTAGTTTTTGAAATAATTTCTACTAAAGTTTTTTGTTGGCAACATAAAGTTATCTTTTAAAAATAATATCACTGTATTGGATTTCTTTTGTTTTCCTACTGTGGGTATTATATTATTTAACTTCCCAAAATCTTTTTCATTGTTATGTAGTTTTATAACATTCATATCTTCCAATATATTTATCCATTCTTCTTTTTTAGATATCTCTACATTATTTTTATTTACATATATCGTATGAACTCTCATATCTTGCTCAACTATACTCGTAATAACATCTCTTAACGATTTTGTATAGTTTAAACTTATTATACATGTATTTTGATCATCTACAAGAGGATTTTTAGAATAGGTGTTCACAAGTTTTACAATATCTTTTGGAGGATATTTTGTATGGTAAAAGTAAACTAATAATATTCCAATAATTATAACTAACAGTAAAATACATAAAAAAATAATTATATTTTTTTTCATTTATCTCACAACAGAAAAAAATTACCTTAAAAATATATAATTCGGTATAATAAAACGGTACTAAAAATGACTATATCATATTCAGGATTAAGAAGTTACGGTAAATCTACCCTTCCTTCAGTGGAAGGTGGTATGGGTTCAATGAATATTATAAAAGACCCCCCTAAAAGTATTCATACTAAAAAGAAAGATATGGTTGGTGTAAATAGCGATATAACACAAAGTATTGACGATTCCGGTGACAGAATCGCTGAGGTGTTAACTCAATACGCTAGAGGTGTTAACCCTATGGTAAACGTATCTTATAATAATTACGGAAATAACGGCGGTCAAAGATCTGGTTCAATGATAAATCCTATCACTATTAATCAGTCTTCAAGAACTCCTTATTCTTTAGGTAATAAGATGTTGTTTAGACCTCCTGTAGATAGACAAGAAGATCTATTACCTATATCAAGAGTTCCTAAACATAAGGTTGTAAATAATTTTATTGTCAGATCTAAAGTTGATTATACAAAATCAAGAGTAGATCAAAATATTGACGTTTCAAGAAATTTGAAAAAGGTAATAAATAATAACGTAAAAGCTACTAAAACTTTAAACATACAGTCTCCAATTATTGAAAATTATGAAGTTAAAAACGTTATTAAAAATCCTATCAAGGTTATAGGTAAATCTGGTAAAGGTACTAGAAATATCGCTGATCTCGTAGTCGTAAAACCTAAAAGATCCGTATTATACGACAAGAAAAATATGTCTGCTACTCCAAATAAATCTATTTCTAACGTCACAAAATCTCAAAATTATAACAAGAAAACTGATAAATACATTCAAGACTCAAACGTTTCTGAAGTAATTACTAACAAATCTGAGAAAAAACAGTTTTCTTCTAACATAACTACTAACTTAAATATCTCTACAAAAAACGCCGTCAACATAAACTTTGACGCTCCCTTGTCTAAATCAAAAAATGAAGAATACATTCACAAAGACTTGAATCTTAAAAAATTATTACCAGCTCACCAAGCCAATGCCAGCAAAAGCTTAAATATTCATAAAAAAGCTGTAGATAAACAATACCAAATTGAATTCAACAGAAATATGCCACTAGCTAATACTCAAACTAAATTAACTGGAAAAGGTGAAACTGTCTCTCAATTCGCAAGATCTAAAAAGATTTTACCTACTTTATCTTCTTCACAGTTTTTACACAACTCCGGTAAAATGACAAGCTACGATTACTCCAATAACAATGAAGTCAAGTTAGTCTCTAAAAAGAACGATATCTCTAAATCTGCCTTTAAAAATGTAGGCAATAGATTTAATACTCATATCCCTTCCGCTGAAACTATACTTGCTAGATAAATTTATTTAGTTTAAACTAAATAAATTTTATTACCTTCTGTTTCTTCTTTGCGCCTTTTTAGCAAATCTAGGCTTATCTGTTCCTCCTGGCAATCTTACCTTAGTCTTTTGTTTTAAATCTTTTTCCGTTTCGCTATCGGAATCACTATCATCGGAACTGTCGGAACTATCTGAATCACTATCATCGGAACTGTCTTCATCAGATCTAGGACCATATTCACCATCTGAATCAATATCTTCTTGATCAATAAAGTTTTCAATTTGACCAAACGATAAAATCTTGTTTACTCTGGCAATATTCTTATCATTAATTTTCTCTTTCTTATTTTCACTAGCTCCATCCATATCTTTTAAATTTAAGTCAATCTCTTGTAAAACTCCATCAAACTTTCTATGTGGTAAATAGGCATTCAAGTCAAGTTTAGACATCTCCTTAGCAGTTTTTTCTGAAACATTACGCTCAATCTCAAGATCAAAAGCACTTTGATGATAATCTAAATCTTCATCTAGTTGAAAATCTACACTTTCAAGTTGTTTTTGTAGTTTATTTAAATTTTCTTCATTTCCGTTAATTTTGATAAAAGTTAACCAGGATTCTAACTCTTCAGTATTCATTTCTTGTAGTACAGCATATCTAATCTCTTCCATTTTTATAGTATATTTTTTATATCTTAAATACATTATTATCCATTATTTTCAGGATTTTCATATCCAGGACAAAATTTTCTTTTGAATTCTTCATAGTATGACTCTGGAAGAGGTGTAGTATAGTCAATTTTATCAAAACCCATTCTTCTTTCATACTTTTGACTAGATGTTAGATATTCACCATCATCATCACTATCATCATCACTATCTTCGTATTCTATGTTTTCTTCATTATTCTCTTGTTCCTCTCGGAACTGTATTGTATCATGTATATCTTCATTATCCTCCTGTGTATCCTCCTCATTGTTCTCTTGTATATCCTCCTGACTATTTTCCTCGCTATTCTCCTCACTATTCTCCTGACTAATCTCTTGACTATTATGTTGAGAATTCTCATCAGTATTTTCCTGAGTATTCTGTTGAGCGTTCTCTTTATTAACAATATCATTGACATGACCTAATATCAATTTATCAATTTCTCTAAAGAAACGATTCATTGTATTTTTATCACTCAAACTTTGAATATCTAATATCGGTTTTATATAATGGTCAAAATCTTCACTTCCTTTATCTTTAATAAAATCTTGTTTTAATACAACTAATCTTTTATGCAATTCCGGTTGAATAAATAATGATAATTGATTTCCTCCCATATCTCTTTGTTTTCTACCATGCTTATCATAATACATATAATTATGCCTATTAGGGTCTGTACTAACGTATATGAGTTGATTTTTTGTATCTAATAATAAAAATTTGAATATTTTTTTAGTTATAGATTTAAATGGATTATAAAGATCGTCTATTGTTATTTTTTTCATACATTCTTCAAGTCTTTTATTGTCGAAAACACAGTTTTGTTTATTAAATTCTGGTAGTTTATTATTAGATGCTTTTAGTGGTAAATTTTTATCGTCTTTCAGATATAGGTTCTCTATGGTTAATGTTTTATGACTGAGCTCTGTTTGGTAATTCTTAATTGTTAGTTTATTGATTTCTTTATCTCGTTTTTGAATTTTTTTATCTTTTTTCTTTATCTCTTTTTGATAATATAAGATTAGTGTCTTATTGTCTTCTTGAAGTGACTTTATCTGTTCAATTAGTCTTTCATTTTTTTCTTCTTCTGTAGTTAATTCTTTATCTAATTCTTCAATTCTATTTTCTAAAAAAGTTATTCTATCAACATTTCTATTTTCTAAACTTCTCTTATCTTTTATTAAGTTTTGATTTAATATTGTTATCATATTTATTTGATTTTTTAACTCTTTTATATACTCATCTTTATCTGTAATTTCTTCTTCATCTTCCGAGGTTAAATACTCCTCATCTGAATCTAATTCTGGTTTGTATATTATTGTATTACTCTTGCAAGATTTTTCATGTCTATTTTTATTACCTTTTATACTAAAAGATTTATCACAAAATTTACAAGAAAAAATTTCAGTACATGTTTTGCCTTGAAGTTTTAGACATTTTTTATTACTTTTTTGATGATTACTTAAAACTGTACTGCGACTAAAATAACTATCACAAAATTCACAAAGATATTTTTCTTTCATACTTAATTATTTATATATGAAAAGATAATAATAAACAAATTTTTTTTATTATAAACAAATTTGTTTGTTTTTCTATTGAATAAATTTGTTACTATTTATATTGATTAATTTTGTTTGTATTTCTGTTAAAACATCTATTTTTATTTTTAATTTTTTTATTTCTTCATCTTTTGATTCAATAATATTTTCTAATTCAATTATTTGTTTTTTTAAAGGTATCTTTATTTGTAAACACTTTTTTGTTTTAACATGAGTTGCTAGGGCGTTTTTAGAAGTATATTCTTTATTACAAAATTCACAATTGTAAATTTTTTTATATATTCCTCTTTTTTTCAAACATTCAGCATTAGAACTTTTATGAATATTTAATTTTTTTGAACTTTCAAATTCTTTTCCACAAAATTCGCATATATACTCTTGTTCAGTCATTATTTAATTTATAATATTTAATATATTAAATTGTATTTTTAATATAATATCATTAGTATATCATTAGCATATCATTAGCATATCATTAGCATATCATTAGCATATCATTAGCATATCATTAGCATATCATTAGCATATCATTAGCATATCATTATTAGAAAATGATATAATTTTAACCTATACAGAACAAAAAAAACACAAAAAAATTCTGCGTCTTTTTTTGTGTTTTTTTTGTTCTGTATCTCAGATTTTTTGTCAAAAGTAAATTATTAAATTTTTTATAATTTAATAATGAAAATCAATCAGAATCATTTTCTGAATCGGTTTCATAATCAACATTAGAATCATTATCAATATTACTTTCTAAGTCAGTATCTTCTAGATTAGAAGCAAGAGATAAGAGTTCTATATCACGTCTTTCAATATTTATATTTTCCAGTGAACATACGAGGTATAAGTCGTTAGATACGGCTTTAATTCTTCCATTAGCAGAAATTATTAAGAATACCTTTTTAAAGAAATCTGTTAATTTTTGTTCAATATAAGTTTGAAGAATATTAAAAACTTCCTTAGAAATTTTTATATTTTCAGAGTATGATAGCACTTTATTTCTTACTATTCTTTCAAAAGGAGTTTTTGAGAAGATTAGGGAGCTACTGTGTTGATATTTTCTAATTTGTTTTATTATATTTTTTTTCCTTATACTCTTGTCGTTGTATAGGTCGTGTTGAACAGAAGGGACGACGCCGGTACCTAAAAATTTCACGTTCAAAGAATTGAAGATGTATTTTAGGTGTTCTGTTGTGTTTATGGCGATGAAGATATCTCTTATAGATAAACGTTTTTTAAGATTTTCGGAGCATATTTGAGAAGAGATTAAGAGAATATCTTTGCATAAAAATTCCATAAAAGCTGCAATATAGATGGGAGCTTCTTTATTGATGTGAGTTTTTGAGGAGTGTTTTCTTATAATTTTTTCAAAAAAAGAAGGAGGAAATACGATATCAGCTTTCTTTTGACGAGAAATAAATTTTTTTTGATCAGGAGATTTATTATTATTAAAATTTTGTAAAATAGAAGTAGAAAAAGAGTCAATTTTTTCAAAAAAGTCTTGTGTAGAGATAATTTGGATAGTATTTTTTACAGTTTTTGTGTCGATAGTTTTTGTGGAAGAGTTTGTATTTAAAAATAAAATTTTTTCAGATAAACTTTGAGATAAATTTTTCAAAATGGAGTTGAATTGAAATTTTGCGCTATTTTTCATGGAGTTATCTGGAGAAATATTTTTAAGGATTTGAAGAATATAAGATTCCAATTCTCTTGAAGATCTTTTTAGTATAGTATCTTCAGGAGCAAGGTCGACTTGCGATTCGTGGGACTCTGTCCCACTCATTGAAGGCCGCTGTGCGGGCGGAAAGGGATCTTCAATTTCATTTTTTAAGGTAGGTATATTCTCAGTACTCATAGTTAAATATGTTATATTTAATAAATATTCTTTTAAATAAGTAAATATAATAATATATAATCATTAGATTATTATATCTATATTTTAAAATATTCATTATAACAATATAATGAATATTTAAAGTTTATAATAATATTAAATAAATATCAATCATGAATGAAAATAATAAATTTAGCGATACAAATGAACAAATATCCAAAGGATCTATAGTGAAGTTAGCGAGGAGAAGCGGAATACAAATTATGAATAAAGATACAATAGAAATAGTGAATGATATTATCTCATATGAATTAGATGATATTATTAAAAGCTCTATATCTGTTAAAAACGTTAATAAAGAGAAGACACTTATGAAAGACCATGTATATAGCGCTATGAAATTGAAAGGAGATAATTATCAAAAAATACTCTAATTATTTTTCCAATTATTTTTTTCTAAATTTAAGATGTAAAGGTAATAAGTGAGTCTCTTTTCTCTATGTTTCTTTGCCATTTTTATAAGTATAAATAAATTTTTAAGTAAATATATTTTATTATTTGAGAAGAATCTTTGATAACTAGAAATATAAGTTTTTATAGTTATCAAAGATATAATATTTACATTTTAGAAGTAATATAACTTAAATAATAATACCTAAAATATAAATTCTTATAATAAATAAGATGTCGAATAACGATAATAAAAATAACAAATTAGAGATGATAGTTCAACCAAAAAATTTAAATATAAATTTATACGATCATCAATTGTATAGTATCTACAAAATGGAAAAATTAGAGAAGAGTAAAGAAGTACAAATTGATTACAATATAAAGGTAAATAGTACATTTGGTATAAATGCAGATCCTACAGGATATGGAAAGACATTATCGATGGTAGCGCTTATTTTGAGAAACAAGATGAAGTGGAATCTAAAAGAAAAGTATAAAAAAATAAACTATGATATATTTTCCCAAGGTAGATTTATGGTAGAATCTTTCAAAGAGTATAGTAAGATAGATTGTACAGTTATAGTAACAAATCAGTCAATTTTGAGGCAATGGAAAATGGAGTTTGAACATACCGATGATTTAGAAGTAGGTACAATTAGTACTAGAAAAGTTGCTTTAGATATAGATCCTTTACTTTATGATGTTATTATTACGACGCATACAATGTATAATACGTTTGCATCTAGATTTCAAAATTATGCATGGAAAAGATTTATATTTGATGAACCTGGACATATTAGAATACCCAACATGGTACCTATTAAAGCAGGATTTACATGGTTTATAACAGCTACACCAAAACTTATCTACGATTTGCATAAAAACACGAATGGTATGATGGCAGAAGTTTTACAAGGTGTTGGATATTTAGGAACCGATGTATTTAGAAGTTTTACGGTGAAAAACAGTTTAGAAAACGTACAAAAATCATTTAATATGCCTGAAACTATACATAAGTATTATGACTGTTATGATGCCTTATTTAATACGATAAGAGGGTTAATAGATGATAAGATATCGCAAATGATATCAGGAGGAAATATAGAAGAAGCGGTTAAATTATTAGGAGGACAAAAGACGGATAATGTTGTAGAGTTGATAAAAAACAAGAAAGAAATAGAAATAGCTACGTTGAAAGAGTTTAAAGAACTTTATAAAACTTTGGGAAAAACGGAGTTAGCGAATAAGCAACAAAGAAAGATAGATAGATTAAATGGACAATTAGATGAATTAGAAAAGAGATTTAATGAAGTTTTGGTAGGAGATTGTAGTATATGTTATGATCAAATAGAGAATCCTGTAATGGAGAGTAATTGTCAAAACATAATGTGTGGAAAGTGTATACTTCATTGGTTTGAGGAGCATAAATCGTGTCCTATATGTAGATCATCGGTAAAAAAAGAGGATATAGTTTATATTAAAAAGAAGGGAGATTCTAATAACAGAGTTTGTCAACCAGTATGTGAAGAGCCGGGTAGAATAACCAAATTTGGATGTATAGAGAATATAATTAATGCGTCACCGCATAAAAAGGTTATTATATTTTCAGCGTATGATAGAACGTTTGATACAATAAGAATATTTTTACAGAATAAAAATATAAGTTATGGAGAGATTAAAGGAATAGCCACGGCTAGAGAAAAGACGATAAATGCGTTTAAAAAAGGGTATATAAAAGTATTATTTTTAAACAGTATGAATAATGGATCTGGTATAAATTTACAAGAGTCTACAGATATAGTTTTGTATCATAAGATGGATAATGATACGATTACGCAAATAATAGGAAGAGCTAATAGAATAGGAAGAAAAACTAAGTTAACGGTCCATCATTTAGTATCTTCGGATGAAATTTAGTATTTAAATATATTAATATATATTATAAACCAAACCTAACAGGTTATTATGGGAGATAATAATATATATTCATGTAATAATGGGTGCTGTAAACTACAGATAAATCCATATAAAAAAGAACCTGTTTTTTATAGTAAAAATAGATATAAAAAAGCAGGAGTTTTTATCTATGATCCTAATCAAAGCAAAATACTGTTAGTACAGTCTAGAGGACAGTATTGGGGACCTCCTAAAGGTACTTTAGAAATAGGAGAGTCTGAAAGAATATGTGCTGTGAGAGAAGTGAAAGAAGAGACTGGATTAGATGTTGATGAGAAAGATTTTAGTCGAGCTTTTATTAAGAATCAAAGTATATACTATTATTTAGAGATGGACGAGTGTGAGTGTGTAGTTCAGGATCATATAGAAGGAAATGATGTTAACGGTATAGGATGGGTAAGTATAGAGTGTTTATATGATTTAGTTAAAGCTAATAGGATAGAGTTGAGTAAGAATTGTATAAAAGCTATAAACTATTTTTTAGATTTTAAATTTTTATAGGTAAAAATTTAAAATTTAGATATCGTTTTGATCAAATTGTTTGTTTAGATTGTAAATTTTCTTTTCGTCATAATCTTCCTTTATTACGTTACCTTTTCCATCAACTATTATTTCTCTATTATGAAGAATTTTCATTTGTCTATCATAAAGTTCTAGCATTTTACAAATATCTCTTCTATGTTCACCTAAAATCAATAAAATCAAACCTTTTTTGTATTTTTCTTCACTTCTTATCAAAACACTTTCCATGGCGTCTATAGTAGCTTTTATCTGATTAGGTAACCAACTAATTATACCGGTACCACCTGTAGCTTTTGGGTATTTTGTTTGAGCCATAATATATTTTTGAACAAATTGCCAGTGACCGTTTCTAAAGTTATAAATTTCCTTATAAATTTTGAGAAGTATTTCTGAAGTTCTTTCATCGCCTGTATCCAATAATTTATCTATAATATCTTGATTATTTTCGTATACCCAAGATAATAGATCTCTAAAAGGTTTAGGACGATAGTCTCTCATATCCATTAAATAATCAGTAAGTTCATTTTTAGGATAAAAGTCACAAACTCTAAAAAAGTTATCCAAAAAAGGAATAATACTATCTTGACTACCACTTTGACCTCTATAAAATCTTGGAGTATTTTCAGGTTCATATTTTACACCGTTTGGAAATATCGATTCGTTTCCTGTTATACCCATGATATAGACTCTGAAATCATTATATCTACTATACCTACTAGCTTCCCACATACTTCTTCTACTATTATTAATATTTCTGATGACATCGTAAATAACAGATAAGGATTCGTTTATGTTATTTACGCAATTGTATGTAGTGTCTATGTAATTAAGGATATTATTGCAATTTTTAATGAGAGAAGGGGTGTGTTGATTTATGTCAACGTGTACCATTATAAAACCGGTTTCATCTGTTGTACCGCTAAAGCAGTTAGCCATTGATAAATTTTTATAATCAAAATCCGAATCAGTTTTATTACTCATGTCTTCTAAGAGGTATTCCTTAGTTTTAGAAACATCTTTTTGAGAAGTGTAACGGTTAATATTATTTTTTACATAATTTCCTAAAGAGTAACCATAGCTATATTCTAACCAAGGTTTTACTTCTAATTCGTCAGCTAAAAACAATAATGGTTGTGATATTTGAATAGGTAGAGTGTCTCTAGCTATTCCATAGTGTCCTGTTTTCTTAAAATGGACATGAGCCGGATAAAGAAGGTAACCACTAGCTAAAAAGCAGTAACTTCTATAAAGGGCTACGATTTCAGATTTTTTATATAATGCTGCCATGATTTCGTCAATTTCTAATTCAAATTCAGAAGTAGAATTTATAGATGTGTCTTTGTCTGAGGAATTTAATATATCTTCTAAAGATATATCTTTTATAGAATTTATAAAGTTTTTGGTTTTATAGATGTTATAACTACTTACATCTAATTTAATATCAGTAGTAAAATTTGGTAAATTATCTATTTTTGATTTTAATTTATCTTTTTTAGTATCTGTTAAATATGAAGGAAAAGAGTCTAAAATGTCTTGTATTTTTGTATATTTTTTTGGAAGTTTGATCATTGGGTCTATCATAGGTAAAAATCCATATTCAGAGCTTATGTTAAAAAATCCGTCAGTAAACACTGGTATTTTTTGTATACTACTTATCATTTATAAATAAAGGATTAAATCTTAGACTTTATTTTTATTATTATCTAAAAGATAGTTTTTTATTATAAAACAGCGTAATTATACCATGAGTACAGAAACCGAGACTTTAATATCAGAAAATACTAAAAAACTAACCTTAAATAAGACACATCAAAAACCTTGGCATAAAATCACTGGTTTAATGTTTAAATCAAAAAAGGAACGCGTAGTAGTAGGAAGAATAGATCTTAAAACAAAAGAGTATATACCGTTTGACGAAGAGGCTCTCCGTTTAGCTAATTTATGGAAGTATACTATCGATCCAGCGTTAGTAGAGAGTTCAGCAAGTGAATATGAAAGTGAAGAAGAAGATAATGGTTCTGAAATGATTAGAGACCTTGTAAGATCTAATCATGATGTTGAACCTGTTAAAAAGACTGAACAAACTAATGAAGAGTCTACTGAATCTGATAGTGACGACGACGATGGTGAATCTGATAGTGGTGATGAATCAGAAGATGAAGAGAATGAAGAGAATGAAGAAGTAGCTACCAAAGAGTCTTCCGAACCATCTGGAGATGATGAAGATAAAAGAGGACGAAGTGTAGTAATAGTAGAAAAAAGAGAAGAAGTAGTAAAAGAAGAAGTAGTAAAAGAAGAAGTGGTAAGAGAACATAAAGATAAAATTGAAGAGGATAAAAAAGAGATGAAAAAGCATTTTGAATCACCTATTGGAAAGTTGAGAGAAGAGGTAGAAGAAACAATTTTAATGGTTTTACAAGAAAAATTGAATAAACTATTTGATGTTATAGAAGAGAAAACAAAAGAAAATGAAAAGTTATCATCAGAAATTGTAGAAGTAAAAAAGGAAAAAAGCGATGTAGAAGAAAAACTACAAAAAACACAAAAAGATTATGAAAAACTAAATACAAAATGGAAAAATTTAAAAGAGATGTTTTCTTAAACAAAAAGTGAAAAGATTTAATTATAAAATGATTTATAATTAAATGTATTTGAATTGTACATTTATACCTAAAGCAAAGTTCAATTGATGAGTATGAGTGTTCAAACGAAAGATTTGGAAAAAATTGCAAGAAATATATTTTCTGTAGAACTTAGTTCCTACTACAGCTCTGTTCCATTAGATATATGGCAACTTGTTGCTCAAAATCTAGATATATATGATCTAGGCGAGCATATAAAGAAGTATCATACTGGATCTGATAAAATAAAGGATGATATTCATTATGAGTTTTTGTCTAATATAACAGGACAGTCTATACTTGATGAGATTAAGGAACAAGAAGAAGAAGAGTTTTTTACTCAAATGAATGAGGATCCTGATTATATTAGATGGCTTGAAAATAATTACAGTCCGGATTATAATGTGTATGAAAATGAATATTATGACAATGAAAATATTTAGATAGGATCTAAGCGACCGGAAACAGATAAAAAATATATAGTATTGACTATATATTTTTATAAATTTATATAGGATTGTTATTTTATTCGCATATTCGTCAGAATTTGAATTGTCTCATCATCGTCATTCACCAATCGTCATTATCTGATAATTCATCGTCATAAGGTTGTAATTCATCATCATCTTCATCATCTTCATTATCTTCATCTTCATCGTCATTATCTGATAATTCATCGTCATAAGGTTGTAATTCATCATCATCTTCATCATCTTCATTATCTTCATCTTCATCGTTATAAGGTGGTAGTAATTCATAGTCATTATGTTGTTGTATACCCTGTAAATTTTCAAATTCTTTAATTCTTTTATGTTTAATAAAACACTGACTATATAATGAGGGATAATATATAGATATCACTTGTCCGTTAATAATATCATCCCAAGTGTTAAACGAAACATGAAATATAGGATAACTATCTCCATTTTTATCATGAATAATCTTTTTATTATTTGTATAGTCAGAATATATCTTACCAGCTTGTTCAGTATTAATATTGTTTGGAAATTCTTTCTTAATGTTAAATTCGTTCTTAATAATATCTTGTATTTTTTGAACACCAATATCACGAATAATCTTTTGTAATTTTGTAAAATTATCTATCCAAAATTCTGCGATTGAAATTGTATATATACCTTCTATAGTTATAACACAATGAAAGATCGTTTTTATTTCATTGTATAATGACATCATAAGAATTGAAGAGTAGTCTGTTCCAGAAGGAAATCCAATTTTAACATTGTGTGATAAATAAGCCTCTCTAGGATGGGTGTGGAAATTGTATCTAGCTTGTTTAATATTCACTCCTTCTTCTTCTCCAAATGTTTTCTCACCTTTTTTATCTCTTATGATTTCCCATATTATTTCTCCATTGAAATTTTCTTTAGGATTATCAAGAAAAAATGATGATGATATTTCCTTTTGAGTTACTGTTCCGTCTTTATTTAGTGAAGATGATGCTAATGATAATCTTTTCAACCATTTAGCGAATGATTTATTAAATCTCATATTTAAATTACATGATAAGCGTTTATCATCCATAAAAGTATCATCATTATCAATATCGATAATATTATTACTGATATTATTTATGGTGATAAAATTTCTTCTTATATATTTAATATGTGTTAAAACGTTTTCACGGTTGATATCTAAAGGATCGATATAATCATTATCACGTCTCATAGAAATAAAACCATATGGTAAAGTTTCGATCCAATTATTACCAAATGGATCTGTATGAGAAATTAAAGGAGATTTGAACCCAAATTTAGCATATAAAGACACTACTGCATAAAAATTCTTGTTACGCATGTCTACACCTAACCATAAAATGGTATCATCAGGTAAATTAGCTGATAAAACGTCTAAAATAGCTTCCATTAGTTTTGAACCAAGTCCTTTACCGGTAGGTTTGTGAAGACAAACATCCCAAATACCACATATATTTTGTTTCTTATCCCATGTAAAATAACAATGTCCTAGAGACTCATTATAGATTTTACCATTTTTAAAATCATCCGATAATGGTTTAAACCCCTTATTCATTATATTTAAATTTAAATTTATTTCGTTGTTATTATTCATATAATCATTTATTCTAGAAGCAGGTATTACTATTATAATTCCGCGCACTGTTTCATTTCCTTTTTTATTATTTGGAAATATATTGTCAACAATAAAATTCTGTTGTACGCCTAAAGAGTCAACAACAGAATTCTGTTGCACGCCTAAAGAAAGTTCTGTGCATCGTTTACTAAAAGTATTTAGATTTTGAAGTTTAAACTCATGTAATATTTCAAAATTATTTTTTACATCAATACATAATCCAGTATAAAACGCTTCACTCATATAAATATCGTCGTCATTTTCAAATATTTCACTAGCCATATTTTACTTATTTAATATTTTACTAGAAAATATTAAATATTAAATACTTAAAAATTATAATCATGCTCTTGTGTGTTTCTAATCCCTCTAACTCTTACAGCACGAACTACATTAGAAACTGTACCTGAAATATGAGAAACATTATTGTAATCAGTATTGTCAGATGAAAAATTAGCACATCTCTGTCTATTAATACCATACCCAGACCCAGTAGTAAAACTATCTTGATTTGCTCCTAAAAATATAAACTTCCAATGGTACTTGTTTTCCATATCTTTAATCATATTTTTGATAGTATCTGAATTATACTCTTGACTTGCGTTTTCATCTCCATCAGTAAGAATAACACAAATAACATCTGTATTCTTTTTCTTGCTTAATTTTGTTGTAATAGCATTACCTATACCATCAAACAAAGCTGTTAATCCATTAGGTGTAAAATCTGTAAACTCTTCTAAACTAGACAAAGGTACATCATCATAAACACATTTAACATTATTACTAAACTTCCATAGTGTAAATGTAGAATTTTCTGGATCTACATCTTTCTGATCTTTTATAAATGAATTTATAGCCTGTTTTGCTTCTTCTTCCATAGTAAACATAGAGCCAGATTCATCTAGAATAAAAATAATATCTGTTGGAGGACAATCATTTGAATTAGTCGCTTTATTGTTTGTTTCTGACATTTTGATTTATAATTTAATATAAATCAAAATAAAAATCATTTTAATATTTTTTTCTATAGTTATAACATTTTATACTTTTACAATCATTACATAATATTAAAACTCCATATGGTTTCTTAATTGAGATATTATGACGAGATCTTATACAACTATCATCATAATAAAGAGATAAATGTGAATTTGTTATATCTGGAATATGTTTATATCTTTCTAATAACTCAAAGTATTCATTAGTGTTTCTACAAACTGGACAAAAGTCTATTTTATCAGAACACTCTTTACAACATTTCATATTTTCATGAAAACAGCTCCATTTACGTTCAAAATGATTTGAACTAATATCGGAAAAACAAACACAACAATTTATGAATTCTGTCATTTCAATAATATATAATACATCATATTTTAAAAATATTTTAAAAAATCATTTTTAAAATATTTTTAAATATAAATTATAAAATGTCAAAATCAGAACCCATTGACAAAGCTCTTTATAACCGTATAAAAAACAAATTAAAACGAAAACTAGACGTGTGGCCTAGTGCTTACGGTAGTTCTCTTTTAGTTAAAGAATATAAAGCTAAAGGAGGTCGCTATAGAGGTAAAAAACCAAAAAATTCAGGTATAAAAAGATGGCATAATGAACAATGGATAAATGTTTGTAAACTTCCAAAAATTGTTTCTTGTGGTAGAAAAAAGTCATCGTGGAGTAATTATCCTTATTGTAGACCTAGATACAGAATCAATTCTAGAACACCAAAAACAGCTGGTGAATTAACAAAAGCTGAAATTAAAAGAAGGTGTTCTGCTAAAATTAAAAATCCAAGAAAAAGAATTATGCCCAAGAGAAAATCTAAGAGAAAATCAGCTAAAAAATCTAAGAGAAAATCTAAGAGAAAACCAGCTAAAAAATCTAAGAGAAAATCTAAGAGAAAACCAGCTAAAAAATCTAAGAGAAAATCTAAGAGAAAATATAAGAGAAAACCAGCAAAAAAATCTAAGAGAAAATCTAAGAGAAAATCTAAGAGAAAACCAGCAAAAAAATCTAAGAGAAAATCTAAGAGAAAACCAGCAAAAAAATCTAAGAGAAAATCTAAGAG
>Ga0213859_10000472_pt1 | contig 18351 bp, 19 predicted proteins | sample PICome_2_FD_160133 | JGI IMG/M metagenome (GOLD analysis project Ga0213859, IMG submission 160133) | Coastal seawater microbial communities near Pivers Island, North Carolina, United States - PICO304 | ecosystem: Environmental > Aquatic > Marine > Coastal | place: USA: North Carolina... | reverse complement strand
ACTGAATTAAAGAAGGGTATGGTCCAAAAAAAACATCCATTCAGAAATGTGGTCTTCTCTACATCGGCTCAAGAATCACCGATGTCTAGATGGGTAGTTTGCAGGCACATCACTTCTGAACAAGGCTTTTATATTTACACCGATGGTCGGAGCCAAAAAATCCTTGAATTGAATCAAAATCCAAATTGTAATTTGCTGTTTTATCACGATCGACATGGCCTTCAAATTCGTTTCAACTGCAAGGGGACGATACATCGACAAAACGAGCTCACCCAGAAGTATTGGCCCGGTGTAAAGGGACATAGTGCTCAGAATTACACCACCTCTTTAGCCCCTGGAACGCCGATTGAATCGATAGAGGATGGTCAGGAATTTTTAGAAGATATCACTGATGAATACTTCACTGTGCTCGAATTGAACCCCTACGCATTCGAAGTTGTACAACTCAGCCGCGAAGGTCATATTCGTGCCAATTTTGATAGAACAACCGATGGGCAATGGAAAGGAAGCTTCATAGTGCCCTAAGGCCGTACAGCTTAATTATACTAATTATAGCTTTTAATGGCTTAAATTGAGATTTTAAATCATTTTGACATGCGCAAGTTTTTGTTTCTTCTAATTTTTTTTCCATTATGCAGTCATTCACAATCAGACGATGACGCCATTTACTACGACAAAAATTTCTTTTTAATCGAAGGAACGATTGTTGCTGATTCTCTAAAAGAAAGCCCTTACGACAGACTTCCATCTACTTATAAAAATCTTGTAAGAGAACCTGTATGGGACATCTCTAAGTCTTCGGCAGGTCTCTCCATTCGATTTTTTACTAATACCACTGAACTCAAAGTGAAATGGGAAGTATTAAACGACTTCTCAATGAATCATATGCCAGATACAGGAATCAAAGGCGTCGACTTGTATTACAGAAACGGTGAACAATGGCAATACATTAATACCGGACGACCTCAAGGTAAAATCAATGAATATACACTCATCGAAAATATGACCGAAGAGATGAGGGAGTTTAAACTATTTCTTCCACTTTATGACGGAATTAAGAATATCGAGATTGGAATTGATGCTAGATGTACCATTACTAAAGCACCCAAAAACCCAAAGAAACCTATAATCTTTTATGGCACGAGTATTACCCAAGGGGGATGTGCATCTCGAACGGGAATGGTTCACACCAATATAATTTCTCGAGAGCTAGATATCGATGTCGCTAATTTTGGTTTTAGTGGAAATGGTCGAATGGAACAACCCATCGCTGAACTGATTTCGACCGTAGAGCCTTCACTCTATGTTATAGAATGCATGCCGAATATGATAAAGCCCGAATTGATTACAGAACGAACGATTCCACTGGTCAACACCATACGAGCAAAAAATCCAAATACCCCCATTATTTTCGTCGATTTATTCAATTCTCCTTTGACCTTTTTGAATACTAAAATGAAAAGTGAAAACACCGCTATGGACGATGCCTTAAAAGCAGAATTTGACAAAATGATTGAGAGTGGTTACGAAAATATTTACTTCATTGAAACACCAAAACTCAGTGAATCTGATCATGAAGGAACTGTTGATGCTATTCATTTTACAGATCTTGGATTTCAGAGGTATGCAGACTTTTTAATTACGCAATTCAAAACTTTGGGATTACTCGCTCTTTAAACCTAACATTATGAAGAAAATCTTTTTCGAAATCGTTGTGCTGTTTAGTCTCTACTTCAATTCATCTGCCCAGACTAATTTTGAACTTGATGGACAGCAAAGTATGTTGATGACAGGTAAAGGACCCGGTCAAGATGCAACTATTAATCCCTTTGAAGGAGAAGATTGTTATGTTCTTATCCAAAACTTAGGTGCAGAATTGTTCTCAGTGCGAATTCAATATAAAGGCGAAGTCGTTGAATTAACAAAGGTTCATCCCTCACAAACCAAAAAAATTAAACTCTTGATGGGTCAAGAACTTTATTTAGATCCCGAACCGAGAAAAAACACAAGGGCAAGTATAGCCTATCAAAAAATAGAATGAGAGGAGCAATAAATAAACTTTTTATTACTAACGCATTGACCTTAAATTTGCACGGTGAAAAATTATCTCTTAGTTCTGTTTATACTTTTCTTGGCTTCATGTCAAGAGCGGCCAAAAACATCTGTGAAAGTTACAGGTCAAATGAGAAATGTGATGTGGCTTGGCGACTTAGAAGGAAAAATTGCTACAGATTCACTCAATAGTACAACTGCCTACGGCCTTGGCCCTATTGAATATTTAAAAGGTGAAATACTGCTTTTTGAAGGGCAAACATTTTTTTCAAAAGTAATAGATTCACTACATCACAAGGTCGAACAAACCACATCTTCACGTGCTCCATTTTTTGTGTACTCCACAGCGAGTGATTTGAAAGAAATAAACATCCCTCAAAAAGTTTTTACCCTAAAATCAACTGAGAACTTGATTGATTCGCTTTACAGTGACTACGAAAATCCCTTACTTATTCGTATCGATGGTCTTTTTGACGCTATAACCGTTCACAGTGTAGACTTGGCTGAAGGCAGTACAGTATCTTCACCAGATCAAGCTCATGAAGGGCTCACAAAGTATGACTATAAGAATATTAGCGGGTCATTAATTGGCTTTTTTTCAAGAAAACACAAAGCTGTTTTCACGCACCACGACAGCTTTTTTCATGCCCATTTTATCTCCGATGATCGAGACATTTTAGGTCATGTGGATGCCATCGATTTTAACTCGACTGAGGTCACCTTTAAAGTTTCAAAATAATGGAAACAAGAATCAACAAATACCTCAGTGAAATTGGCTTTTGTTCGCGTAGAGAAGCAGATAAACTTCTCGAAAAAGGAAGGATTACGATAAATGGTAAAATTCCAGAACTTGGTACTAAAGTCAAAACGGGAGATACCGTCGCTGTTGATGGTGAACAAGTAGGGGTTCGCCAAAAAAAACACACCTATATCGCTTTGAATAAACCAAAGGGAATTGTTTGTACTACTGATCGCCGCTCCGAAAAAGACAACATCATTGATTTCATTGGACATAAAGAACGTATTTTTCCAATAGGTAGACTTGATAAGCTTTCAGAAGGCTTGATATTATTGACTAGTGATGGTGATATTGTGAATAAAATTTTAAGAGCTGGAAACAAGCATGAAAAAGAATATATAGTCCATGTGAATAAGGCTATAAATCATGAATTTATTACCCGTATGCGAAATGGTTTACCCATTTTAGGCACAAAAACTAAAAAATGCTTTGTCGAACAAATTAGTCCCCAAGCTTTCAGAATTATTTTGACTCAAGGGCTTAATAGACAAATTAGACGTATGTGCGAATATTTAGACTATAGAGTCACAAAACTCAAACGCATACGAATTATGAATATACAATTGAATCTAGAAGTTGGTCATTGGCGTGACTTAACTAAAGATGAGCTCACTGAGCTCATTAAACTTTGTGCGCATAGTTCAAAAACCAAATAGCGAATTTCTAACCTTGAGGGTCTCAGTACCTTTTGGTTTTTGATTGTTGATTACTGCGTTTTCCATTAAAGCCTGATTTGTTCTTGTTGGAATTTCCTCGAACAAACTTCTTTTTTTTAGTCTTTTGAGTATTATTAGGTGGCACTTGTATTCCTTTTAAACTCGGAGATTCTTCAGCGAATGGGTGATCTGAAACTATTTCAATCTTTTTATTTATTAATTGTTGAATATCCTTTAAGTACGAATGCTCTTCTTGGCTGCAAAAAGATATTGCCTTTCCACTAGCTTGGGCACGACCCGTTCGGCCTATTCTGTGAACATAGGTTTCCGGCACATTTGGTAAATCATAATTTACAACTAAAGACAAATCATCAACATCGATTCCGCGCGCAGCAATATCAGTGGCAATAAGTATACTTAGAGCACCATTTTTAAAATCAGTTAAAGTCTTTTGACGTCTGTTTTGACTCTTATTACCATGGATGGCTTCAGCTTTAATATGCACTTTACTTAAGATCTTAACTATTTTGTCAGCACCGTGTTTGGTTCTTGAAAAAACTAAAACAGAGTCAGACCTATTCGTTTTTAGAAGATCAATCAAAAGCTTAGACTTATTTGATTTACTAACCAGATATAAATATTGCGCTACTCTTTCGGCTGTTGTCTTATTAGGTTCTATAGTTACTTTTTCAGGCCGACCTAAAATTTGCTCAGATAACTGAACAATTGAGGGCGAAAGTGTCGCAGAAAAAAACAAAGACTGACGTTTTGAGGGTAATTTTACCAGCACTTTCTTGATGTCATTGATAAAACCCATATCGAGCATCTGATCCGCCTCATCCAAAACAAAATATTTGATGAATCTAAGAGAAATAAATCCCTGACCCATGAGATCGAGTAAACGCCCGGGAGTAGCAACTAAAATATCTGTGCCATGCCGCAGACTTTTTGTTTGAGCGTGTTGCTTAACCCCACCAAAGATGACTGTGCTCTTAGCGCCTGTATACTTTGAGTAAGCTTTAATATTATCATTGATTTGAATCGCTAATTCTCTTGTTGGAGTTATAATCAGCGCCCTTGGTGAACTCTTACCTTTACCGTTCTTATTTGAGTTATAAAGATGTTGAAGTATGGGAATCGTAAAAGCAGCAGTTTTACCAGTTCCTGTTTGAGCACAGCCCAATAAGTCCTTATGGTTTAATAATAAAGGGATGGATTGTTGTTGTATAGGTGTCGGTTTAGAATAGCCTTGTTCGTGTAAGGCTTTTAGTATTGGAGCACAAATCCCCAGGTCTTTAAATAGCATCTATCGAAGATAGTGCTATTGTTTCGAGTTCAACCCGTAAAAGTGAATTATTAGGTTATAGTCTATTTTTTAGTTGCTTATTGCAATACTGTTTATTATTTTAACTTTTCACAATTAATCCATAAAAAATGAAAAAATTAGTTACCCTTTTGATGGTTGTGGCTTTTTTGAGTTGTAACAACCAAACAAAGCAATCCGTAATCAAAACAGACGATGAACTAACAGCAAACATTGAACTTTTACTTGACAAGTATGTCAATAATGATTTTGATGTCTCTGAATATTATGCAGATGATGTTGTTTGTAAAATCAATAACATTGAATTCAGTGGGTATGATAATCTAATGCCTGGATTTCAAGCACACCACGAAATTTTATACACCGATATCTCTGTTGAAGATTTATACGTGCATACCAACTATTTTGCTGACGGAGAAGTTTGGTCTAATGTATGGTTTACTTGGAAAGGAAAGGGTCAAACGACAGGTGATGACTATTCGAATCGAGGGCATTTCGATTATAGATGGGAAGACGGAAAAATCGTCGAACTTCTAGCTTACTACAGTGAAACTGCTGAAATGACAGAAGCAGCGGCTTATGCGGCCGCTAATGCTGAAAAGTAAATAAAACTTTGTCCAAAAGCTTACTTTAACTATACTGTTTCAGGGGTACACGATGTGTACTCCTGATTTTTTTAGACCCTTGAGAGTCGTTAGAATTGGGTATTGTTTATCGGGTAATTTGAGAAAATAATTACCCCCTTTGGAGGAGAGAAATAGACTCTTTTGTCTTAATCACTAGAGGTCTTGTTAAATGACCCTATAAGCTTTTTAGCCCTTTCTACATCGCTTTCTAAAACTTGTAATTCTACACTGTTTTGAGGAACAGCAAACCCTGCCAATCGGGCAGATTCGTTGGAATCTTTTATTATAGATGAAATTCCGTTTTCCTCTAAATAAAGCGCCAGTCCGTGAATAAAAATTGCGCTTTCTATGTACACCTTAATATGCTTGCTCATAAGACTTGAATTCATTCTAATGCTATTTCGAAGTTAAATGATTAATAAAAACAAAAAAAACAATTATATTGTATATTACAAGTAATATAAACTAATCAATTTTTTTACAATGGGGAACAAACATGAAACTTTCACTTTCAAACTCGGAGATTTTAAACTACAAAGTGGTGAAATCTTAAAAGACGCTTTTTTAATTGTTGATGTTCAGGGAGAGCTGAATTCAGCTAAAAGCAATGCCATTGTATTTGCCACATGTTTTGGTGGAGATCACAATTTTAATCAAATGGGTATTGGTGAAGGAAGAGCATTAGATCCTTCAAAATATTGTATAATTTCACCCAATCTTTTTTGCAGTGGACAATCATCTTCTCCAAGTAATGCTAGTCCGTCTCAAAGGGGATCAAAGTTTCCCTTGATTACCTATTACGACAATATAAATGCCCAAGATAAATTATTACAAGAATACTTTGGTATAACAAACCCCCTCTTGTATATCGGATTTTCTATGGGGGCGCAGCAAGCTTTTCATTGGGGCGCATTGCATGGAAGTAGAACCGGTGGCATTGTACCTATATGTGGTACTGCTAAAACTACATTTCAAAATTGGATAGCATTAGAAGGTTGCAAGTTGGCTTTAACTGCAGATGCCGCTTTCGACAATGGAAATTACACTTCTCCTCCATCTATTGGATTGAAGGCATTTTCTATGAACTATACTTCTCGACTATTTGATCAAAAAGGATATGAAGAGAAACTGCATTTAGCTTTATTTGGAGGTCTTGCAGACGATAATGCTTATTTTCAAACTCTAAATGACCTATTTAGTGGTATTGATGCAAATAATCTCTTAGGAATGGCCAAAACATGGCAACATGGAGATATTGGAAAGCACGAAAAATTTGGAGGTAATACTGCAAAAGCGCTTTCTGCTATTACATGTCCAGCATTAGTGATGCCGTCTTCATCAGACATTTCTTTTGTTGCCGAAGACAATATTCCTGAAGTTGAAAAAATGCCCAAGGTAGACCTTAAAGTCATTGATTCTAAATACGGGCACTTTGCGGGCAGCATGTCTCCTATTTTATCCTCAGAGAACGAGATAAGCTTTATTGACAATTCAATCAAAGAACTCCTTCAAAAAATAGATTAACTAGTAGAATTAGTGTAATAAAAAACAGCCTTAGAAAATTAAGGCTGTTTTTTATTAATTTATTCTTTAAAATACAGCTACCGCATTCACTGGAGATCCGGTTCCGCCTTTAAATCTCAAAGGTTGTATGGATATAAAAAACTCCCAATTTTGTTGTTTTTGTGCTTCTTTGGCAACCGCTTCTAAGCTAAGATTATCCAACAAAGGCATTCCCATAGCTACAAGGGTTAACTTGTGTATAGGGCTTGACTCCTCAGCTATACCAGAGGGCTGAACATCATTAGTTCCGTCGGAACCCAAAACTGATACTTTGCGCTCAGCTAATAATAAGGGTACTTCATAATGCAATCCAGCGCTTAATTTTGATGAATCCCAGTCACCGTTGGCACTTTTTTCAGACCACCTGCCTGTTCTCACAAGAACGATGTCTCCCTGCTCTATTTTTACATTGTATTTCTTTTCAAACTCGAGTATGTCTTCTATAGTGATACTTGTGCCTGCTTCTAAAAAATCTTTACCTCGAAGTAAGGGAATATCAATTAAAACTGCTTTGGAAATTATCCCTTCATTGAAGGCCTCAATTCCCAATTCATCGAAACCTTGGGGGGTCATTTTCGAAGCATCGTACCCGTTGTAGAGTTTACCGGCCTGCCCTAAATGAGCTAATCCATCCATATGAGAAACCGTAAATCCGTGATAGGAAATATTATAGCTGTCTGTGGCCCAATCATAGCCTGCAAATTCAACCGCATTGGTTTGGTGATCGTACTGAGTGAGTCCATCAAACTCAGAATGGTTAATCTGAGAAGTTTCAACCGTAATGTCAAAAGAGAGTGAAACTGAAACTCCTGCTTGAGGTAATTTTAAAGCGGATAAAATCTTATCACTGTCGATATAATTGACCGTTCCTTTTTTGTCGGTAGCACCCCATTTTCCTTTATTCGAAATCTGTTCAAATATTTGGTCATATTCTTTCTTTTTGTCTGAAAAGTTTTGAGCACTTCCCCAAAAAAAGAAAAGTGCCATTGCTATTGTTGTTAGGTTTTTTGTATGCATTACTTTTGTTTTATTGTGTTTTACAATTTAAGGAATATTTAATTCATTTTCTAATAGGGCAACTATTTTTTGAAATTCACTTTCGACATTTTGTAATCCCTTTTGATACTCACTGATAAAGAGTATCACTTGATTGTAAAAATTAAGAACTTCTTTTGACTCATAGTAGGAGTCGCTAATATTAAAATAATCAACTTTTAGTTCTGCAAAAGGTAAATTCGATTGTTGCGTTTTTTGATTGTCATTCGTTGCAATCACCATAATTTCAGAAGAAAGATTGGCAAAAGACTTCCACCTCATCTCATCTAAAATAGGATCACCAGCTTGTATTCTCTTTAATAAATTCTCATAGACGTAAACAATCTCTTTTTTCAATTCTGGGTTTTCAATGTTTTCTAAACTGTTAGATGCCAGCAGCTGATTGTATACTCCTTGTTGAGGAAAAAAAGACAAGTTCATAAAGCGCATATCAGAGAATTTTTTGGCCAATACCTCCTGATTTAGCTTTTTGTTATCAGAGAGATGATCTTGCATCAAAATTGCGGCCGACGCAAGTGTGATGTCAAGTTTAGCATTCACCTCTGACATATGCTTAATATCTTCATTTAAGGTGATTAATAATTGATTTAAGAGTTTGTCTTTTAGTCTAACCTGAAGAAGGCTTTCTCGATAAGATTCCAATGCAAAAGCTCCTAAAATACTGATGAAAATAAATAGGCCTTCGCGGAAATGATTCTTTAACTTGACATTCATAAAATGAGCATTATCAACTTACAACTCTGATGTGATTTTGAGTAAAGCTTGGTCGTATTTTTTCAATAATTCTTGGTAAAAAACAATTCGTTTCTGAGCATTGGTGAGATAGCCTAATGAAGCATTTTCATAAAAGCCCTCGTATATGGCATAATTCGAAATGTTCGAACTCAAATCAATCGAATTGTTCAACTGATTTAAACTGGTAACGTAATTGATATGTGGTATAAAATAATAGTCGAACTCTTGATTGAACTCGTCTAGTTTTATGTTAATCGAATTGTTGCGTTCATTCAAATGCTCATAATAGTCGGTCAACCCTTTTTTGAGTTCCTCATTTTCTATGAGTTCAAATGCATTGGAATTGATCAATTGATTGTAAATACTCTTTTGAGGAAAGAAAGAGATTGACATACGCGCCGAGACATTTGAAAAATGCGAAGCCACGCTCTTAGTGTTTAAATTTCTTTTACTGTGATTCTCTAAGAGACTGTCAATTGAGGCCAGGCAATTATCAAGTGAAGATTTTACCACCTCTAATTGAATACGATCTTCATTTAAAGCAATATCCAACTGATTCAAGAGTAAGTCTTTATTAGCAATACGCTCATTGACTTTGATTCTATTGTCGATTACAAAAGAGAGTAAAATCCCTGAAAAGACAACCAGAAACTCCAAACCATATTTTAATACTTTAGATTTCATCTATTCTCAACTAAATTTCAGTAAAGAATTAATTGATTCCTCCTGTATATGTTTTAAATACTGGGCCCATCGGCTGGAGTTTTACTTTGAATTCATCGCTCACTTCTCCCAAAACGGTTAGACCTTCAACGGTAAATAGTTCATTAAATCTTATGTTTATTGGAGAACCCAAAACTTTGCCTCCTAACTCTTGAAAAGCATTTGCATTTTCGAATACTTCAACGAGGGTAGCTGTGCTTTGTTCTTCGTTCATAAACCATTCGAATCTAACGATGCCTGAATCTTCTAGCTCAAAAAAGAAAGGAGCGTGTTCATCAGTAATAAACGTTTTTATTTCATCAGCACTTAAAGAATAGGATACATTAACCATAACAGTGACCTGTTCACTATTTTGATTGAGTTTTTTAGGTGTTTCTATTGGTTCATTAGTAGTTGTTTGCTGATTACAGGCAAATAGTGAAAAAAGAGCCATAACCATGATTAAGTTTTTCATGAGTGTTTGTTTATTGTTATTCACAATATAACGAAATAACTCTTGTTTTAGTGCTAATTCTCTTTTATGTAGCGCATTCCCTCGACACCTTTGTTTAAAACAACATTTACCTTCACAGCTTGCTCGTTGTCATTTTTGAAGTATGCGACTTCACCTTTACCGATGAACACCTTGATTTTTTGATTTGGTTCTAGTTCTAATTCATTTAAAATTTGACCTGAAGTCTTACTTTGAATACTCACTAAAACCGTAAACTCTGAAACATTGCTCAATTCGGCCGAATAATTTTTGGCATTCAATTCTCCGAGCACAAAAGTTTGATTTGCGGGTATTGTTAGTCCTGATTTAAAAGACCCGCACGAAATAGGGAATAATAAGACAAGACCAATTAAGAGTAATTTTTTCATGGATATTACTAAATTAATTCTGTTTTAGTTGGATCAACTTTATGACTATCCCAAGTTGTCCTAAATGATATAAATGATGGTGTAAGGCTCCGTTGAGCACAAATTCGTATGTGAAATGTTGTTTAAAATCCTGGTTGTAATAAACCTGCTTTAAAAAAGTATCATCTTTAGAATTTAAGATTTTAATAACCTCTACTAAACTTAATTGATAGTTAATATAAATAGTTGACCATTCTTGCTTTTGAAGTTCTTCTGTGCTATTCCAGTTTTCTTTATCAGACTCTAAAAATACGCCCTTGCCTGTGTTGAGTTTTGTGATTAAATCCCGATTCCAAAAGGTCAGGTGAGCGATGATTTGAGCAACTGAATTTAGCTTCTTTAGAGGACGAACAAATGCATCCTCCGCTGAAAGCTTATTCAATTTTTTTTTCAAAATTATCTCCCATCCACAGCTTGTTCTTTTGAATGTCGATCAATTGCTTGCTAAGGTTATTTATGAGGATGTTTTTTTTATCTTTCATATGAACTTCCAGTTCATTTGTATTACATTTAAAAGATAATCAATGCTCATGAAACATTTTATTTTTTTCTTGTTTGCCGGACTGCCTTTAACGCTATTCTCTCAAAACCAATACAATATTAAATCTTATCAAGATGAGGGAAATAGGGCACCTAACACCCATTATATCGGAGACGCTTATCTAAATCGATTACTCGATTCTGACAGAGAATTACCATATAATATAACCAAAGCTACCTTTAAAGCAAATTCAACCCTTGATTGGCATTATCATGCCTCTACACAGGTTCTTGTCGTAGTTGAAGGTGAAGGATACTATCAAGAAAGAGGAAAAGATCCTATCCTTATGAAAACCGGTGATGTTATCAGATGCCCAACACAGACAGAGCACTGGCATTCCTCTTCTAAAGATAGCGATGTGACTTATTTGGCGCTTTATGGCGGAACCACTCCTACTACTTGGACAGAAGTAGTGACCCAAGAGTACTACGATGAAGTAGCCAGTAAATTATAAGGTCTTATTCGCCTACTGATCAACAGAATACCTCACAAAAGCAACTTTCTTGCTGTCGGGGCTCCATGAGGGAACATTTATCGTTCCTTGCCCTCCAAAAAATTCAGAGGTTAAGTCTTTAATTTCCTTAGTTTCTAAATCCATCAGTCTGAGCTTTACTGTTTTACCAAAAGGATGGCCCTGTTGCTGATTTTCGATATAAGAAATGTAAACGATGCATTTATTATCGGGTGAGATATGTGGAAACCAATTTGAATACGCATCAAAGGTTAATTGTTCAGGGTTTGAACCATCTACACCCATTCTCCACAATTGCATATGACCCGTTCTAAATGAATTGAAATAAATGTATTTGCCGTCGGGAGAATATTCAGGACCATCGTCTAAACCCTTAGTAGATGTGAGTCTTTTAGATGGACCCCCTGTAGCAGCAATGGTGTAGATGTCTAAATCTTCACCATCCCATCCCACATAGGCCAAGGTTGATCCATCCGGGCTCCAACCATGCCAAAAACAAATTTGATCTTCTGATATTTTTTTGGGCTCTCCACCTTCTACAGGAACAATATACAGTGAAGACACCATTTCACTCCAACCACTTCCCAACTTGTCAAAATTACTGAGCACTAAGAGTTTTCCGTCAGGTGAAAGACCGTGATCATTGTTGATATTAATGACATTTCCTGTATAAATTTCACTCAAAGCATTGGTTTTTAAATCAAGCTTTTTGAGTTTGCCATAGCTATTGAGTATCAAATAGTTGTCAGGGTGCCAATTGGGAGCTTCATAATGACCTTTGACCTTTAAAACGGTCTCAATTTTACCCGTTGAAATATCGACAATCTCTATATAACTCGTGGTGTCTTTTTTCATTTCATTCAAGCTAATGGTTACGGCATATAATCCACTTGGGATTGATAAAAGAATCACAAAAAATAAAGCGAGTACTCGGTTCATGTTTATTTGTTTGAGTCCGTTAGGGTTAGTTTAGGTATTAAGTTAGGGTATTTATTGAAGGACATAAAACCGGGCTTAAAGTTTAAACAGACTAACTTTCAAACTTAAAAAAACAAGGCCCTAATCGTTCTCTAGCGCTTGCCGAACCAAACCCTTTAAAATAAGATATCCCTCAGCATTGAGGTGCAATCCGTCTTGAAGTAAAACATCTTTTCGAATGTTTTGGTTTTGGTCTAATAAGGCCTCATGAAGTCTAATTTGAGTCAAGTAAGCGTATTCCTTTGTCAGATTATGCATTGCCTGATTGATGGCTCGAATCGAATGTAGATGCTCTTGTCGCTCTAAGGAAGGTTTAATTGAAATGTGACAAATTTTAGCTTGAGGAAATCTTTGGTGTACAGCTTCTATAAGTGCTTTGCTTTGGGCTATAATTTCCTCGGTTGAAAGGTCGAGATTGAGATCGTTTCCGCCCAAATATAAAAAGATAGCTTTTGGAGTTAATCCTGTAAAGAGTATTTCAAAATGACTTACCATTGAGTGAATAAACGCACCGCCGAATCCTAAATTTAAAACATTGTGTTTCGGAAAATCTCGCTCAAGAGTCGACCAGAGTCGAATGGTTGAACTTCCATAAAAAACAATGAGATCTTTTTGGTTTTGTTTGGCCTGACTTTTTTGTTCTAACAACTCGATTTCAACTCTAAAATCTTTATCGTCAATACTTAAATCGTCCACCCAAGTTCTATAGGAGCTGTTGAGCGCTTCAGCGACTTCAATAATCTTAGGGTCTTTAGATGAAGTGATGCCGTAATCAGACATTTTAAAAGGAGGCATCACCTGCAATTTATAGGTGGTTTTTTGTGGAAGCCCATCGAAATTCACCAAAACCAGAGGCACTATTTTAGGCTGAGGTTTCAAACTACTGGCCAGAGAAAAAACCCCTTTTTTAAATGGACCTGGAGAGTCTTGAGTTGAAAAAGAATTTCCCTCGGGACTGCAAATCAAGGCACGGCCATCTTCTAAAACCCCTTTGGCCTGCTGATAAAAAGATTTGTTGGCTTCTTTGATTCGGAATTTATCTACGCCTTGCGGGATGAAATTATCCGAATAAACACGTATATAGTTTAAGCGGTCGTAGTATTTTTTGTGGTAAATCTCCTCGGGTAATGCGTGCCGCGTTACTCTAATTCCAGGGTCTCCGTAATACGAATACAATACACTACTTATGAAGTGGCTATCCAGCGTGATTTGAAAATTTTCTGTTACGTAAAGATTTTGATGATTATGTAAGTGATTGTAAATAAAAATACTATCTCGCTCGTAGGGAAGATGTTCAGAGCCCTTGATTTCAATTTCAAGCGAATTGAACAAGTCTTTGACCTGTTGGGCATTTCTAATTCGAATCTGTTGGGAAGTTTCTGTTGTAGGTGCCTCAACTACATCCTTATAAATTTTTTTGAGTTCACCTAAAAAATCCATTGTTTAGTTTTCAACCTTTACGCAATTCATATCCTTTAATAAGGCCTTAACTTGAGATACGTTTTCGAGGTAATAGGAAGCAATTGTCGGCTTTCTTCCTACTTTGATACTTATGGCATGGGATGGTAAGGCTGCAAACATGTTTTCATCTGTGACATCATCTCCAATGCAAAGAATAAAATCATAATTCTTTTGTCGAATAATTTCTGCAACTGCTGTTCCCTTGTCTGTTCTTTGGTCTACGACTTCCAAGGCTTTGTCCATATCCATAACTGAAAGACGATTCGATATAAGACTTGACAAAACCGTCTTGAGTTCAGTCACCCGCTGATCGGCGAGTTCAGGGTCTGTTTTTCTGTAATGCCAAACCAGACTATTTTTCTTTTCTTCTATAAAAGTTCCCGGGGTTCGATCTGTAAAGGATTCAAAGATTGGGACTATATTTTGCATCCAATCATTACTTTTCACGGCAGCACCTTTCCATTGACCGCCCTTGTACTTCATAAAATGTCCGTGTTCTGCGGCTAATGTTAGCCCAAGATCTCCAAAATGATCACTCAAAAACTTTTGGTCACGTCCACTAATTATCGAAATACTAGTATGCTCCTGTTCGCTTAGATATTTGAGATTTAGTAGCAGCTCTTTGTCAGGAACAGCCCTATCAGGATTGTCGTGAAATTCTACGAGTGTTCCGTCGTAATCGAGCAATAAAGCCTTGTTTTTAGCATTGTGAAATGCTTCTATAATATCATCTCGTACTTTAGCGCTTAGTTTGGGTGTATTTTCTTCAAATTGAAGCAGCTGCGTGGTTTGAAGCGATTTCATGAATTCTTGAGCCCAATGTTCTACAGAATAACGCTTGAGTCTTTTTTGCATGCTTAAATTTCTTCGCTTTTGCTCATTCAATGGCATGCGAATGGCTTCTAGCAAAGAATCTGCCATGGCATTCAAATCGAAGGGGTTGACCAAAACAGCTTCAAAAAGTTCTTTGGAAGCTCCAGCCATTTCGCTTAGTATAAGCACTCCATCACCCTTGACACGAGTAGCAACGAATTCTTTAGCAACTAAATTCATCCCATCACGCACCGGTGTAATCATCGCGATATCAGAGGTCATGTACAAATCAATGAGATCGTCAAAATCCATGGCTCTGTAATAGTACCAAATAGGTGTCCAATTGACTGTGGCGTATTTACCATTTATTCTACCCACGATTTCATCTGTCTCCTTTTTTAATTTCATGTATTCAGGCACATCAGAACGAGAAGGAACTGTAAGCATCACCAATCTCACTTTTTCACAATACTCCGGGTATTTGGTCAGAAATAAATCAAAAGCTTTAATTCGGTTTACAACGCCTTTGGTATAATCCAAACGATCGATAGAAAGAATTAACTTGCCAGATTCTGAGGCTTTCTTGTGTAATTCTAATTGCCTTTTTAATTCTGATTTTTCTGCTTCTATTTGCAGGTTATGATTTCTTGCGGCCTCTTGAAATTTTTTGAAATCAATTCCCATGGGAAAAGTATTAACTACTATTTCTCGCTGATTTTGTAAAATGCGATTGAAGCGCACATCTAATTTTGCAATTCGTTTGACAGAACTTAAGAAGTGTCGCTGATAGTCGAAAGTGTGAAACCCAATAAGGTCAGCACCTAGCATGCCTTCTAATAATTTTTCACGCCACGGAAATATTCTAAATATCTCAAAAGACGGAAAGGGAATGTGCAGAAAAAAACCTATTTGAACATCAGGACATACCTCTTTTATCATTTTTGGACAAAGCAATAATTGATAATCGTGAATCCAAACGGTATCTCCGGGTTCGATTTGCTCGATAACCTTATCTGCAAACTTTTGATTGGCTTCGATATATGAAGACCACTGCCCTTCATTAAAAACAGAGTACTCTATGAAGTAATGAAAAAGAGGCCATAAACACTTGTTCGGAAGACCGTAATAAAAGTTGTCTAATTCGTTTTGGGTTAAATGAACAGCAAGAAAATTTTTAGCCCTCAAATCAGCATCTATAGAAGGAAGTAAATCCTTCTCAATTTCATCTACTCCGATACCAGGCCAACCGATCCACAAGGCGTTTTTATCTTGGTGAATTGATTTTACTCCAGTGGCCAAACCTCCAGAGGTAGGTGTAAATTTAAATGAATTTTCTACCTTCGTAATGCGAATGGGTAAGCGATTTGAAACAATAATATTCTTAGCCATAACGTGTTTAACGGAGTCCCAATTTATAGCATAATATGTAATTTGAAGAACAAGAATAGTCTTAATTTAGGTATAATAGGAAATTGCAAATCTGCAGCACTTATAAATGAGGATTCCTCAATAGATTGGTGCTGTTTACCACAATTTGATTCCCCGTCTGTCTTCGGGAAAATCATTGACGAAAAGATTGGAGGGAGTTTTAAGATCGAATGTGACCCTTCTTATCAAATCAAACAATCCTACATCGAAAACACTAACATTCTATGCACTCGATTTTCACAAGGTGAAAACATCTTTGAACTTCTTGATTTCATGCCTCGATATCAAAAAGAAGATGGTCTTTATTACGCACCTCCAGAACTCACACGTGTATTTAAACATATAAGCGGTAACCCCAAACTTAAGATCATTTATGACCCACGTTTGGAATATGCCATCGGAGAGACCAATAATTATATCAAAGAGGATTTTATTGTCAGCGTTGTGGATGACAAGTATTACGACACCCTCTTCTTGTATACAGATTTCGATAAAGAAAGCGTGCTTTCAGGTGAAGAATTTACCTTAGAAAAAGATCAGTTTACTACTGTTTCTTACAATGAAAAGATAAAAGTTCCTACACTCGAAAATACACTTCTTGAATATGAACGCACCAAGGTGTACTGGCTTAATTGGTGTCATAAAACGCCCACCTTTAAAAATTACAATCAGGAGATTTTGAGAAGTGCAATGACCTTAAAGCAATTGACTTTTGAAAAGACTGGGGCAGTTTTGGCAGCGGCAACGACATCTCTTCCAGAAACCGTTGGTGAAGTTCGCAATTGGGATTATCGTTTTTGTTGGATTAGAGACGCCTCAATGGTTATAAAAGTCATCGCCAAACTTGGACATACCCAGATTGTAAAAAACTTCATTCGCTATATCATTGATTTGATTCCAGATAAAAACGAAAAGTTACAAATCATGTACGGCATTAATGGAGAAAAAACACTTACCGAAGAAATCCTTGAACATTTAGATGGCTACAAAGGATCTCGCCCAGTCAGAATAGGTAATGCCGCTTTCTCTCAAAAGCAAAATGACATTTATGGTATTCTAATGGATGTTATCCATTATCAAATTGAAAACTATAAGGAGGATGATGACAAACACGAAGAACTTTGGACTATTGTAAAATCAGTAGTTTATGTGGTCAAAAACAATTGGCGTTCGGCAGACAAGGGAATTTGGGAATTCAGACAAGAAGATCGTCATTTTACATTTTCAAAATTACTGTGTTGGGTTGCGGTAGATCGCGCCATAAAGATTTCAAATTTGATTCAAGGAGGCAAGTCTGTTCAAAAATGGAGCACACTGCGGGACGAAATTCGCGAAGACATTATGGTCAATGCATGGAATGAAGAAAAACAGGCCTTCACACAATCCTATCAATCAGAACACTTAGACGCCTCTGTTTTACTGATGGAGTATTACGGATTCATCGAAGGAAAAGATCCGAAATATGTTAAAACGGTTAAGGCTATAGAAAAGGACCTCATGCATGACGGTTTACTCTTTAGATATAAGAATGAAGATGATTTTGGGTTGCCTAGTTCTTCTTTTACCGTTTGCACCTTCTGGTTTATCAATAGTTTGTTTCAAATTGGAGAACGCGAAAAATCTAAACAACTCTTTGATGAACTCTTATCGTATAGCAACCATTTGGGGCTCTTCAGTGAAGATTTAGATTTCAAGACCAAAGAGTTATTAGGAAACTTTCCTCAGGCCTATTCGCATCTTGCATTGATTGATAATGCCTTAAATTTTAATCCCTAAAAGCTGCGTTTTTTTAAAACGTAACGTTGAGAGCTATTTTGCAGGTGGATATTAGCTCGGTTTTTTATTTTATCTTGAAGTGCAATCTAAAACCTGTATAAACATGCAAGCACTTTTTAAAACATCCGTCAAAAACCTCATCTATTTAGCTCTATTTATTAGCTGTTCTTTAAGCTATGGTCAACAATGGTCAACACCCGTCATCGAAGGTTATGGCGGAATTGTGTACGACCCTACAACAAGTGTTCAACCTCGGAAAAATTTTGAATATAAGCTCTTGTATAAAATCACAGATGATGAAAAAAGAAACGGGGTAAATCGAGGCCTGAACGGTATCGCACACGCCTTAAATATGTTTGGCGTTTCTGGGGTTGATTTAAAAGACGTTCGCATAGTGGCTTCTGTGTCTGGTAAGGCCACCTTCGATTTACTCAGCGATGAAGCCTAC
>Ga0213859_10000470_pt1 | contig 18378 bp, 11 predicted proteins | sample PICome_2_FD_160133 | JGI IMG/M metagenome (GOLD analysis project Ga0213859, IMG submission 160133) | Coastal seawater microbial communities near Pivers Island, North Carolina, United States - PICO304 | ecosystem: Environmental > Aquatic > Marine > Coastal | place: USA: North Carolina... | reverse complement strand
GTTAGTAGTTTTGTATACCCCAGTCCTGCTTGGCAGGTGCAGTTTACCCGGTCTGAAGAGATATTGGTATTGTCATTATCACAATGCAACATAGATTGGGAATAAAGAGAAACGCCTTGTATTCTACAGAAGTGCAACACCCTTTCCCTTTGGTGAGGGCAACTTTGGTGCACTTTTATTTTTATCCTTGTTGTCCCTCTTTCGGGTCTCCTGTTCTCTTTTGCATAGTACTCAAGAAAGGCTTCCAAGTTTTCAAATTCTACTCCAGACCCTTGACTCCCAGCTGCAACTACATATGAATCTCCTTCTCAATCTCAGGCGATGCTCCCATATCAATCTCACTTAATGCTATCATCTTAGCAGCATCATTATACTCAGTCTTCGTCTCTTTATCTAATGTCTGGTATTCTTCAGACATCTCTTTCAAGAACTCTTTGAGTCCAACACCTTTTCCCTTTTTGGGGAGGGAAACTTTACGCTTACTATGTTTCTTAACTTCGGGTCCGTTATCTTTTGAATACTTGAGATAAGCTTCCAAGGTTTCAAATTTTTCCCCCAAATCTTTCTCCAATGAACGCTGTTTCATGAACAAAATCCAACCATTTCCCACCTTTTTACTTTTTGCAGCACCTTTTGGTTTGGCTTTATCCAAAACAACAGCTTCATCCTTGAACATTTTCAACTGCTCATCCTTACTTTTCAGCTGTTCTTCTAGATGTGCTACTTTTTCAACTAGATGTGCTGTTGCTTGTGTACCACGTTCTTTATTTTTGTTTTCAAGGATATCAATCCGATATTCATACTGACGCAATAGTAATAGCAATTCACCAATATATTTATCTCTGACAGAACTTGAGTGACCCCCTGGGGAGTTAGAGATATCTTCTTCAGGACCAAAACGATGATTCATATTAATATGATTCACAGACTAGTATTTTATTTTATTATTAGTTGGGCTCTCTCCTAGTCTCCTCTATGGGTATTCTCTGTTAATAGATGACATATCGTGCAATGTATAACAGAATGATTGAGTAAGGAGAGGATGCAGATGTGGCAATTAATGTTGTGTTTGTTATAACTGCCAATATTGTACCAGCCATGATAACTGCCCTCATTCAAACATACAAGAACTTACCTGTTTCTGGCCTAGAGAGCTAGGTAAAAAAGAATGTTGTCTCTGCCACCGGTTTGGGTGAAACGAAAAGGTCACTTCCGATGACCGATGAGGTTGAACATTCCATCAACAATGTGTAAAGCGTTGATTTAGAGCAGTCCTACACCTCCAATTAATTTCATGTCGTTGTTCCATGCATCTGCCGTCTCTATATTACATATAGTATCAACTTTGGGTGGTAGTTTTTTTAACATTTCAATGGTTATAATCGATGGATGATCATCTCAATGGCAAGTATGTCGATTTTTATTGCAAAACATTATATAATTGTGTCGTGTATCTAACGTATATTTATTGTCCAACAAACTCTATTCCTATCAACCAAATCACAGTTTTGCATGGAAGATGCGATATTTAAGGATTATGCCAATGGTGGCAGACATCTATTTCAATCTTGATGGATTCGTGTGGTGCTGGCTGCCAAAGACAGAGCATTAGTGGACGACTTGACAATAATCAACTGCTGCACGTGTCGAATAAGATGAAGCATCTACTTTGTGGCGCTGCCGAAGACAAAAAGAGCAAATACTGCAGAAGCATTAGGTTTTGATGTACAACAGCAATGATACACAACAATCAACCTCCGAGCTATTCTTTTCAGCCATCATATGCAACAATATACATTACATATCCTGTCAAATACAGGCACTTGACCTCTATGGTGAGGGATATGCCAAAAGGAGATGGTATTGAGTCCTCTCCGCTCAAACACACCAAGACATGATATCACTAATGAAGAGAGTCACTCGATGCACTTCATTAATACCTGGTACCAATGCAAATAAAAACACAACACTCACTGCAAATTGCCATTTGCTGATAGATATGTTTTGAGCGATTGGCTGTCTCTTCAAATCTACATGTTTGGAATAATGTGATGCATTAACTTTTCTTGCTAGCTTAAGAAGATCAACACATGTAAAATAAAAAATAAGTTGTTGAGAAAAAACAACATCAAATATTATGTAGATTACTCTGATTGTTGGATCGGTACAACAAACTACATTGCTAGTTCGCAATCATTTATCTACATCCACATCTACACACCTTGCATCTACTACTGTGCATTAAGTTTGATCTAATTGATTCTCCTCCGCTTGTTTGCGGTAGAAGTCTTCTTTCTCTTCTGCCTTGTCGTTTTGAACATTGCAGCTTTTCTTGCTCGTGATCTATTCCAACTCCTTTCCACTCCATCACGAACATCGTCCGCCCGTCCATAACCACGAAAGAACCAATCTGTGTACTTATTCTTTTCAAGATTTGATATATAACGCATCGTGCTTCTGTCATTTCTTTTGATAGCAAGCCTTATATGATCACTGTACTTCACTCGTGAAAGTGCTACATACAAACCTTCCCACGTCATTCTCAAAAGGCCAACAGGGTGTTGTGAAATGAATATTATCAATCTCCTTATTGTTCGCCCCTGAATGAACACATACATCAACCAAAATATTACTTGTATTTGTATAATAGATCAACAGAGTCGATTGCTGTCTGACTTACCTGTGCCTTCCAGATTGTCACACAGAATGCCGGCTCAACGGGGAAGTAATCTTTCATTGGCACTGTCGACCCACTGTATCCAAGCTGCCAATCACCTCCAATATTTTCAGTCTCATACTTTCTTACAAGCTGACCCCACTGCATTGAAATTTGAACAACAACTCGCCCTTCTACTAGCGTTCCATGAGTCCACTTCCTTCTCTTCTTTGCATTCTCTCTTTTCTTTGCAGCGGAGTCTCCTGGAAAGTCAGCATATAGCTCAACATTAACAGCATCTGGAGGTTTGTCAAGTGTCATGATAAGAGCATCACTATTCGCAAACTCATCGTTGAACGTTTCATCCTCTTCCAATGTTCCAAACGACAGAGAATGATACTTTATCTCGACACCATTTGCCAGACCAATATCTGTGTTAAGATTCTCTGTTATATATCCAGCAGCACCCGGCACAAACAGCTCATAGAAACAATCCTCTTCCATAGCTTTAAGAACATTCTCTGGATTCTTTGGCTTGCCCTTCCACTGGTCGTCTTGCCGTTTCCTTAGCCACCTCACAACCTTGGTATTGTTTTGTGATGCCCAACGTTTTGCCTGAATTGCATTCAACTCATGCCTCTCCGCATTTCCAGTGACAACCATTGTTGCAAATGCAAATTCGCCATTTTCAGACATGTCCTGTTCAGAAAGTTCTTTGTAGCTGTCAAGGTCCCGCTTGTGAAACTTTCTACGTCTGCTAACCCTCTCCAATAATGCTGTGTGTTCGGGGTCCTTTGAACGATGCTGCTGGGTAAGCTTGATGTATTTAGCTCTCTCGAATAGCAATATACCTGCCGCTTTGATATCAAGACTAGTTGCAACTCCTCTCCCTGACAAGAAGTCATCCAGTCCATCGTCGTTTGCTTTTGCTGCCTTCTTACACTCCTTTTCTTCATACTTCATAGCAGCTCCAGCCAAAGAGCTACCCCCAACTGGTGGCAACTGATCAAAGTCGCCTAGAAGCACCACCGCAAGGCCACCAAATGTCTTACTACTCTCTGGATACAACTCCATCAATCGAGCATTCAAATAGGCTAGCATGTATGGCTTTACTGTAGATATCTCATCGACAATAATACACGATATTCTCTTGAGGTCATATCGCTGTAGAAATCTCTTTCGCTTTTTGTCTGACCAAGGCTTGATGCGTTTCATCTGACCCTCTCCCTCGTCCTTATCAATGATTGGGATGTCAAACAAATCAATCAATGAAGATCCATCAATATTGACCGCGGCTCCGCCTACAAAAGCAGTCTTCACTAGCCTTCCAACATCCATGCGTGATGACATTCCATCAAATGTTTCAACAAGTTTAGACTTCCCATTGCCTGGACCACCACAAACTAGCAAGAATGGCGCGACATAATCTTTACTTTGTGATCGACCCTCATAAATCGCAGTGAAATGATCTCTAAGTATAGATACTGCCCTATCCTTGTCTGATGACAAACTCTGCTCTTTCAAATACTTATCAACTTTACTGGACAATTTGGGAGGAAATGGAGAAGGTGCTTTGTCATCGTCATCACAATCAACATTTGGTTGAGCTGATTTCATATCTTTATACGCCATATCATCGAATGGTAATGTCATACAATAAGAGCTGTTGGGATCAACAGTTGACTTTTGTTCTTCCCACATGTTGGGCGCACACTTGTTCAAAATGGTCACACATTCATTCTTGTGGCGGCTGATTTGTGCATTCTTCTTTTGCTGACCAGCACTCAACTCTGTATGTGCAAACTCATCGCAACAATAGTCAAGTACATCTGAGTGGTTTTGCATTTCCATAATCCTGGAAGCACGAGCCACGCCTTTTTGTTCTTCGGACCACTTTGTTCTATTTCTACCTCGATAATCCATCAGTATAATCCTCTTACCTGGATCAACCTTCCAAGCATGGACCATCCGCTCCATCATTTCTAATCTAGAATGGTCTATCGCAAGATTACTGCTCCTTAGCTCTGATTCAAACTCGAGAAATGCTTCCCAGCTGTACTCGTAAGGACACTTCTGTCCAGCTTCATACAATTTGTCCTCGGGTCGAAACATGGTCAGGTAATGAAAAGCAAACTGCTCTGCCCGCTTTTGCCAGCGTAGTAGTTGAGATGGATCTGATGGTTTCTTTCCTGGCGGCGTTGGCATTTTGCCAAAGAACTTTGGTGTACACTGTTTGGATAGAAGGATCTGATGATATTTAGACCCAATCTTCTCTCTGAGCCCCTTTCCAAAATGAAATGCCTTGTTCTTCTTTCTTCCTCGTCTACTGGGAGTACTAGTGGTGGTAGCATTGTTTCTACTTTTGTTCTCGACAACTTTTACAAGAGCACAGTACTCAAGCCGGTTTAGACTCTTCAACTCTTCTCCACGATACCGATACAAGTCTGGGTATGATATGGCATGCATTTTGTCATTATCCATTTTGTATATTTTGGCCTTTCCATAATCTCCCGGTTCACGAGTTATATCCAATTCGACGTCATCTTCCCAAGCATTACAAGCCTCGTCTGCGTCCTCCTGATTGTCCTGTTCCTGTTCCTCCTCGTCTGCTTTGTTGTTGTCATCTCCAGTGTCAATACCTGTAGTGCTGTCACGACTTTCAGAGATAAGCATAGCCACTATTTGTGAGCAGAAAGTTGCAGAAAGCAAATTAACTGACGGCAATCAAATCAATATCAGTAGTCACATTGCTTCCAATCTTATGGGATATATCAAGTGTAACCGCTATGCGTTACATGTTTAAGAGTCTCCTTGGACAAGTGTATCTCTCAAAATTGTTGCAGTAGTCATATCACTTCCAATCTTATGGGATACATCAAGTGTAACCGATATGCGGTACATGTTTAAGAGTCTCCTTGGACTTGCGAACAACTGTATCTCTCACAATTGCTGCAGTATTCATATCACAGTGTTCAGACATAACTTACCTTGCAGTTGCAGAATTCAACAAACACTCGTCTTCTTTGACTGGGTGTGCTGTCTTATATCTCTCTTCCCCTGCCATATCATCAATGAATGGGTTCCTAATGCTGGTGTTTCGAATATCATCTCTGTCCTCTTCTTCATCAGTGTCTAGACCTGATGCATCCCCGTCATCAGCGCCCTCTCCATATAGGGCCGTTGCAGCACGAGCAACGTGTCCATCTTGTTGTACATCCATCTCTCTCACTTGCTGGATTGCACGTACAAGATTGAAGCTCTCAGCTTCACTTCCGCTTTCTGCGTCATTACCTACTTGATCACTGTCAAAATCTTGTTCACTTTCTGCATCGCTGGCAAAACTGTCTTCGTCCACGCTTTCTTCATCTGTAATTGTTGCTAGTCGCCGCTTTCTTGCTCTTTCTTTTTTAAGCTCGTCCAAGATATAGTTTTTGTATCCTTTGCCATCATAATAAGAAAAGAGCTCAGATGTTATCCTTGCGTCTAAGCCTAGCAGAGCACCAGCAGCTTGCGTATCTGAAACTTCCATCTGCGAATTCAACTTGTTCAGTGTCCTTGTCAAAGTATGCTGGACATGCCTCTTGTGTGTGCCAGAGTCATCAGCAACACTAGGATGCAGTAGGACATCTTCTTGTGCTTTGAGCATCAAAGGGAGAGCATCAATGACCGCAACCCCATCTTTGTTGATGTATGGCCCAATATAAAACAGCGCTCCTCTGCTTTGTTCTTTTGCACCAAGGAACGACGCATTCGTATTACACCCAAGTAACGCTGTCAAGAGAGGATTATAGTCAACCACTAGACCATTTCTACCTTGAACCTCTTTCGATACTTTCTTGTATATCTTGATCAAAGTATCGGTATCTACATGTCTTAACACTTTCATGATTGAGTACAACTTTGGCATGAACAAATTGAAATAGACTTGACCGTCACTGTTAACATGGCAAAGCAGATGAATTGTTTCTGGGCTGCTATCCTTCACATTGTCAGTGTCAGCCGCCATGAACACTTGACGTCTCACCAAACTTTCTCTCTCCTTTTCATACAAAGCCACATTTACTTTCTTAGACTTGGCAAACAAGCAAACTTCTAGCTCAGTTCCAGCTATGCAGCCGTCTTGTATCAACGTGGCATACTCGTGAACTCTAAGATGAGTGTGATTGAGATGTTCCTCGGCCTTCTGCTTCAATGTTATTTGATTCTCTTCATCAAACATTTCATCAGGATTCTCAACCAAATACTGCATCAAATCACTCTTCAAACGTCCAACAGAAAGTTTGGATGATGTGCTGGCACCTACGATGGCCAAACCTTGCATCAGGTTGTAGAAGAGATTATTCGTGTCGCGTACAAAACTGTATGCATCAACTTGATTTACTGCCCACCTTTCACGGTTCTCAACAAACCCATCATTGCTGCTTTCGTTGCTGCTTTTTGGTACATCTAACAACGCAAATTGTGGCCAAGACCAATCGTATCGAAGCAATTGGTAGTGCTCATCATGAAACAGCAAATGTATAGTAGAGAAAGCATCATCAACATGTGCACCATCTCTTTTCATCTCATTCGTATCTTGATGTATTGCCACATTGACCTTGTACACCTTTGCAAAAAGATTGTATTCTAAAATACCCCCTCTCTTACACGAGAATGGCGTGTCGTTGCACATGTCACGAGCATAGTTTGCAAGATCAAAGTCAGATATTTTTCCTGCTAAAGTGAATGAAGGGAAGAAGACATCATAGCACGCATACAGAGCGCACATGAGTGATAAGTTAGCGCGCATAATATGATAGCATGATTTCTTGATGTGAGCACACGTATCTAGATGGCAATCCAAATAGTAAGCACACATTTTCTCACCTCCGTTGCTTTGTTGTCCATCTCTTGCATTCTGTTGTGCCTCCGCCAGTTGCTCGAAAGTCAAAATACTGTTGCTATCATATGGATTCACTTTTTCAGACCGGTGCTCTATCAAGTAATTCATCAATTCCACACGCACACTTTTTGTTGTTTTGCCCTTGGCTTCACCTTGCTTCACTCTTTCCAATCCCTTCAGCATTGCTCGAATAAGGCAATTTTCATCTTTGGGTGGATCATAAAGAACTCGATTCTCATCATCATCATCAGAGATGCGTGGTAACATTTGTTCATGTAGTTGTTGGAGAATTGTATGTCTAGTCACATCCTCTAGTAGAGGCAAAGGATTCAGAGGCTCTTCTTTGGGCCTCTTCATCTCCCAAACAATGATGCGCGGGTCGGGCGATGGAATATGACTCTGCTTCTGACTTGTATCACACTCCACAGCAAAAAGACTCTGCTTCTGACAAGTATCCACTTGATGACATGGTACAACTTCATCTTGTACGCAGTAATGGTACTTATACTGTTCATCAGCATCAGGATCTTCTACTTCTACTGCGGTTGGCCGCTCTAACATCACAGGTTTTGTTGCTTCTCTAAGTCCACTTGGCTTATTCAGTCTGCATCCTTGATGTCCCGTAGTTCCTTTGTAACACGTATAAGAATGCTCATGGATGCCATTTTTTGCACACACTGTTGCATACACATGAGAATTAAAAGCAGACGGTTCTTCCAACGGGTCAGGAGGAACCTGCAACGCCCTTTGTGGTAGGATTCTCTTCACCCGCGGATCATTGGAGACTCGCCTCAATTCCTTCATTGTCAAGTCCGCTACATGCCAACTCCTGTCAAGAGATGCTGAGTACATGGACTCTAATATGGAGCCAATTCTTTTACACAACTCAGGTACGTCAGACATCAACTCAAGTATATCTGGTGAAATGCCTCCCCATGCTACCAAATGATAATGTAGAGAACCCCGACCAGTAGTCTCAGTCTTTCCAAAATGAGCCAAGTTTGTGCCTGATATACCAATTGAATCATGATCGCACGAGGTAAATGTGGTCCTTTTTGCAGATACACTCCTTCCACCAATGATTATTGACAGTATATCCTCAACAAACTTTTTGTAGACTAATGCTGCTCCAACTGGATTCTTGGCTAGATGTGCATATCTTTCACTATACGACTTTGGAATAGGTATGTCCCCATCAATTGCAAAGTCATTTCGAACTCCTTCATACTCTTCACCTGATACACAGCTTGGATAATCACTATTGTTTGAACTGCGCATGGTCATCCTAATTGCAGTAGCACTGTTCACATCATCAATTGCAAAAGTGAGAAATAATGGTGCACAACCAAATCGTCGGCCAAGTGCCATGATTTCTCCTTTGCTACGAGCACTTTCTAAAGCACCAAATATTGCCGACTTCCCAGCAGATTCAAGCATGGGTGCAACCTTTTTCATCACAAGCTTTCCAGCTCGGCTGTGTGGGTTTGCTACTGCCTTCCTTAACTTCATCTGAAAGGCGGGAGACATGAACTCCTTGACAAACGTATCAAACTCCTTTTTCTCTAGTGTCTTTGTATGTACTGCTCTTATGATTTCAAACCGTTGCATCTGGTCAAACAGATGAAATATTAATGGTTGGCATGCTGCGGCTGCTGTGGTAAACTGCAAGAGAAGATGCTCGCGTTCTTTTGAGTTCAAGCGAGGTGTACTCTTGTTGTATGCAGTGCCAAGTAAAAATACTTCTGGATGAGCCTTGACAAGAGATTCATCATATGTGAGAAACTCATTCACTGGGTCGCGTTCTCTGAATGACTTTGCCACATTTTCTTTATACTGCTTCTTTTCCTCCTGAACATCAACTCCCATGGTTTCTGCTGTTTCAACCAAGAAATCATGATCAAGATCGTGCTGGTAATCGTGTGCTGTCTTATTTGACGAGGTCAAATAGACACTTCGCATAGGAAAATCATCGCCACTTTCTCTTGTTGAAATGGAATCAGGTCCTGTTGTAGTTGTAGCTTGACGAACGGCTGCAATATCATCTCTGGCAATATTGATATTGTCCTCACTAGCAGTCAACTCTGCACGTTGAGCCAAATCACTATTGCATTCGTCTATCATGTCCTCAAACTCATGGAAATCTGGCAGTGGATCATCATCTTTGTACCACTCATTGATTCTGTTCAGCACTCCAAGCCACTGATAAATGACAAATGCACGTGCAGATACGTTAGCTGATTTGATTGCCTTTGCAATCAGTCGATCATACTCTCCATTAGGGCCAACAAACTGTAGCTGAACATCGCCGTTGATACTCTCCTGGGTCAAAAGATTGGCTACAACTTGTGGGCTGTCATGATCAAACATGATACCACAACCTTTCAATGCTGAATGATGATTAGATCGTAGCTTGCCGGTATTGCTTTCAATCTTTATCACATTTAGACAGTGCCTCACTTTAGATATGATGTGACGCTCTCGCAAAGTCAAAGGTTCAAGACCAATACGTTGATAGTCTCCAAAATCAACACCACTTGCAATTGATCGTGTTGGGATAGTGTTCAACATAGTACTTGTACTACAACCACTGCAAAGCTTAGCCCTGAATCCAACCTTACCATTATCTTTGTTATACTTCTCCACAAATTCTGGGTGCAAGTGATAACATTTCAAACGCTTGCCACCAAACAGTGGATTAGGCTCAAATAGGTTCTCATCATATTCACTTTCTCCTTTGTTGCAAGCTTGCTGAGTTTCAATGACCCAATCCCGATCTTGTGGCCACACAGAGTATGCCTTCCAAGTCTCAAATACCTTAGTCTCACCACCCTTGTTCACTGGTAAGATCAATGGATCACCAACTCCTTGCTCAATTCTGCTGTTGTGAATTTCCCGGTTCTCATCATTCATTTTCAACAAATCAAGTTCTGTACCCAAATCATGATATTGATAATCACTACCATAACAATCCAAGTTGCGATATCCACAGCATGCACATGTATACAGTGGAGCATCAATCGATCCACCACCAAAGTCTTTCTTTCCCCAACTGACTCCCCTACCTTGTGCCTCCTGAAATCTTCGACCAAGCTCTTGTTGTTTTGCTGGTGTTAGACGCTGACACTCAATAATCTGTTCCACTCGTCTATAGATGTATTCTTCAAGAATAACTTTGGTATTGTTTCCACTTCCACTTGCTACTGACAAGGATTCATATGTATGCTTACAGAGTTCCACATGATCAAGATCAATATAGTTGATGGATGACTCCCTTGGAGATGTAGGTAGGTCGAATGATGAAAAGTCCGGCTGATTTGTATCAGCATACTTTTTGACATCTCCATATGTCATTTCGTAACGAGCATTTGGGTACCCGTCGTCAGGGTCGATACACTTGATGATGAAATATCTCTCTGCATCATCATTGAGGTTGACATCTTCAACTTCACACTCCCAGAGTTCTTGGCCTTTTAGCTGCTTGCCAGTGTCTCCATGCTTCCACCAATACTCAGGAACTTGCAGTCTCAGCCCTTTCAACGATTCGGCCCAAGCAGAATGGATTGTGGTTGCACAACTCTTAGATTTTTCATCAACATCAACATCCTCGAACAGACCTTCAGCTTCATACTGCTTGATATCAATGTTATCTGCAATCCAAAGTAATGCAAACATTTCAAACTCCTCTAGGCATTTATCTCCCTGCCATTTACTCAGTGCAATCCAGTCTTCCTTGCTGAGTATTGTATAAACTACTGTGATGATTGTCATTCTGTGTTTCACACCAACTTCAAAAACCCCATACAATTTGTCAAGCCGTTCATCTACATCCCTTGTTGCCATCTCTTTTGTCTCAAGATAGTCCACTGCATGAAGATATCCGACAAGCCATTTCAGTTCTCTATCCCTCCAACTCCCATTGTTATCATACCAAAGCTGAACTGCTACTTCTGGATGGTCTTCAAACATTTCATGGAGGTAATCTTTTCCAGGTATATCGTAGACTTGAGTACCTTGAAACGTACAAGATTGGCCTACACGCAGCTGGTTTGCATGAGCTCGTGCCTTACTCATTTGTAGTCTAACACTGAGATTGTCTCGTGCTTTCTTCTCTTGACTTCTACTTGCCCTGCTCTTTCTCTTACTTGTGGTGTTTGCCACCGTATCTTGTGCTTTCTCTTCTGGGCTTTGTTCTGCCCGACATTTCCTCATACGTTTGGTGTTTGCCAACGTATCTTGTGCTTTCTTCTCTTGACTTCTACGTTCCCGACTCTTCCTCTTACGTTCAGCAGCTGCTGCATTACTCTCAGCTTGTATCTGAGCTGGCGTTTTATTCAAATTCTTGCTCATTCTCTTTCTCTTTCTGCCTCCTCCTAGCATCAGCGGGGGATGGAGAGAGCTCTCCTGTTCATAATAATGATATAGATATAGAGAATACATGTGATGTGAGAGTGAGAAGTGGGTACATGTATAGATGTCCTACAACAACCAAATCTCTCTTTTTGCTTTGACTTCCAATCTTATGGGATGCATCAAGTGTAACCGATATGCGGTACATGTTTAAGAGTCTCCTTGGACTTGTGAACAACTGTATCTCTCACAATTGCTACAGTATTCATATCATAGTGTACAGGGTATCCTTACCTTCACATCTTGCGCACGGTCCGCACGCGTTCTCTTCCACTTGGCCATCTGAATCTGCATGGCATTCTTCTTGAGCCAAGATAATGCCCTTCGACGACACGATCGCGATGACTTGGCCGAAGATTTCATCATCGATTGACCATTGCAATCTTTGTCACATTTACTCTTAGCCAATGCACGAAGAGATATGTCAAAGTTGACAGGATTGTTGGAGAATAGCTTTGCAAAGTTATAGATATCTGATTTGTAGCATCTTCTTCTCTTCATGGTTTTCCTCTTGCCACCACGTCTGTTTCCTCCATGCAGCTGTCTGCATTGGCAAGGAGAATCTGGATGAAAGACATGTGTGGAATGGAAGAGGGATGAGTTAGATGAGAATCAACATCCAGATATAGAAGAGAGCAAAGATATACATATACACATACCTTCTTCTCGATACAAAGCCTTGATCAATACACTCTCAATCAAATCTCGACGCTTGGCCATCCTAGCAATATCACACCAACCACCACGCAAATGGGACATCTTTTTCTTCTTGCTTTTGCTGTTGAATGTTTTTGTAGGAGCAGCCAATGCATGTATCGACATGCCAAAGCTCACGGGGTTGTTGGAGAACAATATAGAAAAGTTGTAGATATCTGAGTTGAAGTTGGAACCAGACGAAGAAGACTTGTTTTTGTTGCAATTTTTAATGTTGGTGGTTGTGATCAAAGCTTTCCTACGGTAGTTGTGACTTCGAGGTGTAGGCAATGGCTCCTTCAACTTGCTATTAGTATTATTGCTATCACTACTGCCACGAATAGGTATGTACTTTGGACCACTCCCCAAGAGATACCTACCAACATATGGGGGTACTTCTTCTGATTTTGATTTTATAGACAAATGATTTGGTGGTTTTGAGGCAGTAACTCTGGACTCTCGCTGCTTCATTTCTTTTGCTATACGAATATTCCTTGCAAGTCTTGATTGTTTAGATTCGCCAGGACGCTTGCGCTTGATAATAGTTGGGTTCTTCAACTCATATAAAACGCGTTTGCTCTTCTCCTTGTCATTATCAATGCTGGTGTATAAAAACAGCGACAGCGTGCAACAATCGTATGTTAGCAGAGAATGGTATGAGTAGAATGAGCAAACAATAACCAAACACAAACCTACCCGCTGGCAAGCTTGTATCGAGCAATGTAAATCTTCTGCTGGTACTTGCTGATATGTCCACCATTTAATAGTTTTTCTAGCCCATTCAAAATATCTCGCGTATTACCAGAGGGGATTGTTTCCTTAATATACTCGTGTATCTTCTCAATTGAACTGCACAAATTTTCATATTGCCCTCTACTCATCAGTCGATTCTGGTTGTACTCGTCTGTGAGTCGATCAACAGTACCTTCCGACCAATTCAATGCACAGTGTAATGGCTTGGATACGATTGTGAAACGAGGGATAGGTCGAATCATTTTCTCCTGAGCCTGAGCAGACATACCACCTGCAGAATCAGAGCCAGAGGGAGAAGTATCGACTGCCATCTTGTTCTTGTCTGTATGCTGAGAAAAAGAGTCTCGCATCTGGCTTGACAATTCATTGTCATTGCTGCAAACAAGATCAGGAGGTTGTTGATATTCCTCGTCATCTAGAGGAGATGTTAATGTTTTTTTGATCTGTGACATTTCTGCATTGATCATGTCAAATGAATCGCTTCCAAGCAGAAAACCAAACTTCTCTGTATCTACTTCACGAAACGAATCGTCATCACATAAAAAGTAAACCTTTGAAGTCATGATTGTAATATGTGGTAAAGTATACAATTCGTACTATTTAGTTGTCACCAGCTGTTGCGAGCGGTAGTGATAGTGATATCAGATATCTGATGATGCTTTACAACATCAAGACGTAAATACAATGCAGCAGGATCGGCTGTTAACGGCTGTTAACGGCTGTTAACGGCTGTTTCACTCCTCAAGTCACGTCCCTCAACCTACAAGAAGAACTGCCATCCTCTGCCTCCCGGTGTTACACATGAAGCAGTCTTACTTTAACTGCCAGTGTTACACATGAAGCAGTCTTACTTTAACTGCCGGTGTTACACATGAAGCAGTCTTACTTTAACTGCCGGTGTTACACATGAAGCAGTCTTACTTTAACTGCCGGTGTTACACATGAAGCAGTCTTACTCTAACTGCCGACACATTTTTTTGTAACTTATTCTTTCAATTAGTAATAGTAATCAAGATGGAGGCAACGACCAAACAGCAAGTCAAGAAAGCCAACCACAGTGCAAAGTTCAAGGTAGAAGTGAACTTAAAACCAAGTCCAATCGCTACTAGCTCCGCTGAGCGAGCACGAAAACAATGGCATCTTAACTATAAGTGGGACTCTGTATCTCTCGGTACTAGTACTAGTAGTACTAGTACTAGAGAATTGCTGGCCAATACAAAATATATGGTAGTGGACGTGGAGACACATGACTGGAAGGAACAAACAAGTCATTCTAATGGTCAAATTCGCGGTCGCATTGTCGAGATTGCTTGGAAGACTTTCGATGCCAAAGGGAATTGCCTTGACTCAAAACAATATTTGCTCAAACCCCATGGATACAATGAAATTACCAAAAAGGCAACGAGTGTTCATGGCATCACAACAAAATGTGCTATCAACCATGGGAGCGATGCAAAGTCTGTGTTTGATGAATTTACTTCCATTCTTAAATTGATTCCTAAGGATGGCTTTGTTGTAGCATATCGCATGTTGGACGAAGACTCGATCATCATGTGCAACCTTTCCCGAGAACAGAAGGTTGTCTGGGACAATGCTCCTAAGTGTGATGCGTCTGCCAAGGCACTTTGGAAACATTTGCCACCAGAAGCAAGTAAAAAGTATATGAAATGGAACAATTGGAGGAAGAAACTTGGCTTCAAGCATGCTGAGTTGCACGGCGTTGTGTGTACAACTCCCAATTATTGCTATGACTTTGTGCATATGGCCAATGCTGATGTGGACATGACTTGGGACATCTTTGCGTATTACAAGTCACATGCTTCATATGCAGAACTCAAGTGGGAGCCTTACAGGCATAAGAAGCCGTACAACTCTGTGCGAGTCCAACATCCTCCTCTGTAATTGAAGTTTTAGATAGTATGTAGTAAGAGTAAAAGCAAATGTTTGTTTAATGTAAGTAGATATGTGCAAAACTATCATCTCTTACTCACAATCCTACATACATACTTTGATATGTATCAACTTACAATTACGATGCAAGATTACATACTTTGATATTTGATATGACTGTATCAGTATGATATGTATCAATCATATCGTACACTTTACAATATTGGTACATGTATTGATACGTACTTTATATTCCACATATCGTGATAGACTGAGAGTAGAATGAGTACTAGAATAAGTATGAAAGTGACTTACTTCAGTATTAGTATTTTTAGATGTAAAACTCAACTCCAACAAACAATCTTAGGTACTTTCTCCACGAAATCCGATCAAAGCCTCCTCATTGCACGTGCCTTGCGCTGCTTAACTTCTTCAAGCCTTACCTTCTGAGATTGATCCCCTTGCAACTTCTTTTCCAATGCACTATACTCCTTGATCTCACGCCTTGTGCAAGGCTCAATATATAGCATGGGTAATTCCTTCACAAAATCATATGTCATTGAAAGTTTCATTCTGGCAAGTTTCTCCTCAAAACCAAATGTACAAGCATTGGCCTTTTCCAACCAGGCAATGACAAGTGGCAATACTTTGAACTCCCATTTTAAGAAGGGCTGAATATTGAAATGATAATGGTGTTGTAGTATCTTTGTCATTGCAATTTGTCCTTTGTTTTCACTGCTTCTGTTCAAGTCCAGATAAGAAGCAAGATCATTTGGAAGGGGCTGATGAATTGTACCCAAATTACTAAGCGTGTGGTTCGAGAGATATGTATTGTTGACACTGGAAGTATCACAAAGAAGTCTTGAGAAGTGTGCCCATCCCTCATCAGCAATGCCATTTTCATGTAGACCCAAAGTTTTGAGTTTGATATTGGGTTTGCTTCCACTAATAGCATCAGCCAAAGCTTTGGCACCCACATCATCAACATTATTTCCACATAGGATGAGTGTCTGCAGCTGCATTTTTGTATTCCGTATCAGAGTTGCCAACATAATGCATTCGTTTCTTCCAATATTCATATATGCCAAATCGATGCTTTCCAGCTGTTGGTACATACTCAATGATGTAATGATACAAGACAACTGTCCATCCCCAATAACATTGTTAGCAAAACAAATACTCTTCAGGGATCCATTGTTTTTGCAGCACTTCAACATTGATAAGAGCAAGGGATGGCCATCGTTCCCCAAGTTACAATTGGTCACCTCAATTTCTAGTAGACGGTTGTTGTTTCTGAAGAAGAGATCCACCAATTCAATGACACGACGCTCGATTCGATGACCAATAAAAGCTATTGTTCTAATAGACTTGTTTCTGCCCAGCCCACTTCGGAATATCTCAATTCCATCCTTGCAAGATGGAAGAAGAGGATCAGCGATATATAGCTCAGCCACATTTGTGCATTTGCCCAGAAAATATCCCAACCATGCAAACTCCTTTTCATTATCAGGAAAGTAATCGTTTCTAGGCGGACACCACCCTTCACTTGCACAAAACTCATCGTATGAGCCATCATCAGGTTGAAGCCATAATCCTCGCTCAAAGTATTGACCATTTTCTTTCAAACGACGTAGAATACCTTGCTTGTATTTACATGATGAAATATCCTCAATTTTCATCGTGATTGCCAACCTGTCATATTCATCCATGGTATGTGAGAGCGGAGAACCACAACAACAATCCCTTGCGTCAAAAATAGTATGAACGGGCCGTCTCTCTTATCGTGTAGTTTATGAAGTCCATCACCACATCAGCTGCAGTAGGCAGTTGCGAGGCAGAATTTGATTTCCATCTGCCCCAGATGCAGTCAGCAGTAATGGACGACCATATCATTGAGCAATATCGACAGAGCAGTTATGGACGGCCAGGTACGATACCACCTCTAGAGTAGACGTAGGCAGTTATTGAATGCGCTGAATGTCGATTGCAATGCGTTTAATTAGGTGACTAATAATAAGCTATCAACTCCGTCCATCATTCGGGCATCATGATGAAACCTGCCGCGGCCGTACGCCAAACCATCTTGGTGGTACATCATCCAAGATAGTTTGGCGTACGCGCGGTGTTTTGTCATTGCATATGTTCTCCCTACTTTATGCTCATACACATCTGCATCGCCGCATGCATCACCGCTTATTGTTTTGTTCCGTTTTGTTTCTATGCATCTCTATCATGGCACAAAAGCAAAAGAATATGCATTTTTGGCTATCAATGATACATATGATACATATCAGCGATGTGGTGACAATCTCTTCGATTCCTCGCCTGCATTGATACATACATACAAATACACATTATAGATTTTGTGTTGGCAGTAGAACAACGAATAGAAGAAGACGTGATTTCATGCTTGAAAAATGGAACACACACAAAAAGTGGAGACGATAACAAGATGTTGACGATTGTGTCGATTTGATACAAGCGTAAAAGTTGGTTGGTATCCTTCTCTGCTAATAACTGCTGTCATTGTCATACTATTATTATTTTATTAAGCTCATTGCAATAAATAAGATATGCTTTAGAATAATATTATTTCCCTATGATGTGCTATTGATACACATAGACTAGGAAAGAAAAATGATGATACAGATACAGTCGCTGCACATCCATCATTTGTGTACAACTTGTTGTGCCATCACACTTCACAATCACAATTCGCATTAATATTAATTGTTCCTCTACGCTGTGCGTCCCCGCCACCAGATATATTGATGATTACGGTTTCCACTAGCACTAGTGGTGTAGGACGCATATCGTGCATATCTAAACAAGCGACGGCGCTGGTTGCTGTTCAGCTGTTCATCATCAATCCGAAAACAAAAGATCAACTTGTGTGATCCACCACATTAATATATTGCCTGAAAGCGGAGATGATTGTTCAATCCTGCTAACACGCTTGATGCGGCAGCTATATATAAGATAAAACAGCCGTCACCCAAAGCGGAGAGGCGACGGCTCTCCCGCTCTCATCTCTCAGCTCCATTTTTAAGTTTTAAAAGAGGATGTACCTCAAGGCAGTTTTGGGTTCTCAGTTGTT
>Ga0213859_10000469_pt1 | contig 18395 bp, 19 predicted proteins | sample PICome_2_FD_160133 | JGI IMG/M metagenome (GOLD analysis project Ga0213859, IMG submission 160133) | Coastal seawater microbial communities near Pivers Island, North Carolina, United States - PICO304 | ecosystem: Environmental > Aquatic > Marine > Coastal | place: USA: North Carolina... | reverse complement strand
TCAATGTCGTCAACGTTTAGAGACTGAGAGATTCGCTCAAGAATCTTCACTTCGTTTGAGACAGTAGGATACTCCTGCTCAAAGGTCACTGGGAATCGCTCAAGGAATGCCTCATTGAGCACGTTAGTTCCAATGAATCGTCCGTCGTCGCTACCTTTACCTTTAGTGTTTGCGGTTGCGATGACGTTGAAACCTGCACTGGGGCGAACAAACCTGCCAATTTTTTTGAGAAAGACTCCATTTCCTTCAAGGATACTTTGGAGACAGAGAATTTTATTAGAGGCAAGGTCGATCTCGTCAAGGAGCAGAATAGCTCCTCGTTCGAGTGCTTCAATGACTGGTCCATTGTGCCAGACGGTTGCACCGTCAACAAGGCGGAAACCGCCAATGAGATCATCTTCATCAGTTTCGATAGTAATGTTTACACGGATCAGTTCTCGTCCGAGTTGGGCACACGCTTGCTCAACAGAAAACGTTTTACCATTACCCGAGAGACCCGTGATAAATGAAGGGTAGAATGCGCGGGACTGAATAATTTTTTTAATATCGTTAAAGTTACCAAACTTGACGAAGGAATCATCTTTCTGAGGAATGAGATTTTGTTGAACTGCAGGTTGAGCAGCAGGTGCCTGATAAGTTTGTTCCAACTGCTCAGGAATGGTCAGGTTCCACTTGCCACGGCTAGTTTTGTATTCGGACAGTTTATTGGAGACAGTCTGATAGTTGCAGTCGTTCATAGCACACCATGCACGAATATCTGCAGCAGTTACAGATTCACCATAAGTATCTTGAAGTGATGCGACGATGCTGCTTTTGGACAGTCCCATTGGGTTGTTTGTTTTAACTGAAGTTATTATATATGAAAAAAGGGGGTCAGAAACCCCCTTGTGTACCAGTTGTAGAAGTGTCCTCAGTCTTTCTTAGCACGAAGAGATCTCTTCTCATACTTGACTTCTTCAACCTTAACTTCTGGTTTGGGGGCAGGTGCTGGTTTTGGTGCAGGTGCTTTCTCAACCTTAGGAGCAGGTGCTTCCTCTCCTCTCAGCAAATCTCCGAATCTTGACATAGCTCTAAAGTTTTTAAATATTTATCAAGCAACAAGTTCTACAAACTCACTAAGAACTTTCTTGTTCATCTTCTTACTACGAAGACTTTTTACGAAAGCACTCTTAATCTGAGTCTTAGTTGCACTATCAGATACTTCAAAGTCAGAGTTTTGTGCCAGGGCATTTGCAGACAAACCAAAGTATGCTGCATATCCAGAGTTTGAAATAGTAAATGCCCTTTTCTTTTTCCAGTCTTGCATGGTGCTTTCAAACTCTTTTCCAAAGTATCCACAATAGCGACGAATGAAAGCACCAGCGTCACGGGACTCAAGAACACGGAAACCGATGAAGTTTACATCAGTAAAACGATCCTTAAGGTTACGGAGAAGAATATCAGTAAACTCATGCCACTCAGTATCAAGACTGTAAGTAGTTCCAAGTTTACGATCACGGAGGAAACAAGAGGGTGAGATAGAACGGACACCAATGAAGGGTTCTTCTTCCCAACGACGCTGAAGTTCAGCGTGATACTTCACCCAGTTTGCTTCACCATCAGTCATCACAACACACTGAACTTTTTGAACACCACTCTCTTTCTTGAACTCAGGAAGAATTGTATGAAGAGAAATCAATGCCTCATTCAGAGGAGTTCCAGACAGAGACAATCCGATAGGTGGCATGAAGTTAGTCCAGTATGAACGACGGAAACTCATAGCAAGACGGAAGATGTTCTTCATTTGCTCCTCAAGAACCCTGCCATTAGTTTTGTGGGTGAACAGATTCAGAAGAGAGAAATATTCTGGAATAGCAAACACACCATCACGCTTTTCATAGCATGGTTCAGGAATAGTGCGATATCCATTCTCATCAAAACCATTCATAGGATAGTCATTTGTGAAAGCATAGACCTCAAAGGGAATAGAAACTTTCTTACAGAACCAGATAAGATTGTAGAGTTGTTTGACAGTATCAAGCATCACGTCACACATAGAACCAGACCAGTCCAGAACAAAGACCAAACCATGGTTCTTACCATCAGCTAGAGTCGTGACCTTCTTGAAAATATCTTCATGGTATCGATAAGAGTGTAACTTGCTTGTATCGAGAACTCCAGTCCGACTAGTAGTAGCACGAGCATAAGAGTCTGCAGACTTACGGCATTCGAATTCTTTGACAAGGTAATTCACCTCCTTACGAGCGTCTTTCTTGAACTTTACAAACTCAATGTCGATAGGTTCAAATGCTTCTGCAGGAACGTCATCCCACTCACAGAAACTATCGTGGATCTTCTTGTTATCAATGATGATTTTACTAGCATCAACTTTAGGAACTTCAATGTAGACGTTCTCATATCCATCCATGCTTGCAAGATCTTTGATGGCATCTGCTAGAGAGTCAACAGTTTTTGTTTCTGGTTCATCATCAAAGTCACCAAAGTCATCATCAAATGTGTTATCAGTTTCAGCAGTGCCACCATAGGACTCATCAGGCTGCATATCTTCTGGTTCACCCTCACCATCATCACCACCACCAGGGTTAGGAACGTTTGCCTGAGTGCCTTCAGAAGACTCTTGAGTGCCCTCAGGAACCTCATTCTTCTTGTTCTGCATCTCCTGCTTACAGAACTTGTAGAGTTCCTCAGCAGCGTCAAGAACTTCTTCAAAAGTCTCACAAGCAGCAACCATTTCAACAAGGTACTCCTCATTAGCACTGAAAGGGATGCTCACAAAGTTACCAATCTTGAAGTGAAGATTGATACGGTCGGCAAGAGACATCGTAGGAATGTTCTCATTCTCAAGACAAAAGAAGTCTTCATCAGACAACTCCTGGTATCCACGATAAAAGGTCTTAGAGATGCCTGCGTAACGACGCTTCATCAGTTTTTCAATACGGACATCCTCAACAATGTTCACCATCTGTGGTGAGATCTTTCGAGTGAGGATCCAGTCAGAGTCAGGAGTGTAAAGGGCATGACCTACCTCATGCCCAACCAACATATCATAAACCTCGCTACTTGCTTTCTCCCAAACAGGAAGAGTCAGTACACGAGTGTGCACGTTGAACTGTGCAGTCTCAACGTGCTTGTGCTCAACAACCAGGTCTTCAGTTGCAAGAAGTTTAGCAAGGTGTGACTTGATTTCGTGGTTGACGGACATGTGGGAACATCATTCGTATGGACTCATAATACGACGAAACCGCCTTATCAGGGCGGTTCTTGTGACGCTTCTTGAATTGTCTGAGTGCTTCTCTACGTGCTCTCATCGCCTGAGGTTTGAGAGTTCGCTTCTGTTCTTTGCTGGAATGGTGTTGCCAGTTTGGTGTTGTCATGGCACTATGCGAGAAAAACCTTTTACCTTATCAAATCTAATGACATTCTCGAACTTGTCAAGCATGTCAGTCTTATGAGAAATAACAAAGATGTTTGCGTCCTTGATAACATACCGAATAATTTTTAGGAACTCGTCGGTTCCAAAACCATCAAGAGATGAGTCAAAGACTTCATCCATTATCAGCAGGTTAGTGTTTGCAGAGTTTTTAACACGCGCTACTTCACGCCAGGTGAAGAGTAGGGCAAGGTCGATTCTCATCTTTTCACCTTCACTGAAAGAACTATATGAAAAGTCTTCGTGGATAGGTGACTTCACTGATTCGTTGAACTCTTCATTAAGTTGGAAGTTTATATAAAACTCCATCATCTGAAGATAACGGTTGACCTGCTGATTGATGAATGGAAGATACTTCTTAATGATTTTTGTTTTTACGCCATCGTCCTTGAGAAGGGAGTAGGCAAAATCGTTATAAACGATTTCTTGTTTTTTGTCTGCTAATTCTTCTATTGTCTTGTGGAGATTCTCCTTAAACTCTTCTAACTTCTCATGTTCAGAATTTCTGTTCTGGAGGTTACTGGTAATAGTTTGAATTTCATGTTCGCATTCGCGTATCTGTCGTTGGTTAATAGAAATTCTAGTATTGTTTTGAGAAATGTCATGCGTTAGTTTAGTGATCTCCTGAGATAGAGTTGTAAATTGACGCTCTCTCTGTTGTTCGAACTTGATGGTGTTTGCGAGTTCGTCGTAACCTTCCTTTAGTTCCTTTGCCTTATTTTGAGCGTCTTCAATTCTATTTAAGCGAAACTCTTCTTCAATGTCCTGCTGACAGGTGGGGCATACCGTATTTTCGTTAAAAAACTTATGCTCTTTGGTAATGGTCGCAACCTTATTGGATATTTTGCCTTTTAGATTGTTTAGCTTTGATAACTTTTGAGTTGCACCAGTAACTTCTTCTTGCTTCTTGGTGCGTACCTTTACTTCTTCTTCAGTCTTCTCGTTCTCTTCAATATAAACATCAACTTCCTTCAAAAGTTTATCAACTTTCTGTTCGTTTGCTTCAATGTTAGCCTTACCACGGTTCTCAAGTTCTTCAATGAAGTTCTTCTGCATCTTCATCTTATCTTTGAGAGTTTCTCTCTTCAGATCAAGAGACTTAACCTGGTTCTTCTTTTCTTTCAGAGTCTCCTTGATGATATTATTCATCGCAGAGAAAATACGAATATCAAGCAGGTCTTCAATAACCTCACGACGGTTAGAAGAAGTCAACTGCATAAAAGGAACAAAGGTGCTGCTACCCAGAATGACAATCTGAGTGAAAGACTTGTAGTTCAGTTTGAGAATATTTTCTTCCAGAATACGTTGCATCGAACGATCATCGGCTTCGCGATGCAGTTGATTACCATTTACAACAATATCAAACACGTTAGGTTTGATACCACGACGAACAACATACTGACGACTGTTGATACTAAACTCAATCTCTACCAAACACTCACGCTCGTTAGTCGTGTTTGCCAACTGTGGTTTATTAATTTTTCGATATGGTTTGTTAAAGAGAACAAAAGTCAGTGCATCCAGAATAGTGGACTTACCAGCACCGTTTGTTCCTACGATAAGGTTGGTAGGATGCTCTTCAAAGTTTACCTCAGTAAACTGATTGCCCGTTGACAAAAAGTTTTTCCACTTAATCTTTTGAAAGGTTATCATTCTTAGGGGGTATTACGAAGTCGTTAGTGGTAATCACAGCGTACTTATAATTGTACATCCTACACGTCTTTATTGCAAGCTCATCGTCTACTTCCACAACTGTCATCTCAGTCTCTTCTTCATCCTCAAGCATCATAGCATATCGCTCTGCATCATCCTCTTCCTCAAATAAAAAGAGGACCTTATTACCTTTCTTATCATGAACGGCATAAGCACCCTCATCTCTTTTATCCTTAAGAGTAAGAAGAAACATTACTCAACCTCGCACGCCTGGGAATATACTTTTTGAAGGATACTCTTGACTATGGACTTGTCACAATCAATTTCTGCCTCATCAATATATCTATTTAAAATGGATATCGTGTTTTCCGAATCCTCTACTTCAAACTCCTCACTTTCCTGTATTTCAAAGTTTTCAACTATCTTGAGTTCGTGAATACCAGCACTGTAAAGTTTGTCAATAAACTTCTCAAAGTTCTTAGGACTACTCTTTTTCTTAACAATGACCTTTACAATTTTGTTTTCATAGTCAGTAGTATCAAACATCTGATGAGGGGTATCCTCATAATAAATGTTATAAAAGAGTTTGAAGGGGTTATTAACTGGAGTGTGTTCGAGAGTTTCAGTATCAAAGATGTGAAAACCACGAGTGTCATTCACATCATTCCAGAACATCTCATACGGGTTTCCTAGGTAGAAGATTTGTCCGTCGTCTGATCGTGTATGGTAGTGACCAGAAAATACCCGCTTGAACTTGTCAAATAGTTTGCTCTCCATACCGTCTTCCATGACGTGTCCGCGATGCGCTCTAAATCCGTTGAGCTCAAGGTGCCCCATCGCGCACGAGCTAGTTGAAACTTCAATTGATTTGACAGTGCTCTCAAAATTCTCTGCATTGATCCATGGGATAAACAACACGTTCAAATTATCTATCTTTACTTCCTGCGGTTCAGAGTATACCTTTACATTACTATATTCTTTCAACAACAAATCTACAGAACTAATGTCGTTGGTATTTTTATAGTAAGCAGTGTGGTTTCCTACGATAGTATGAACAGTCACTCCCAACTTTTCAAGACGATCGTAGTATTTTTCCTTTGCCCATTCAAGTGCCCACAAATCAATAGAGCGTCTATTGTCAAAGGTATCACCCATATCAATGACAATATCAATACCATTCTCTTCAATGTATGGGAAGAAAATTTGATTGTAGAACTTCTCAAAGTGATCATGAAGGAACTTCGAACTCTTTCGAGCACCGAAGTGTTGGTCTGTAATGATAGCAACCTTCATCGATTAGTCTTCTGAGCGATATTATCCTTAATGGTATTATAGTCTGAACTGGACCCAGAAAGCAAGCTGTCGTCAACCATCATAACTTCATCAAAACCAGTCTTCTCAATAATCTTAGTCTTGATCTCCAGTTGCTTCTTCTCCTTCTGAATGCGTCTCAGAAAGGCGTAGTGAATGATCTGAGTGAAATATGCAAACGGGTTCTTAGACTTCTCTGGGTCGAAATTATGAATGTACTGGACACAGTTTTCAATACCATCAGAGATCATATCGTCTCTGAACATATAGTTGACAAAGTTTGGTTTGTAAGAAAGGTGAGTTGCAATCTTCAAGAAACATTCACCAAGATAGTTTGTGATAGGTGGTTTTCCTTCCCAACGCTTAGAACGATCTTCCTTAGTAGGTTCTCTACCATGTCTACTGAAGAACTCATCTCTTACCTTTGCTCTATAAACAATGAGTGCTTCTAGCAGTTCTTTGTTGTTTACGTAATGTTCTGATTTCTTTTTAGACATAACATTGTTCTGTAGATATTTCTGTTATGTACATTATAACACATTATTCAGGCTTGACAACTTAATGAATTGTCTGTAGACTATGTTTGTTGCTTTTCAAGAGAGGATTTAGCTTTCCTTTGAATCCTTAGCGTTTCTATTATATAACTCTTCAAGTTTTTGTCTAGTTTCCTCTACTGAAGAAACATAACCCATATCTTCAGTTAGTCTGGTCTGATGACCATCTGACTTAGACTCAAAGTCTTCTTCTTCAATATAACTGTTGTAGATAGTAATAACTTGTTCATCAGTTATTTCAGTCATAGTGACAACCTTATCATAGTTGATGATATAAAGGTCATCACTAGGAACTTGCATCCATGGTTTCATCTTCACCACTGTGCCATGAGGTGAGTTCATTATTTTCATAACAACAGGGTTTTGTAATATCAGAATAGTTCTATCATTGAGTTCATCGGTAGAGACCAACGCAAAGACTTCTTCACCTGTTACTAGTTTTATTGAACTATAAAATTCATCTCCCATTAGTTTTTTAGCGGAATGTTTACAATATCGTAATTAAAGTTTTCTTCGTTATAAACTTTGATTCTTTCTATTAGATGATTAAGGGTATAATTCTTCCTGGATTTGTAGGATATATCGTCAGCGATATCATATAGAGTTGCCTTTGTTTTGTTATTGCCTTTTCTGAGGACTCTACCGATACTTTGGAGGTTACGTATTCTGGATTTAGAAGGAGAAGCAAAAATAACATTATGGAGATTTTTGATATTGATACCTGTACTGAATGTTCCGTATGAAGCAACAATAATTGCGTTGTTCTCCTGTTCAGTAATCTCCCTTACTTGCTCACGATCTTCTGTACCAACTCCACCATGGACAAAGAATACATGGCGTTCATCTAACCTACCATTATTTATCATCTCGTATAAAGGCAGTCCATGACCTTCTACTCTTGCAAATAAGATGAGAGTATTACCTTTGAGATCAAGTGCCAAGTTTCTGATGAACTTGTTACGTCTTTCGTGATTGATGATATACTGGACTTCATCTTCAAAAGTCTCAAACTTATGTGCTGGGTGCTTCAGTAGAAGTACATTAATATCTAACTTGGCAACATGCCCCTTTGCCATAAGTTCTTCAGTACGGATGATTTTGTATGATGGTCCAAACAAACCTTCAAGCACCCATTTGTGAGTTTGTGTGCCATCCAAGGTTCCAGTGAAACCATATCGGTACTTAGCATCCGCAAGTTTTGTCATTATAGATATTAATGACTTGCTTTTAAACTGGTGAGCCTCATCCCCAATAACTACGTTAAAACGTTCAAAATATTTTCGGGGGAGTTTGTAGATCGATTGCCAGGTAGTAATGATAACTTGAGAGTCCGTCTCTCTTTCTCTACCAGCGTATATTTTGTGGCAATATGAACCTACATCCCAGCCATAGTCTGCAAAATCTTTATACATCTGTTCTACTAAAGATGTCGTCGGAACAACTATCAGAGTATTTTGTCCGCGCTCAACGTGATATCTCACAATCGAATATATCATCAGAGACTTTCCAGAAGCAGTTGGGGATATCAACAGCTTTCTATTATGTCTTAGAGCGTCGTACACCCCATCGATTTGGTACTCTCTAGGGGAATACTTACAAATGGCGTTCATGTAGTCTTTAACGCCCTCCTTTGAGATCATGTCATTTGTCTCAAAAGGAGTTCCGTAGAACTTGTTATTTGTGAACTCGTATGAGTATCCATGATCATCACAGAAGCGTGTGATCTTATCTAATAAACCAACATATATTTCTCCAGTCTGTGTGTTGAACAGACGAATCTTTCCATCCCAATACTTGTTGCGGTATTGAGGCATAAACTTTGCGCCAGGTACATCGAAGGTAAACTGGTCTGCTAACTCGTAGAAGACATGTGGTTCTGCATCAACCTTCAAATATACTTCATTCTTTTTTGATATAATCAAATGAGACATACTCATAGGGGTTCACCTATGAATATTTATTACTGCATTTTAAACTTATATTCCAAAACTACCCTGTACAGAAAATTCTTGAGATACTCAAGTCTTGCCTGCTCATCAGGATGACCACCTGACCATTTTTCATATCGATACTTCACACATTCATATACATGATATAAATCTTCTGGTCCAAATTGAAGTTCAATATAAGGAAGACTATCATCAAATTCTTCATCTTGATAATTCCATTCTTCGTCGTTCATTAGAATCCTGCTTGGAACTTTTGCCACTCAATGGCGTTTTTAATTTGAAAGGTTCTATTAGCAACGGTTTTGATGACCTCTTCTAAAAATTTCATTTGGACATCATAGTATCGAATCTTAAGATCGATAGTTGTCAGTTTTTCATCAGCGTCAAGATACCTTTGAATAGCATCTTTTTCACGAACTTTGTAGGGGAAAGGTTCCTCTACATACGCTTCCGCTGGTGCTTTACCTGTATAGTAGTTATACCGTTCTAACTTTACACGTCTGTAACTATCTCTTGCCTTCTCTCGAAGAAGCGAAATAGTATTGTATATTGTATAATACTTTGAGTGAAGTTGCGGTATCTTTAGTGACTCATCATGTAGGTTATCAGGGTCAATGACAGAATCTTTCTGCCACATCTCCTGAATTTTATCAAGGTCCATCATAGGCGAGTTCTGCCGTCCGAATCAGTTATATAGTAAACAGTATACCTGAAAGTTGCCTCTGCTGTAAAGTACTGGATGTCCTGTTGTGTGGTATCGAACTCAAGAGAGGTTAAAGATACTGGGAACAAGTCCTGAAACTTAACTATGGAACTTACGCGAAAGTTACTGTTCAGGATCGATAGACTCCCATCACTGAACTGCTCCTCTAACTGGTTCTTGATACCATCAGCATCCGTTGTGAGGTCTGCAAAGTCTTTTGTGGTCTCTGGAAAACCAAGACCTGTTAACCAGTTGTGTATCGACATATAGTTGACCATATCCTCATCCACAAGGAACCTGAGGGTAAGATCTCCAAAACTTAATTTTTCTCCAGGTACATCAATATCTTTAAGATATCCTGGTTGAGTCGCTGTTTGTAGACTCAACTCTGGTATTCTAGCACTGGTGCAGAAAAAGTCAGCCTTTGGTGTTTTGCCAAGAGAAAATTTAAAACCAACTGGTGACAGAAAATTTCTATTTTCTATCTGTTTAGCAAAGGGGGAACGGGTCATTCTGCAACTACGGTGGCATTCTTGAAACCACCATTGGCATTTGATACTTCAACACCACCAATGGTTCTTGTGGTAGGGGCAATGACTGTGTTAGCAGCAGTCAGTGATGGAAAGATTTTGCGCTCAGCGAAGTCATCAGACCATCTCTGGTTTTCTACCAGATACATTGTCTGACCGGTGACAACGCTAGTTCTTGTGATGTGACAACTAGTAGCCATGGGATTGTTTTTTAGCTATTTAGCATAAAAAAAGAGGGTCCGAAGACCCTCCCAGAAATATGTGAACAGAATCACATGAGGTTTTGAACCTTGACGCGACGATAGTAGCGGTTGGCGTTTGCCTGGAGTGCACCCAGTCCTTGGGAAGTACCAGCAGCGAATGGGTTGGCGACCATGCCGTAGCGGGTCTTGAAGCCAATCTTAGGCTGGAAGGTGTCCTGACCGACGGCACGAACCATCTGGAGGGGGACATATGGGCAGTAGAACAGACCAGCGTCATAAGGTGAAGAACCCTTATAACCAGCAACGTAGTACTGATCAGCAGCAACGTTAGCAGAATATGGGTCGATGTAGACGCGGAACTTACCAGCAAGAACACCAGCGAAGGTGTTACCAGTGTCATCAACGTTGAGGTTAGCGTTCAGAGCAGGGGTGTAGTCGAGTACACCAGCCATGGTCAGAGCGGAGGCAACGTCTGCGGAGCAGAGGATCATGTTGCCCTTGCCACGACGAGTGCGCTGGGCAATCGCGTTGGCGTCTCTTTCGATCTGGAAGATCAGACCTTTGAACTTCTCAACAGACCAGCGACCGTTGGAGTCGGTGTCGAGGTCGAAAGCACCAAGAGTTGCTACGTTGGTTTGTGCACCAGACTCAGCAGACTTGTAGATGGTACGGATGACTTCACGGTTGATCTCGGCAAGAATCTCAGTGGAGAGAATGTTGGCGAGTTCAGCTTCAGCGTTCAGACCGTGAATGGCTTTCAAGTCCTGAGCAAGCTCAAGGCTGTACTCAGCTTTCAGGGCGCGTGACTTAGCAGTTACGGTGACCTTCTCGATCGAGAATGCCATCTCGTTGAAAGCACTACCACTTCCACCAAGACCTTCAGCGTCGTCTGTACGCATACCCTGACCAACAGGATAGGTAGTAGCAGACTGACCGCCTTCTGGGTTCAGAGCGGCAGGGTTGGTTGCACCGGTCAGACCAGTACCACCAGTAGTACCGAAACCAACTGCACCATTGGAGAATCCACTGGTACGATCGCCATCGGTGTCCTGACCAGAGAAGGAGGTGTCAGGCTCGTTGAAGAATGCTTCGGTGCCAGACTGATTGGCATAACGGGAGCGCATCGCGAAGATGAGTCCAGTAGGACCAGTCATTGGTTGTACGCCAGCGAGGTCATAAGCGACCAGGTTAGGCATAGAGCGTCTGATCAAGGAGATCAGAACAGGGTCGAAACCAGCAACAGGACCACCAGCAGCGGCGTCAGCAGAGAAACCTGCGTTGGTACCAGAGTTGGTGTTAACAGTTGGGGTCTCGTAAAGAAATTCTTTCTCTTCGTTAAGAGCGACTTCTTGGTTTTCCAGGAGTTGAGCAGTTACTGCACGACGATGGGAGTCTTTGATAGGATCAAGACCTTCATAGTCGAGAAGGGGTGCCCACTTCTCCTGCAATACCTGGGAACTAGGCATTTGCATTTGAAATTTACCTCTAAAAAAAGTTAGTTTGAATGTTTATGATTTAGGAATCACTTTTTAGAAACTCTACCGAGTGTTGAGAGATAGGACTCCATTCTTCCGGTGACTTGCTGAGTAGACTCAGTAATGACTCCTTCAGAAATAGTTTCGGTAGTTTCAGATTGAGTGCTCTTCTGCTCTGGGAAGTAAGACTTCTTCAGAGTTACAAGCTTCTCACGATAGTCTGCTTCACTTTCAAACTCAACATTTTCAGCGAGAGAAGCGAACTTGTCCTTCTGCGAAAGTGCAAGACCTTCGGCAACTTCTGAGAAAATTACATCAGAAGTAGACTCAGCTAATCTGCGATTAAGAGCAACATTGCGATCAATTTGCTCGTTGAGTTTATTCTCCATTTCATCAAGTTTATCTACCATGCTCTCGATGACATCATATCTATCTTCAGGAATAGTTACATAATGTTCTTCAAAGAGTGACTTCATACCTTCAAGGAAGGATTCAGTCATCTCAGTTTTGAGACCATGTTCGACTTGAAGTGCATTCTCTTGAATCCACTCGTCTGCAACATACTCAAGGTAGGAATCGACACGCTCGGTCAGACCTTCCTTGATAGTCTCAAGCTCTTCTACCAGTGCCTGCTGGTAGGCAGTTTCAAGGTTCTCCTTAATTTCGGTAACCTTGGTCTTGATGGCGGCTTCGAAAATGGTACGTGCTTTCTCTTGGAACTCCTCAGAAAGTTCTTCACCCTCAAGCAGAGCCTGAACATCGCCTTCGATGTCAATCTCTTCTTCTTGGATGACTTCCTCAGTAGTCTCTTCGGACTCAGCAACAACCTCCTCTTCGGTAGTCTCTTCTTCAGAAACTACTTCTTCCTCGGTTTCTTCTGCTTCAGCGACGACCTCTTGATCCTCTTCCACCTCTACTTCTTCTGCTCTAGCAGCTTTAGCATTAACAACGTCTCTCACCTGAGCAAGAGTCGCTGCTGGATCCTTCAGCTTGTTAGAATCATCAGTAGGGCTGTTGTTTTCGGGAGTAGGACCGCCGAGGTCTTCAACTGGGATGCCAGAAGAAGGCATTGGATCGGCTGATGCTGCCCCTTTGGTTACTACGTTTTCCATTTCTTGTAAATTGCTACCAACGGACATTATTGATTAAAATGTATTAATCTATATTTATTTATAAATCAAAGATTTGATAAGAAATCGTTCCACAACTGGAGTTTATGCTCCTCCAGTGCCCTTTGTTGAACAAGGGACTCAATTTTCTTCTCAGTTCTTTCAGCGAGTTGTTCACGGAGCATACCTCCGTCCCAAACCCACTCTTTTCCTTCCATAATTCCATTGACGAAAGCGTCAGGAGCAGAAGGATCGGCAACGATATCAGCAGCAGTTGCTAACTGGAAATCTTCACCGACAACTTTGTGACCTTCACTGGTGGTTGAAAGTGAACCAACACCACGGGAGGAAACACCAAGTTTTACACCTTCATCAAGAAGTGAAGATGCAATCTTACCCATAGGAGTAGAAAGAATCTGTGCCTTACCTCTGAAGTTATTACCCTCTCTTACAAGAGAAGTAATTTTGTGAGATACACGATCAAGGTTGACGGTAGGACCATCGGGGTGACCGAGTTCTCCAAGAGCACGACCTTTATTGACGAAGGTTTCACAATAACGATCTACTTCACGAGAAAGAGTCGAAATAGGATACATTCTCCCATTACGGTTCTTGATCTCGCCTTGAAGGAAAGTTCCTTCAATGTAGAGTTTTTTGGTGGCACCTTTGCCTTCGGCAATGACCTTTACGTTTGATACTTCTTCGGTAATCAGTTTCATTTTCTTATGAGATGTTGTATGCTACTTTTACGACTTTTACTGAAGATCCACTTCCAGATGCTTCAAGAGTGTCGGTTGGATCTTTTTCCAATACAACACTTTCTTTAGTATTAACTGTCAAACTTCCCACAGTTGTTCCACCAGCAGTTTTTCTGGTAATAACCAGAGCAGCAGTGTGACCATTATGGAGTCTAACTACAGTTGCAGTATCAACATTGGAAGCAGCGTTTAAATTTCCTTCTGCAGCCAGAACTTTGATAATCATTCTCCTTGATCCTCTTGTGGTTCTTGTTCAACCTCATCTTCAACTTCACCCTGCTCAGGTTCATTGAACATGGTGTTTGCTACAATGGGTTTTGCAGCCTCAATTCTCTCTGCCGCTTTGGCATAAAGAAGGTTCTTTAAATTGTCACTGACATCAGACGCAGAAGCGCCTGTGGCAATCATATCGATTACATTATCCATTTGAATTAATTATGTAATATTTTCTATTTATATCTCTGCCTTCTTAGCGTCTTTTTGTGCTTGTGCATCAGTAGCAGCACCTTCTCCTTCTAAGTCTGGTTCAGTCACTGGTGCACCAAGATCACCACCTGCTGGGGGAAGAGGTTCGCCAGTAATAGGATCGACTTGTGAAGGATCTGGAAGAATACCTTTAGTAATTTCATCTTCGATCTGCATATCAATCTCAATAATTTCAGAGTCAGTTTGACGAAGGATCTTCTTCCTTACATATTCAGTAGAGTAATACTTACCGACATAAGGTTCAATGGTGGCAAGATTACCAAGTCTACCTTGAAGAAGTTCAGATTCTTTCAGTTCAGCAAACTGGTTATCATACAAGAAGTCATATTGAATGTGATCTCTCATTACTTCCCAGTCTTCTGGGGAAACAACATTCTTCAGAACAAGTTGAGTTCTGAGAAGATCATTAAACAAGTTAGCAAATCTCTTTCTCAGACGACCAACAAACTTAGCAAACTTCAGTTCGTCACGCAGAATCTCAGAAGAACGACCAAGGTTAAAACCACCATCAGCAGCAATTCTAGACTCAGGAACTCCAAGTGAACGATACAGTTTCTTCTGGAAGTATTCAATATCTGAGAGTTCTCCCAGATTCTGTCCACCAGGTAGGGTGGTGATCTCAGTTCCACGACCACCTTCTCTACGTGGTAACCAGAAGTCCTCCATCATGGACATGAACTTGCGATCATCACGAACTTCACCGGTTGAAGCGTTATAAACCAGTTTATTTCTGTAGCGAGACATAACCTCTTTAAGGTATTGCTCTGCTTTTACCTTAGGAAGGTTACCAACGTCAATATAGAAAATACGACGTTCTGGTGCTCTGGAGATTCTATAGATAACCAGAGAGTCTTCAATCATTCTGAGTTGATTGAGAGACTTGATTGCTTTGTGGAGATATGAGAGAACAGAACCTCTGTTTCTATCTACAAGACCAGAACTACAATATGCTATGGAGTCCTTAGCAATTTTAACTGCTTTACTCTTTCCGCCAGCACCCGTCATAGTGGGATACTTTTGTTGTGGAGTGTAAAGGAAATACTCTTCTACTTTTGGTTCAACAACTTGATTGTCGTTTCTTGACAGGTTTGCAACAGCAAGTTGTCTTTGATCTTGTTTCTTCTCTTGACGAATATACTTCATCTTGAGAGGGTCAATATATCTGATATCTTGGATACCTGCCATAGGATCCTTGACATCAATGACCTTCAAGTAGTATACTCTTCCGTCAACATACCAATTCCTAAAAATTTCATGGCACTTCTTATCGAAGTCCATCATTTCTTTGATTGCTCTAAACTCTTCTCTTATAACTCTCTTTAACGTCTCACTACAGTTCAAGTTAGAAAGTTCAACTTCAACTGGAGAATCATATAAGTCACTAACCAGTGCTTCATTAACGACATCTTCAATAGCACCGTCACACTCAGGGTGAAGTGCCATTTCTCGGTATCTTCGTATTAAGTCATGTTCAGTTTTATAGACACCTTCGATATCAACATACTGACCATAAAATCCACTAGATATATAATTATCAACCCCGTCCTCATTTGACTGAGGAACGGGGGAGACAACTGAAGGTGGCTTTGACTGACCATCATCAATAGAAAAACCAAAAAGTCGTGCCATTTTATATCGGACTGTTTATTTGACTATTTAGGTGATATTTTCACCACCAGCATTTTCACCAGATCCTCTAATAGCTTCCCAGTAGAGAACTTGCATTTCAACAGTGAACTCCTGGATACCTTGAGCATCATAGGAAAGTTCGATAGCACTTACCTGAGTTGGGAATACATCATAGAAATGATACTTTCTCAGGGTGTCACCGTTACGGTCGAGTTGATAAACATAAGCATCTGCTTGATAGTCTGCAGGGTTAGTGAGACCAGTGTTGTCAGATACTTTGTTAATGGTATTCATCCACTTTTCCATTGCAGAGCGAATGGAGAAGTCGGTGTCATTGATAACTGTAATAGTCCAGGTATCAAAGGTTCTGTCACCAGCAACCTTAAGGATTCTTCCTCTGAAAGGAACTTCGATAGGTGCTACGTTTGACGCAGGCAGGTTTGCAGTCTTAACAAGGAAACGTGCCTTGTTAAGAATGTCATTGAGACCATCAACTTCTACTGCTGATGGGAAAGAGAGTTCAACTTCAAAGAGATTAGAGCGAGCACCACCACCAGCAAGCTTGCTCTTGAAGTCACTAATCTTTCTCTGAGGGGGTGGATTAAGTTGGTTTCTAGTTGCCATTTTTCTTTAAGCCTCTAAGGTGATTAACTAATATCAAACGTTACCAATAACTTCATCAAACGATACCCCAGTTCTAGTAGCAACAAAGGTCAGACCAATGAAGTTGATAGAACGTGCAGGTTTGATAAAGATGTCAGCGACGAACTCGTTGTTGTCAATGACTGCAGCAGTGTTATTTGTTTCGTCACAAATAACAACATAGTCGAAGATTCCACGCTTTGCCTGAACATCGCGGAGGAATGGTTCAACAATGTTCACGAAGTTTGTTCTCGTGATTTCATCGTTGAACTCGAAGAGTTGATCCTTGGCAGCAGCAGAGATAGCATCTTCAAGGAAGATAAACAAGCGACGAACGTTAATTCTGTCGAATGCGGATGCCTTACCAAAACCAGTTTTATCTCCGAAGAGGATGATACCATCACCAGGGGAGAAGATGATTGGGTTGATTCTGTTGGTGTACAGTTCGTCTCTTTGAGTTTTGCTTGGGTTATAAGCAAGCTTCACAGCGTTGAGAATAGCACCTCTTGAGTTACCCGCTGGCGAGAACCAAGGGAAGTTGTTGATATCATTTCTTGCACAGCAACCTGCAACGTCACCGTTCATTGGAACGTAACGGAAGGTATCGCTGAACCTATCATACATGTACTTGTAACCACTATCGAAAATACCGAAGGTGGTTGATGTGATAGGAGCGTAGAACTCAACAACTCTATCGGTGATAGCAGCATCACTGTAAGTTGTGACTGTTCCTACAGAACCATCAGCAAGGAATGCACCTCTGTATGGAGAGATGAACGCAATAGCGTCTTTTCTTTCTTCAGCAACAGCTATTAACTTGTTAGCAAGTGCCTGAGCAGTTTCTTTGGTGTGGTTCGCAGAACCCATCAGTAAGAAGTCTACTTCATGCTTCTCAGTGTTTTCAAACAGTCCATAACCTTCACTGAGTTTACCAAGAGTTGAGGTAAGGGCACCAGTTACAGTAAGGTCTGTACCACCATCGTAGTTTTTACCGCCACCAAGTGAATAAGTGTTAGAACCAGAAGCACCAAAGATAATTCCTTGAGCGTTTTGATCCCATGCTTGGTCTGCTTGACGTGTGAAACCAGAACTAAAACCAGTTGTTACAATACCAGCGGGTTCAGAACCACCAAAGACTTGAGAAGAAGCGTTGTAAAGATACTTTCTCCAGTAAGCAGTGCTTCCTAAGGAGTATTCAGCATCTTTTGCTTTTGAGAGGTTCAGATGTCTCTCAAGAATGGTTCCTGGGTTTCCAGTGACTTCACCTTCACCGTCGATAACTACGACGTGTACTTCGTCAAACCTTGCATCTCTTGCAGCAGCAAATGATGAAGTTCCAGGTCTCTCTGAGATAGAACTCCAAGAGATAGTTGAACCAGCACCGGTCAAAGTCAGAGTCTGATCATTGAACCAGTCTCTTGCTCCAGTCACCGCAGTGGTGTAACCAACAGTAGCAGAGTCTAAAGTGTTGATTGAAAGGGTGGAAGAATCAAACTTGTAGATACCAGATGCCTGATAGTCTACTGCTGTTTCTGTACCACTAGCAGAAACGTGAGAGATAACCTTGACGGTTACGTTAGTTCCTGTTACATCTGTGATGATACCCTTCAGGTGACCATCAAGAGTTTCTGTTGAACCTGCTTTTGGAAGGGTAGCAGAGAAGGTTTGGGTAACACCGACACCAACTGTTGCACCATTGATACCAGTTAAAACTTGGTCTCCAAGAGAGTCGATAGTAGCAACTCTAAGACCGTTACCCCAAGAACCTGGGTTTCTTGCAGCAAATGTTACATCAGTGATGGTGTTGTTATCGTAACCAAGTTCACCGTAGTGTTCGGTGCTCTTGATTTTTACACTCGTTGCAGCGCCAACAAAAGCGTTTACCAGTTCTACATCATCTGCTCTTACAACTCTTAAACCCCCACCATAGGCAAGGTAAGATGATGCAACCAACCAGTGCTCG